>Ga0265318_10000364_pt1 | contig 35727 bp, 38 predicted proteins | sample 4821metaG_FD_192431 | JGI IMG/M metagenome (GOLD analysis project Ga0265318, IMG submission 192431) | Rhizosphere microbial communities from Carex aquatilis grown in University of Washington, Seatle, WA, United States - 4-8-21 metaG | ecosystem: Host-associated > Plants > Roots > Rhizosphere >... | reverse complement strand
AGACGGAGGAGGCCCCCTCCGCCTCGCTGCGCTCGGCACCTCCCCCGTAAGGACGGGGGAGGATGTCTTTAAGCGAAGGTCGTCCAGGTCGACGAGCTGTCGAGCGTGTTGCCCTTGTAGCCGGTGCCGGTGCGCACATGGCTGGTGATGTTGCCGTTGTGCGTCGTCTGGTCGTCGACCGTCTGCGTCACGCCCTTGGCGTTGGTGAAGACGAGCGACTTGTCGGTCTCGCCGCCGGATTTGGTGATCGTGCCCGTGACGTCGGTCGTCTTGCCGTTGGCCTTGGTGATCTCTTCCGAGAGCGAGATCGAGCCGTCGGCGTTGCGCGACTGCGATTGCTGGATCGTCGTCGTCTTGCCGTTGGCACCCGTCTTGACGATGGTCTTGCTGCCGTCGGAATTGACCGTGACGGTGCGCTCGCTCGACTTGGTCGTGCCGTCGGCGAAGCTCACGGTCTTGTCGACGGTCTTCTGGCCGTTGGCCTGCGACATCGTCACCTGGAAGGTGCCGTCGCCGTCCTTCGAGCTGGAGACGGTGCCCGACTTGGTGCCGCCCGTGACGCTGGGCGCCTTTGCCGCGCCGGTGGCGGGCGGCTGCGGGTTGATGCGCATGATCGCGAAATTGGCATGCGAGCTGATGGTGGTCATCGCGTTCCCCTTGAAATGAGGCTGTTGTTCCGCACTGCCAGCAGCAAGGCGCGGGCCAGGACGCAATCGTGCGGTTTTGCGCGCTTTCGGACGCAGGAATGACCGGCGCACGGCAAAAACTTCCCTCGCACTTGCCGCACCCAAGAGCAATTCCTGCAGCCATGGCGAATAAAACTTGAATCAATTGGCAAGGCCGAAGGTCACGCCTGGGTGGCGATGTTCGCGGACGCTCTGCTTTAAAAAAACTTTTGCTTTACCGCTTGGGGCGGAAAATTCGCGCGTGGGAGACTCTTAGAGCCTTGAAAGGCAATGGAGTTCGGCGCGATGGCGCAGCGGTCAAGTGGTTTTGCGCGTAACCCCGTATCGGCCGCGGAGGCGATAGCCGCGACCGCGACGCTTGCGCGCGCGATGGAGGACGGCGAGAGCGCCGTCGCCCTGGAGCTCGCCCCCCTCATCGCGCCTTATCGCAAGCACGGCAGGCTTTCGCTGCGCGTCGAGCGCTTGCCGCACCGCGCCCGCCTGTCGCGCGGCCACAACAACGGCGACCGGTCCTGGTCGCTGATGTCCGACGAGCTCGACGGGCTGACCTATCTGCCGCCCAAGGGGCCCGCGCAAAGCTGCACGCTCGGCATCCGCATCGTGAGCCTGGACGCGGGCGACGGCACGACGCTGGCCCTTCTCGACTATCCCGTCTTGGCCGAGGGCGCCGTGGCGCCGGCCGCCCCGCGGCATGCGCCGGAAGTCGACCAGGCGGAGCTGCGGCGGCTGCGCGACGAGCTCGCCAGGACGAAGGCGCAGGCCGCCGAGCAGGAAAACAGCTTCCGCGCGGCGCGCGGGACTTGGGAAAGCGATCTGCAGGCGCAGCTCGCAGCGAGCTCCGCGCTCGCCAACGACGCGCTCGAGCGCCAGCGCGCGGCGTGGGAAGCCGGGCAAGCGCCGAAAACGCAGCCGGCACGTCCCGCCGACATGTCCGCGGAGATCCGCCGCCAGGTCGAGGCCGCGCTCGCCAAAGCCGAGAAGGAATGGAAGGCGGCCGAGGCCGAGCGGCTGGCCCGCGCCGAGGCCGGCTGGGAGGCGCGCGCCGCGAAGGCGCTGAGCGAGGCGGGCGCGCAGATCGAAAAGGCGCGCACCCGCTCGGCCGCCGAAACCGCGCGCGAGAAGAGCGACGAGGCCGAGCGGCGTCGGCTACGTGACGAGCTCGCGCGGCTGAAGAAGCTGCTCGGCGCCAAGGAAAGCGAATTCAGCGAAACGCGCGAGAGCGCGCGAAAGATGGCGGAGGAAGCACTTGCCGCCGCCGAGCAGGCCTGGCGCGAGCGCGAGGCGCAGAGCCTCGGCACTGCGCGCACGCAGTGGCAGGAGCGCTCCGAACGCGCGCTCGCCGAAGCAACGGCGCAGTTCGAACGCGCCGAAGCCGCCCGCGCCAAAGCCGGAGCATCGCGGCTGAAGGACGCCGAGGCCGAGCTCGAGGCGCTCAAGGACGATCTGGCGCGCGCCAACGAGATCCTGGCCGACCGCGAGAACGACATCGCCGACATGCAGGCGCGCCTCGACGCGGCGGCCGACCAGGCGCCGGCCATCGAAACGCGCGAAGCCGAGATCGAACGGCTCAAATCCGATCTGGCCGGGGTCCGCGGCGTTGTCGCCGAGCGCGAGCGCGACATCGTCGAAGCCCGCGCCCAGATGGAACGCGCCCGCCAGGACTGGCAGCGCCAGAGCGAGGCGCGTTTCGCCGAAGCGCTCGCCGAATGGAAAAAGGGCGAAGCCGCGCGCCTGATCGCGGCCGAGGCGCAGAGCCAGGAGCAGGCGCAAGGCCAGCTCACCCGCATGGCCCAGCGCCTCAATCAGGTCGAAGGCGAGCTCAAGGACGCCCGCGCCCAGGCCGAGGCGCTGCGCCAGCGCGGCGACGCCGAGGACGTCAAGAAGCTGAGACGCGAGTTCGGTCACCTGCAATCGGCGCTCGCCGAGCGCGAGACCGAGATCGCCCAGCTCAGGCTGGACAGCGAGCACGCGCGCGAGCGCTGGACCGCCGACGCGCGCATGAGCCTGCAGAACGCGGAGCACCAATGGAAGGCCGAGGCCGAGAACGCCGAGGAGCGGAAGCTGCAGCGCCAAGGGCTGAAGCGCACCGCGCGCGACGTCGTCCTGGTGGCGTCGGTCGCGGTGGTCGCCGTGATGCTGTACCTCCATTTCGACCTCGGTGCGCTGATCAACATGTTCCCGCAGCTCGCCTTCATCGAAACGACGCCGGCGCCGCCCGCGCCGCAGCCTGTGCAGGCGGCCAAGCCCAACCCGGCAGCCCCAGCGCTGCCGCTTGCCGTTGTCGTGCGTTCGGCCAATGTCCGCGCCACGCCGTCGAAGACCGCCGACGTCATAGCGACGCTTCCCCGCGACAGCGCGGTGACGGTCCTGGAGCATCACGGCAATTGGGTTCGCGTGAAGATTACCGGCGCGAACAAGAACCGGGAGGGCTGGGTCTATACGACCTATCTGAAGGACAAGCCCGTCGTGCCCCAAAAGCACAGTTAGAGATCGCGCTCCCTCACCCTTCGTCCCTCGACAAGCTCGGGATGAGGAAGCTCTGGGTGAGGGTCAGACAAGACTCTTCATCCTGAGCCCGTCGAAGGATGAAGGGGCGGCGACGGCCTCGACAATTAAGCTCACGTTATATGCGTTGAGCGCCATATTGGGCTTGATTTTCGCATCCAACGGGCTCATTTGGGCTTTCGGGCGCGAGAGCCATCCCGCTTCCTAACTTTGATCGAGCGAGCGTTTTGCGATGCATCCGTCCTCCACGGCGCCGCAGACCACGCACCTCGCCCATCCGGCGGGGACACACGCGCACGCGGCCCCCGCGCCTCATGCCGCGCCCGCGCACCCCGTCCCGGCCGCGACCAGCAACCTGGTCCGCGCCATCGAGCGCGTCATCGTCTGGATCGGCTCGCCCATCTCGCTTGCCCTGCATACGGTGATCTTCGTCGCGTTCTTCGCCGCGCCGCTGACGGCGATAATCACGTGGGATTCGATGTTCGCGGTGCTCACCAACGTCGTGTCGCTCGAGGCCATCTATCTGGCGATCTTCATTCAGATGAGCGTCAACCGCCAGGCCGCGACCCTGAAAGGGGTCGAGGAGGACGTCGGCGACATTCAGGAGGACGTCGAGGAGCTGGGTGAGAACGTCGAGGAACTGGGCGAGAACGTCGAAGAGCTGGGCGAAAACGTCGAGGAACTGGGCGAGAACGTCGAGGACCTCAAGGAGGACGTCGAGGACATCCAGGAGGACATCGGCGAGATCGGCGACGACGACGATGACGACGAGGCGCGCGAGAAGCGCCAGGCCGAGATGATCGAGACGCTGACCAACGACGTGAAGGCGATGCTCAAGCATCTGGAGACGCTCAAGGGCCGTTAAAGCGCAATCCACCGACCTTGAAACGGCACGTCGCTGCGCTGTCGCTCGCGACCCCTTCGAGGCTCGCTGCGCTCGCACCTCAGGGTGACGTACCTACTGCAGCAACAAGCTCGTCATGCTGAGGTGCACCGCGAAGCGGTGCCTCGAAGCATGACCCATCCGATTCAAACTCGATGAATCGTGCTCCAGCTCTTGCCGGATTCGAAACCGGCGCGCACTGTGCGAATCTCACTTCAGGAGATCGTCATGGCTCGCAAGACCAAAAAGAAATCCAAAGCCAAGCCTGCAAAGAAGACCAAGCGCAAAGTCGCCAAGAAAGCGCGCGCGAGCGCGTCGCGCCGCGCGGCCCCCAAGCGCAAGGCCAAGAAGGCCGCGAAGAAAGCCGCGCCCGTGAAGAAGAAGGCAAAGAGAAAAGCCGTCAAGCGCCGCGCCCCCGCGCCGGCTCCCGCGATGGACATGCCCGTCGCGCCGGATGGGATGGCGGGAGGGGAGTAACCTCCACCGCTCCGCTGTCATCCCCGGCGAGCATCGCCGACAGGCGATGCGAGGGTGCGTAGCGGCAGCGTACGCACGGGACCCAGGTGGAAAGACCGGGTCTGATCTTTCCACCTGGGTCCCCTTCCCTCGGACCGCTCGCGTTGCGAGCGATCCTCGCCGGGGATGACAGTAGGGCTCTACTTCTTCTCCGGGTCGAAGTTCAGCGCCGCGCCGTTCATGCAGTAGCGCAGGCCCGTGGGCGCGGGGCCGTCGTCGAAGACGTGACCGAGATGGCCGCCGCATTTGGCGCAAAGCACCTCGGTGCGGGTCATGAGATGGCTGTTGTCGGTCTTGGTCCGGGTCGCACCGTCCCGCGCGGTGTGGAAGCTCGGCCAGCCGCAATGGGCGTCGAACTTGGTGTCCGACTCGAAAAGCTTCTCGCCGCAGCCGGCGCAGAGATATTCGCCTGCGCGGTGCTCGGCATTGAGCGGGCTCGAGCCCGGGCGTTCGGTGCCGTGCTCGCGCAGGATGCGGAACTGCTCGGGCGTGAGCGTCTTGCGCCACTCGGCCTCGGTCTTCTCATTGTCCGCCATGGTCAGTCTCCCGAGTCCCGGATCGCGCTTTTGAGCGTTTCGCTCATCCGGCCCTTGTTGCCGAAATCCCAGCTGCCGCCATAGCCGATGTCGTCGACGCGCCAGCCGGACGGCGTCTGGACGAGATAGACGGTATCGGTCCAGCTGAACGGCTTGTCCTTCGGGTTGCTGGTCTTGCCCGGATCGTCGGTCAGCGTGACCTTGCAGGCGCCCTTGGCGCCCTGTGCCGTGCAGGCCCCGAGCTTGTACGCGGTCGCGCCCTCGAAATTCGAGGTGAAGAGGTCGCCCTCGATCAGCGGCGGCGAGTCCTTGTTGGCCTTGGCGAAACGGTCCTCGGCCTTGTCGCCGTCGGCGAGAAGCGTGTCGAGCGCGGGCGAGATGAAGGGCTCGTATTTCGCACGCGCCTTGGCGTCGGGGATGCCGTCGGAGGGATGGAAGGTCGAATAGGCGCGATAGAAGCCGTCGGCGGTCCTGCTCATGTCGGCGGCCGCGTCGGCTTGAGCCGCCGCGGGAATGAGGACGGCGAGGGCGGTCAAGATCGTTTTCATGGTCTGGCTTTCAGAAGATCGCGGATCTCGCGCAGGAGGACGACGTCCTCGGGCGGTGCGGAGGGCGGGGGTTCGCCGGGGCGCGTCACCAGCTTGTTGATCTGGCGCAGCAACAGGAACAGCACGAAGGCGACGACGATGAAGCTGAGCACGGCATTGAGGAACACGCCGTAATTGACGGTGATCGCGCCGGCCTTCTGCGCCTCGGCGAGCGTCTTGAACGCGCCGCCCTTGAGCACGAAGAAGAAATTGCTGAAGTCGATGCCGCCCGTGACCCAGCCGATCGGCGGGGTGAGGATGTCCTTCACCAGCGAATTGATGATCGAGGTGAAGGCCGCGCCGATCACCACGCCGACCGCGAGATCGACGACGTTCCCGCGCATCGCGAAGTTCTTGAATTCCGTGAACATGGGCGCCTCCGAGCCGGTCAAACCCTAGTCGCGCGAACCGACGAGGCGCAAGAACAGAAGACCGCCGAGCGCGCCCAGCACCGCGCCCGCAGCGTTCGCTGCCTCGTCCAGCCATTCCGCGTCGCGGCCGGTGAACATCTGCGCGATCTCCAGCGCCCCGCCCAGCGCGATCAGCGCGAATATGACGGCAACGACCCTGCGGCCGAGCGCCGTGGTCGCGATTCCGGAAAGGCCGAAATAGGCGAGGAAGTGCAGGAGCTTGTCCGGTGCATCGAGGCGCGGCGGATGGGGCGTGAGCTCTCCCCATATGACGATGATCAACGCCGGCCAGAAGGCCCAGAACGCCAGACGCCGCGCCCAGAGCGCGGCCCGATCCTTCGACACGTCTTTCAACCGCCCGATGACACGCGGGCCACGTCTTACCGGGCGATTGTGGCGTCGTTGTGGGGAAGCGTGAGACGGAAGCAGGTGCCGAGGCTGTCGGAATCGATATCGAGATCGGCATGGATGGATGCCGCGAGATGGCGGATCAGGCGCATCCCCGTGCCGCCATCTTTCCTCGTATCGAAATTCTCGGGAAAGCCGATGCCGTCATCCTCGATCTCGACGACGACGCGGCCTTGGCGGTTGCGGCCGCAATAGATCGAGATCTCGACCGGCAGGCCCGTCGGGTGCGCGTGCTTGACGGCGTTCATGATCACCTCGCCCACGATGAGGGCGACGGGCTGCACCTGTTCGGCGCGCGCGGGGCAGCGCGCGTCGAGACGATGGACGATGCCGATCCGCGTCTGCAGCGCCAGCGACTTTACGAAGGCATGCGAGCTTTCGATCAGATAGTCGCCGAGATCGATCTCGGAATCCTGGGGGATCTCGGCGAGATGGCGATGGAGATGGCTGATCCCCACCACCTTGCCCGCGACCTCGCGCAGGAGACCCTGGACATGGTCGCGCGAAAGCTGGGACGGCCCCTTGGCCACGGTCGCCGCCTGGCTCTGCACCAGATTGGCGAGCAGGGTCAGGTGATTGGCGACGCGATGGTTGGCTTCGCTGATCAAGGTGAGGTCGATGTTCAGGTTCGGTCTTATCGGGATTACTTGCGGGGCGCTCATGATGGCCCTCCAATCTGCGACACCCTGGCGCCTTTCATCCTCCCATGTCAAGAAAATATTCTTTGATTTCAATGTGTTAGTTGATCATTCGACATATTTGCCGTCACTTGAGCGGGAACCCTCTGGAACAAATCGTTAGCCTCTTGCGTTAAATTTTCATTCTCCTGCTTTACAGTATAGTGAGTAAGTGACTAAATAAGCTCTGACGATCTGGAAAGGGACTGCGGAGGGCGCCATGACATCCGGACTGACGCGCGGCGAGCGCTTGCAGATCATGCTGACGGAAAGGGAATTGGAGGCGCTGGACACGTGGCGCTTCGGGGCGCGCATGCCGAGCCGGGCGGCGGCGGTGCGCGAACTTCTCAAGCGCGGCCTGGCCGCGGAGGGTTTCTCGGTCGCCGATGGCGGGTCGAAATCGCAGGATTTCGGCGTGACGCCCGAGCGGAAGACAGCCGAGAATTCCTGAAGTCGGCTTGCAAAACCGGCAAGCCCCCTTTAAGACGCCCGCTCCTTCGTGAGTGGCCCGGCAGGGCATGCCGTGGCGGCTCGTAATGCGAACCGGCCTCAGGGCCCGAGGAGTAACCGCAAAATGCCCAAAATGAAGACCAAATCGGGCGCCAAGAAGCGCTTCAAATTCACCGCCAACGGCAAGATCAAGACCCACCAGGTCGGCAAGCGCCACAGGCTGATCAACAATTCGCCGGCGCGCACGCGCGACCTGCGCGGCACGGCGGTCCTGTCGTCGTCCGAAACCCAGCGCGTGAAGCGCTGGATGCCTTACGGCTGAGGGAGAGATAGATGTCGAGAGCTCCCCGTTCCGTCCCGTCGCACGCCCGCCGCAAGAAGGTCTTCAAGCAGGTCAAGGGCTTCTACGGCCGCCGCAAGAACACGATCACCTCGGCCAATGCCGCGGCCGATCGCGCGCTGCAGCACAACTATATCGGCCGCAAGGAGAAGAAGCGCAATTTCCGCGCGCTCTGGATCCAGCGCATCAATGCGGGCTGCCGCCTGCATGGCCTCACCTACAGCCGATTTATCAGCGGGCTTGCCAAGGCGGGCATCGAGATCGACCGCAAGGTCCTCTCCGACCTCGCCGTCCACGAGCCCGATGCCTTCAAGGCCCTGGTGGACCAGGCCACGGCGTAGTCCTCGTCTCGCCTTCCACCGTTGTCCCCTTCGTCATCGCCCGCTTTATGCGGGCGACCCACGGCAGCAAGCGCGCTTGTATCCGTGGGTCGCCCGGACAAGCCGGGCGATGACGGATTAGGATTAAAGAGTGGAAGAAGATTCATGACGACCGAACTCGAAACACAGATTCTTGAGAGCGTCGCCGCGGCCAAGGACGAGGCCGCGCTGGACGCCGTGCGCGTGGCGGCGCTGGGCAAGAAGGGCAGCATCAGCGAACTGCTCAAATCCCTAGGGAGCATGTCGCCCGAGGAGCGCAAGACCAACGGCCCGCTGTTCAACACCCTGCGCGACCGCGTCACCGAGGCCATCGCCGCGCGCAAATCCGCGCTGCAGGGCGAAGCGCTCGATGCGCGCCTCGCCTCCGAGCGCATCGACGTGACGCTGCCCGCGCGGCCCGAGGCCCAAGGCACGATCCATCCCGTCTCCCAGGTGCTCGACGAGGTGACCGCGATCTTCGCCGATCTGGGCTTCGCCGTCGCCGAGGGCCCCGACGTCGAATTCGACGACTACAATTTCACCAAGCTCAACATCCCGCCGGATCATCCCGCGCGGCAGATGCACGACACGTTCTATCTGGCGAAGCAGCCCACAGCCTCAAGCAGCGAAGCGGTAGGCCAGAGACCCACGGCCTCAAATAGCGAAGCGGTAGGCCAAAGAAACGTCCTGCGCACCCACACCTCGCCGGTGCAGGTGCGCACGATGCTCAAACAGAAGCCGCCGATCCGCATCATCTCGCCCGGCCGCGCCTATCGCGTGGACTCCGACGCGACGCATTCGCCGATGTTCCATCAATACGAAGGCCTGGTCATCGACGAGAGCGCGAGCCTCGCCAACCTCAAATGGGTGCTGGAAGAATTCTACAAGGCGTTCTTCGAGGTAGCCCAGGTCGAGCTGCGCGCGCGGCCGTCCTATTTCCCCTTCACCGAGCCCAGCGTCGAATGGGATCTGCGCTGCGACCGTTCGGTGCCGGGGCGCATCACGTTCGGCACCGGCAATGACTGGCTGGAGCTGGCGGGCTCCGGCATGGTCCATCCGCGCGTGCTGGAGATGTGCGGCATCGATTCCAAGAAATATCAGGGCTTCGCGTTCGGCGGCGGTCTCGACCGGCTGGCGATGCTGAAATACGGCATCCCCGACATCCGCCCGTTCTTCGATTCGGACCTGCGCTGGCTCAGGCATTTCGGCTTCGCGGCCCTCGACGTGCCGACCCTGGACGGAGGGCTCAGCCGATGAAGTTCTCGCTCTCCTGGCTCAAGGACCATCTCGACACCGATGCGGATGCCGCGGCGGTCGCCGACAAGCTCACCTCCATCGGCCTCGAAGTGGAATCGGTCGAGGACGCGGGCGCACGGCTGAAGGACTTCGTCGTCGCCCATGTCGTTTCGGCCGAGAAGCATCCCAATGCCGACAAGCTGAAGCTCTGCATGGTGGACGCGGGCACCGGCAGTCCCATCCAGGTCGTCTGCGGCGCGCCAAACGCGCATACCGGCATGAAGGCGGTGTTCGCGCGTCCCGGTGTCGTGATCCCGGTGAGCGGCGAAGCGCTCAAGATCGGCACGATCCGCGGATTGGAATCGCGCGGCATGCTGTGCTCGTCGCGCGAGCTGCTGCTCGGCGACGACCATACCGGCATCATCGAGCTCCCCGCCGACGCCATCGTGGGCGAGCCCGCGGCGAAGGCGCTGGGTCTGAACGACGCGGTGATCGACGTCGCGATCACGCCCAATCGCGGCGACGCGACGAGCGTGTACGGCATCGCGCGCGATCTGGCGGCGGCGGGGCTGGGCCAACTCAAGACGCCGAAGGTCGAAGCGGTGGCGGGCAAATATCCAAGCCCGATCGAGGTCGCGCTCCACGCCGGCGACGCCTGCCCGATCTTTGCAGGCAGACTGGTGCGCGGCGTGAAGAACGGCCCGTCGCCCAAATGGGTGCAGGACCGGTTGAAGGCGATCGGGCTGAGGCCCATCTCGGCGCTGGTCGACGTGACCAACCTGATGAGCCACGACCGCGGCCGGCCGCTGCACGTCTTCGACGCCGACAAGCTCAGCGGCAACATCCAGGCGCGCTTCGCCCGCGACGGCGAGACGCTGCTCGCGCTCGACGGCAAGACCTACACGCTCGATTCGAGCATGACCGTGATCGCCGATGACGGTGCCGCGCGCGGCATCGCGGGCGTCATGGGCGGCGAGGATACCGGCTGCAGCGACGCGACCGTCAACGTCTTCATCGAATCGGCCTGGTTCGATCCCGCGCGCACGGCGCAGACGGGGCGCAAGCTCGCCATCCTCTCCGATGCGCGTTACCGTTTCGAGCGCGGCGTCGATCCGGAATTCGTGGTGAGCGGGATCGAGCTCGCGACGAAATGGATACTCGAATGGTGCGGCGGCGAGCCTTCGCAGGTCGTCGTCGCGGGCAGCCCGCCCGCGTGGCGCCGCGAGATCGCGTTCGACATCGCGCGCGTGCGCTCGCTGGGCGGCATCGAGGTCGGCAAGGACGAGATCGTCCGTATCCTGACCAAGCTCGGCTTCGCCGTGAAGGACGGCGCCATGCTCACCGTCTCGCCGCCCTCCTGGCGCCTGGACGTCGAAGGCACGGCGGATCTCGTCGAGGAGGTCGTGCGCATCCACGGCCTGGACAAGGTGCCGTCGCTGCCGCTGGCGCGCGACGAGGCCGTGGCCAAGCCCACGCTCACCTCGGCCCAGCGCCGCACGCGCCTGGTGCGCCGCACCCTTGCCGGGCGCGGCTTCAACGAGACGATCAACTTCACCTTCGTTCCGCGTCCCCATGCGACGCTCTTCGGCGGCGGCGACGACGCGCGCCAGCTCGAGAACCCCATCGCCGCCGATCTCGACGCGATGCGGCCGAGCGTGCTGCCGTCGCTGCTGGCGGCCGCGCAACGCAACCAGGCGCGCGGCTTCGGCGAGCTGATGCTCTTCGAGATCGGCGCCCAGTTCGAAAGCGGGATGCCTGAGGCGCAGACGAACGTGGCTGCGGGCCTGCGCATCGGAAGCGGCGCGCGCGCCTGGAGCAAGTCCACCCACGCGGCCGATGCCTATGACGTGAAAGCCGACATGCTGGCCGTGCTCGAAAGCGCGATGGGTGCACCCATGACCGCGCCGATCAAGGCCGGTGCCGCGTCCTGGTATCACCCCGGCCGTTCCGGGACGCTCGCGCTCGGACCCAAAGTCCTGGGCTATTTCGGCGAGCTGCATCCCGCCATAGCCGCCGCCTTCGACATCAAGGGCCCGGCCGCCGCGTTCGAGGTCTTCCTCGACGCCATCCCCGAGCCCAAGACCAAGGGCAAGGCGCGTCCGGCCTATCAGCCCTCGCCCTATCCCGCGGTCGAGCGCGACTTCGCCTTCGTGGTGGACGCCAAGGTCACGGCCGAGGACGTGCTCAAGCCCGCGCGCAACGTCGACCGCCAGCTCATCGAGCAGGTGTCTCTGTTCGACGTCTATCAGGGTACGGGCGTCTCCGAAGGCAAGAAGTCGCTCGCCATCGCGGTGCGCCTGCAGCCCAAGGACAGGACGCTGACCGACGCCGAGATCGAGGCGGTGGCCGCCAAGATCGTCGCCGCGGTGACGAAAGCCACGGGAGGGACCTTGCGCACATGAAGACCGTGCTCGCGGCCGCGCTGCTTCTGGCGACGCCGGCCTTCGCCCAGCAGGCGACGTTCCGGGATCCGCTGGTCGACCATCTGGCCGGCAAATGGGTGCTGACCGGGCGGATGGACAAGGGCCCGGTCACCCACGACGTCAGCGCGCAGTGGGTGCTCGCGCACCAATATCTCGAGCTGCACGAAGTCTCGCGCGAGAAGAACAAGGACGGCTCGCCCGTCTATCAGGCGACCGTCCATATCGGCTGGGACGCGAAGAAGCGGATCTATGACTGCGTCTGGCTCGACGATTACGGCAGCATTTCCACGCAATCGCTGGGCACCGCGAAGCCGGACGCCGATCGCATCGCCTTCGTGTTCCAGGACCGCGACGACCCCGGCCGGTTCCACACCACCTTCGCCTGGCACGCCCAGGACGGCACCTGGAGCATGGACATGGACCAGGAGGCGAACGGCAAGCTCACGCCTTTCGCCCGCACCATTTTGAAACGCGCGCAATAGCGTCACAATCCGGCCACCGGATGGGATAGAATTTCCGTCCGCTGGAGGGTTGCCATGATCCGCAAATTCGATCTCGCCGTGGTGGGCGGGAGCTTCGCAGGGCTCGCCTGCGCGCGCACCGCGGCCCTGCGCGGGCTCAAGGTCGCCGTCATCGACGCCAAGAAGGAGCCGGGCGCGCGCGTGCGCACCACCGGCATCGTGGTCAAGGAGGCGAGCGACGATTTCGACCTTCCGGCGCGGCTGATGCGCAAGGTGCGCGGCGTGCGCCTCTATGCCCCCGACGACCGCGCGCTCGACCTTCACGCGCCGGGCTATTTCTTCCAGGCGACCGACACCGCCGGCGTGCTGCGCTGGATGGCGGATGAGGCAGCGCGCGCCGGCGCAGAGTTGATGTACGGGTCCAAGTTCGAGCATGGCCTGGAGCACGCGCGCGGCGTGGCGCTGTCCTCGCTCGGCCTGCATGCGGACTTCCTGGTCGGCGCCGACGGCGCGCGCTCGCGCGTCGCGGAGTGTTTCGGGCTCGGCCGCAACAGGCATTTCCTGACCGGCATGGAGATCGAGTGCGAGGAGCTGAAGGGCTTCGATCCTCGCTTCCTGCATTGCTTCGCCGACAGCAGGATCGCGCCCGGCTACATCGCCTGGGTCGTGCCGGGCGTGGGCGTCACACAGATCGGCGTCGCGGCGACCAAGCCCACCAGGCCCGATCTCGGCCGGTTCCTGCACCGCCTCAAAACCTTCTGCGACCTGCGCGAGATCAAGACCGAGGAACGCCGCAGCGGGTTGATCCCCACGGGCGGCACGCTGGCCAATCTGGGCACGCGGCGCGTGATGCTGGTGGGCGACGCGGCGGGCATGGTCTCGCCGGTGACGGGCGGCGGCATCCACACCGCGCTCGCTTTCGGGCGCCGCGCGGCGCAGCTGGTGAGCGAGCACCTGGACGGTCTCGGCCCGCATCCCGTGCGCGCGCTCGCCAAGGAGGCGCCGCGTTTCCGCGCCAAGCTCCTGATGCGCCGCGCCCTCGACCTGGCGCTGCCCAACATGCTCATCAACGCGCTGTGGATGACGGCGCCGGTGCGCAGCCTGGCGCAGCGGCTCTATTTCCACACCCGCCCCGGCGACGCGGAGTCGTTCGAGGACTGGAACGAAACCTTCGAGCGCGGCGAGGCGAAGCGGTCGGTGAAATTGCATTTGATTTGACGTCTTCTTCACTCTCTCAACTAAATCGTCATCGCCCGCTTTATGCGGGCGACCCAATTTCTTTTTTTTCCCATTGCCAAATTGGATCGCCCGGACCCTAGCGGGCCGGGCGATGACGGTTGGGGTTGGAGAGAACCCGCCTGGGTGGCCCGCATTCGCGAGCCATGACAAGATGATATCGGATTGGGGAGCTTCAGAATGCCCGAAACCTTCGACAGGAAATCCGCGCTCGCCTTCATCGTGGCCTTCGGCGTCGTCAGCCTCTTCGCCGACATGGCGTATGAGGGGATGCGCGGGATCACCGGGCCCTATCTCGCCCTGCTCGGCGCCAGCGGCACGGCGGTGGGCATCATCGCGGGCACGGGCGAGCTGTTCGGCTATCTGCTCAGGCTGGCCTCGGGACGCCTAGCCGAGAAGACCCATGCCTATTGGCCGATCACGCTGGCAGGCTATGTGCTGCAGATGGCCGCGGTGCCGGCGATGGCGCTGAGCGGGAGCTGGTGGGCGGCGGCGGGTTTCATCATCCTGGAGCGCACCGGCAAGGCGCTGCGCAATCCCGCCGCCAACACGATGATGTCGCGCGCGGGCGAACAGATCGGCCAGGGCTGGGCCTTCGGCCTGCACGAGGCGCTGGACCAGACGGGCGCGCTGATCGGCCCGCTCATCACCGCGCTCGTGCTTGCCCGTCACGGGCAATACACCGACGCGTTCCTGTGGCTGGGCCTGCCCGCGCTCGTGACCGTCTTGATCGTGGTGGGCGTGTCGCTGCGCTATCCCTTCGCCGGACGCGCGGCGCCCAAGCCCAAGGCGCAGGAGAGCGCCACCCTGCCCCGCGCCTTCTGGCTCTATGCCGCGAGCGCGGGCCTCGTCGCGTTCGGCTTCGCGGACTGGCCGCTCATCGCCTATCACTTCGCGCAGGTGAAGACGGTCACGCCCGTGCTCGTGCCCGTGCTCTATGCCGGTGCGATGGGCGCGACCGGTATCGGAGCGCTGGCCTTCGGACGGCTGTTCGATCGGATCGGCTTCGTCGTCCTGCTTCCCGCCATCCTCATCGCCGCCGCTGCGGCGCCGCTCGTCTTCTTAGGGAGCACATGGCTCGCGATCGCGGGCGCGGTCTGCTGGGGCGTGGCGCTGGGCGTAGAGACGTCCGCGCTCAACGCCGGCGTCGCGCGCCTGGTATCGGATCGCGGACGGGCAAACGCGTTCGGCATCTTCTCGGCCGTCTTCGGCATCGCCTGGTTCGCGGGCAGCGCAGCACTTGGCGCGCTCTACGACGTCTCGCTGACGGCGCTCGTCGGCGTGTCGGTCGCGGCCGAGCTTGCGGCGCTGTTGCCGCTGGTGCTCGTGCTCAGGGCCCAAAGGGCTTGAGATCGGCCGCGCCGCGGTTCTCGCGCAGCGCGCGGATATGCCAGCCATCGCGGTCCTTCTCCAGAACCGCCGCCATGATGCCGCTCTCGGCCGGACGCGGCGTGCCGTCGCCCTTGTGTGCGCCCGCGATCGACCAGCGTGCATCGACGATGCTGAGCGAGGCGCCGAGCGCGCGCGTCTGCACGATCTCGGCCGCGCCTTTCGAACCCGCATAGCCGTTGGCGAAGACCGTGGCGTAGAACCTGCCGATATTGTCGCGCCCCCTGGCGACGACACCGTCGGGGGTGACGAGGTCGGCATCGGCTTCGAAGAGCGCGGCGAGCGCTTTCGCGTCGCCGGCATCCCAAGCCTGCATGAAGCTCGCAACAAGCCCGGGCGCGCCGTCATCCGCCGCGAAGGCAGGCGTGGCGAGGGCCAGGGCGGCGCACAGCACAAGCGTTTTCATCGTTTGCTCCTTTTGGGCGCGAGGGCGTTGATCCCGGCGTAGAGCGGACAGTCACCGCGCTTGCCGCGCCGGCGGCATTGCTTGAGCCAGCCCGCGAGCGCTTCGCGCTTGAGCGTGAGCACCGCGATCTCCGCGTCTATGGCGTCCAGGCGCGCGGCCACCGTCTCGCGCACGGCACCGCAGAATTCGGCCCTCGCACCTTTCGCGCGCGCCTTCAGCGTCTTCATGTCGGCGATGGTGAGGCCCATGCCCTGCGCGAGCTTGATCTGGTTGATCTGGCCGAGCGCGGCCTCGTCGTATTCGCGCCAGCCGCGCACGGGCTTGAGCGGCTGGTCGACGAGCCCCTCGCGCTCGTAGAAGCGCACGGTCTCCACGCCGACACCCGTGCCGCGCGCCACGTCGCCGATCCGCCTGGGCATCGTGATCTCCATGGTCCAGAGCCTGCAGTCCGTACCTTGCTACGGATGCAAGCGAAAAAGAAAACGGCGGCCCCGCACCGCATCCGCGCTACACTTTTCGCATGGGCTGGGATGCCTGCACGAACGAGACGAACGCTTGGATACGCTGGATGGAATGCCATCCCGGCTCCGCCGGCTATATCCAAGCCGCGGGCGTCATCCTGACCGTCGCGGGCGCTCTATTTGGTCCTCCGATCAAGGCGAGCTATCAGCGCTGGCGAGTCCGGCGTAACCGTCGACGCAATGCTGACATCTTGGCGGTACGTCAGGGACCAGACATTGAGCTGCTTCTTTCGCGGATTGACTGGCGCCTCGAGCAGCTCGGTGCTGGATCGGAGGCCGGCAACCATCCTGTTTCGATTGAGCGTTTCGGTGTCGAGATTCCGGGCATTCTCGATCCCACACTCTTGCGCCGAACCCCGGAAGTCGACTTCAGCCGCATTGTGCACATCACCGAATTCATCGAGGCTGTATGGGCATACAACAATGCGCTTTTCAACCGTCCGGTGACGCCGGGCGAAGACGATCCCGATGCCTTCCGTCAGTATTTGCTGGCGTGTCTCCTTGAATTGAAAAGGCAGGGCGGCGACGTGCTTGCGAAGGTTCACTCGCGCGGCTGATCAAGCGAAAAAGAAAACGGCGGCCCCGCGAGGAGCCGCCGCCTTCCGCTCGAGGCTGAAATTATTCCGACAGCCAGTATTCCATCGGCGGGTTGGGCCGCGCGACGAAGCATTGGCGGTTCAGGTGATAATGCTTGATCACGGCCGCAGCCTGCTCGGCGCCCGCCTGGTTCGAGCCGTAGCTCAGCATCCACATCGAGCCGTCGACCACCTTCCATTCGCCGCCGACATGGGCGGCTGCGACCTGGTGCGGATGGAACGCGATGCAATCCTCGCCGGGCGTGCTGCCGCCCGGCACGTCGTTGCCGCGCGTCCAATAGGTCATCGGCGGATGCGGACGCTGGACGTAGCAGATCCGGTCGAAGCGATAATGCTGGATGATCGACAGCGACTGGTCCGCCGCGGGCTTGTTGGCGCCGAAGCTCAGCACCCATTCATTGCCGTTGACGATCTTCCATTCGCCGCCGACATGGGCGACCTGAAGGTTCTGCCAGGGCTCGGGCAGGCAGTCCTCTGGCCCCATGGACGCGCCGCCCATGCCCATTCCCCCGCCGCCACCACCACCCATGCCGCCTCCGCCCATTCCACCTCCCATTCCGCCGCCGCCCATGCCGCCGCCGCCGCCATACTCGCCGGCGCGCTCGAGCATGCCGTGCACCTCGTAAGGCGCGCGGCCGGAATTATCGATGAACTTCACATGCATGTCGTAGGACAGGTGCTGTCCGGGTGCGTTGTGCAGATCGAGATTGGTGATCGAGAAGCTCGTCATGAACTTGGCGTGGACGTTGCCGCCGCCGCCCGGGATGAACTCGCCATGCACCGTGCCCCAGTCGCAATCGGTGGGATGGCATTGGCCCCAGCCATGGACGTCGACCCCCATCGGCCCCGCCATCTCGATATGGACCTTGGTCAGGTTCGACGTGCTCGGATCGACGTTGCGCCACTTCCCCGGGAACGCATCGATGCCCGCCGATGCCGCGGTCGAAAACGCAATAACACAGGCGGCGGCGAGGGCGGCCGGCCCCAGACGCCGTGCAATCGGATTGAGTTGCATGGAAATCTCCCTTTCTTGGCCCGCCAAAGGCTCCTCGGAACACGGCCCGGCGGGCTTGTGTTCACCATAATCCGCCTTTTTCTGCGGGATTGCGACAGGGCAGCGTCGCCGCTATACCCCCGGGCCTCAAGCAGCAAAGCGATAGGCCGCTCAAAAAGTCCTCATGACCGAACTCGCCAAAATCCGCAATTTCTCGATCGTCGCCCATATCGACCATGGGAAATCGACGCTCGCCGACCGCCTGATCCAGACGACGGGCGGGCTCACCTCGCGCGAGATGAAGGACCAGGTGCTCGATTCCATGGAGATCGAGCGCGAGCGCGGCATCACCATCAAGGCCCAGACCGTGCGCCTGTCCTACAAGGCGAAGAACGGCGAGACCTACACGCTGAACCTGATGGACACGCCGGGCCATGTCGACTTCGCCTATGAGGTGAGCCGCTGCCTTGCCGCCTGCGAAGGCGCGCTGCTGGTCGTCGACGCGAGCCAGGGCGTGGAGGCGCAGACGCTGGCCAACGTCTATCAGGCGATCGACGCGCATCTGGAGATCGTGCCCGTCCTCAACAAGATCGACCTTCCCGCCGCCGAGCCCGAGCGCATCCGCCAGCAGATCGAGGACGTGATCGGCATCGACGCGTCGGAGGCGATCCCGATCTCGGCCAAGACGGGCTTAGGCATCGGCGACGTGCTCGAGGCCATCGTCCATCGCCTGCCCGCGCCCAAGGGCGATGCGAGCGCGCCGCTCAAGGCGCTCTTGATCGATAGCTGGTACGATCCCTATCTCGGCGTCGTGGTGCTGGTGCGCATCGTCGACGGCGAGCTGCGCAAGGGCCAGAGGGTGCGCATGATGGCGGCCGACGCCGTCTATCAGGTCGAGCAGGTCGGCGTGTTCACGCCCAAGAAGGTCAATGTCGAGACGCTCGGCCCCGGCGAGGTCGGCTTCATCACTGCGCAGATCAAGCAGGTGGCCGACACCCAGGTCGGCGACACCATCACCGACGAGAAGAAAGGCACCGAGACGCCGCTTCCGGGCTTCAAGCCGGCGCAGCAGGTCGTGTTCTGCGGCCTGTTCCCGGTCGATGCGGCGCAGTTCGAGGATCTGCGCAATGCGCTCGGCCGTCTGCACCTAAACGACGCGAGCTTCACCTATGAGATGGAGACGAGTGCTGCGCTGGGCTTCGGCTTCCGCTGCGGGTTCTTAGGCCTGCTGCATCTGGAGATCGTGCAGGAGCGGCTGGAGCGCGAGTTCAATCTCGAGCTCATCGCGACCGCGCCCTCCGTGATCTACCGCATCCACATGACCGACGGGACGATGCGCGAGCTGCACAATCCCGCCGACATGCCCGACGTCGTCAAGATCGCCTTCATCGAAGAGCCGTGGATCAGGGCCACGATCCTGGTGCCCGACGAGCATCTGGGCGCGGTGCTCAAGCTCTGCGAGGATCGCCGCGGCCAGCAGGTGGAGCTCACCTATGCGGGCGCGCGCGCGATGGTCGTCTACCGCCTGCCCTTGAACGAGGTGGTGTTCGATTTCTACGACCGCTTGAAGTCGGTCAGTCGCGGCTATGCGAGCTTCGACTACCACATCGAGGACTACAAGGAGGGCGATCTCGTCAAGCTCTCGATCCTGGTGAACGCGGAGCCGGTCGACGCGCTGTCGATGATCGTCAACCGCCAGCGCTCGGAAGCGCGCGGACGGGCGATGTGCGAGAAGCTGAAGGACCTGATCCCGCGCCATCTTTTCGTCATCCCGATCCAGGCGGCGATCGGCGGCAAGATCATCGCGCGCGAGACGATCAGCGCCATGCGCAAGGACGTGACCGCGAAATGCTACGGCGGAGACATCTCCCGCAAGCGCAAGCTCCTCGACAAGCAGAAAGAGGGCAAGAAGAAGATGCGCCAGTTCGGCAAGGTCGACATCCCGCAAGAAGCCTTCATCGCCGCGCTGAAGATGGATCAGGATTAACCTTTTTCAGCGCGACCGTGCTATGACCCGGCCATGCAACGCGATGACGCCATCCGTCTTTTGAAGCAAGCCGAGCCCGAGCTCCGGGCGCGCGGCGTGCGCTCGCTTGCGCTGTTCGGCTCGACCGCGCGCGGTGAAGCCGGCCCGGATAGCGACGTGGACGTGTTGGTGGATCTGGACATGTCGCGCAATCCGACATTGGTCGATCTTTCCGGCATGCGTCTCTTGATGGAGGATCGACTGGGCTGCCGAGCCGACATGGCAATTCGCGACAGTCTGCGCCCTCGCTATCGCGCCAATATCGATGCGGATGCAATCCCGGTTTTCTGATGGTAAAGCGAAGCGCCTGAGAGAGGCTGAACGATATAGCCGAGTCGATCGACAAGATCGGACGATTCCTCAGAGGCAAAGCATTCGAAGATTTTAAGACGGATGCCCTGATCCATGACGCAGTCGTGCGCAACCTCGAAATCGTCTCGGAAGCAAGCCGCCATGTGCCAGCAAATCTGAAAACCAAGGCAGCTCACATCCCATGGCGAGAGATTGCCGATTTCGGCAATATCATCCGGCATGGCTTGAAGGCATAAAACGACCGCATCGTATGGGATACGATCCAGCGCGACCTTCCAGCGATTCTGGAGACGGTACGTAGCTTTCTGGACGACAAAGCTGTCGAGTAGAACCCGATTGCCTCACCGGCACGCGCCGTAGAACGTGACCACGCGGCTTTTGTAATCGAGCAGGAGCTTGAGCTTCATCGCCGCGAAGAGCTTGTTGCCGATGTTGGCGGCGCGGGTGCCTCCCGCGTCCTGCGTGGGGCGCAAGGTCACGAGCTGGCCCGGGGGAAGCGTGAAGGGGCCGAAGCCGACGGGCTCGCGCAAGACATAGGTGTCCGTCGATGCTTCGCCGCGTGCGCCGGCATAGATGGTCTTGCCTTTCTCCACCAGCGCGCCGTGCAGGCCGGGCAGCTCGAGCGCTTTCGGAAACAGCGAGATGCCGCCGTTCGACCCCGTGTCCAGGCTGATCGGCGCTTTCGCGGAGCCGAAGCGGAATTCCGGGATGATGGGGATGTTGTCGTCGGCCAAGGTCTGGAGCGCGATACTCCAATGCTTGGAACAGCGTGAAACCACGGGCGCTGCGTCGGCCGGCGCGTCAAGGATGCTAAGCGTGCTCTTGGCATAGTCGATCAGCACGATCTTGCCGTCCAGAAAGCTGTAGCCGATCACGCCGTCGAGCCGGCGGCCGTAGTGCTGCGACAGCGTGGACATATCGGTGGTGAGCGCGTCGAACGGCGCGAAGGCGCGGCCGGCGATGGTGAGGCCGTCGACGGAGGTGGGATAGACCATCGCGTGTTTGGCGTCGCCCTCGCCCGACGCTTCGCCCCCGGCCGCACGATCGATCTTGAGGCCGAGCGCGTCGGCGCGCGCGGCGTCGATGACGGACGGGTCCACGCCTGTGTCAAGGATCATATAGAGCTTCGTGCCCTTGACCGACACGTCGAGACCGATGGCGGAACGGGAGAAATCGAACGGAACGCTGAGCGGCTCGGCTGCAGCGGCCCCGCCGGTCAGCGCGCAGGCGAGGATTGCGGCGGCGATGCGGGCGGTCATTCCAGCCTCGTTTGATTTTGGAACGCGGCCAGCGTAACAGCGCACAATCCGTCCCGGAAGACAGGCCCTTGAGCGAACCCCTCGTCCATCTCATCTGCGGCTCGACCGGGGCGGGCAAGAGCACCTATGCGCTCGCGCTCTGCCGCGACGCGGGCGCGGTCTATTTCTCCATCGACGAATGGATGGCCTCTCTGTTCTGGATGGATGCGCCCAAGCCCATCGACGGCGCCTGGGCCCTGGCGCGCGTCGAGCGCTGCATGACGCAGATCTGGACCGTGGCCGCGCGCGTGGCCGAGCGCGGCGTGCCCGTGGTGCTGGATTTCGGCTTCGGCACGCCCGAATTGCGCGCCCGTTTCGGCGACCTCGCACGCGACAGGGGTTTCGCCGTGCGCCTGCACGTCCTCGACGTGGCCGCAGAGGAGCGCTGGCGGCGCGTGCAGGCGCGCAACGCCGGCGCCGGCGAGACCCGCCATCTCGACTTCGCGATCACGCGCGAGATGTTCGATTTCGTGGAGGCGACCTGGCGGGCGCCGGACGCGGATGAGATGACGCGCTACAATGGCGTGCGCATAGAGGGCGGGAGCCAGGCATGAGCGAGCTCGATCTTCTCAATCTCGCGCGATCGGCGACACAGAACGAGGTGACCTGGTTCACCCAGATCATCACCATCAATTTCGCGATGATCGTGGCGATTTATTACTTCCTCAACCAAGCCAAGATCGCGCTCAAGGTCTTCAGCTTCCTGGCCTATCTGGTGGGCTCGTTGATCTTCGTGGGCGAGATGCTGATCGAGGGCAATGTGAAGTTCATGGCATTTGCGGCGCTGAAGGAGTTGCCGTCCCTCACACTGCCGACGAAGCAATATATCGGCGTGAACGAGAACTGGCTCGGGCACATCACCGTCTTCGTCTTCAACGCCTCGGTCTGGGTGCTCGTGCTGGGCGTCTTCTACCTGCTGTTCTTTTGGAAGAAATCGGAGCATGAACGGCCGTAAATGGCCCCGGACACAGCGCTCATCGATTACGGCTCCGGAAACCTGCGCTCCGCTGAGAAGGCGCTGGCGCGGGCGGGCGCCGATGTGGCGGTGACCGCCGATCCCGCGACGGTCGCGAAGGCCGGGCGCATCGTGCTTCCCGGCGTCGGCGCGTTTGGCGATTGCATGGCGGGTCTGCGCGCCATCCCCGGCATGATCGAGGCGCTCGAAGGGGCGGTGCTTGGGCGCGGCGTTCCGTTCCTCGGCATCTGCGTGGGCATGCAGCTCCTGGCAAGCGTCGGGCGCGAGTTCGGCGACCGCAAGGGGCTCGGCTGGATCGAGGGCGAGGTCGTGCGGCTCGCGCCGTCGGACCCTGCGCTCAAGATCCCGCATATGGGCTGGAACGCGCTGTCCATCACGCGTCCGCATCCCGTGCTTGCGGGCATCGCGCCGGACGCGAACGTCTATTTCGTCCATTCCTATGCGATGCGCCCTGCCCAGCCTGCGGACACGCTGGCGACCGCCGACTATGGCGGGACGTTCACGGCCATGGCCGGCCGCGACAATATTTTGGGCACGCAGTTCCACCCCGAGAAGAGCCAGGCCGTCGGTCTGGCGCTGCTTGGCAATTTCCTGAGCTGGCGCCCGTGATCCTCTTTCCCGCCATCGACCTGAAAGACGGGCGCTGCGTGCGGCTGAAGCGCGGCGAGATGGGCTCGGCCACCGTGTTCAACGATGACCCCGCCGCCCAGGCGGTGTCGTTCGAGCGCGACGGCTTCTCCTGGCTTCACTGCGTCGACCTCGACGGCGCCTTTGCCGGGCAGGCGGCGAATGCGCAGGCCGTGCGGGCCATCCGCGCGGCGACCAGGCTTCCCATCCAGCTCGGCGGCGGCATCCGCGACATGGCGGGGATCGCGTTCTGGCTGGAGGCCGGGATCGAGCGGGTGATCTTGGGGACTGCGGCGCTCAAGAACCCGGCGCTGGTGCGCGAGGCCGCGCGCGCGTTTCCGGGACGGATCGTCGTCGGCGCAGACGCCAAAGGCGGGCGGATCGCCGTCGAAGGCTGGGCGGAGGTGTCGGAACTGACGCCCATCGACCTGGGACGGAAGTTCGAGGACGCCGGCGTCGCAGCGATCCTCTTCACCGATGTGGATCAGGACGGGTTGCTCGCAGGCGTGAACGTGACGGCGACCAAGGCGCTGGCGCAGGCGGTGCAGATCCCCGTCATCGCGTCGGGCGGGGTCGGGAGCATCGCCGACATCGACGCGCTGATCGCGGTCAGCGAGCCGAACATCGCAGGCGTGGTGATCGGCCGGGCGCTCTATGACGGGCGGGTCGATCCGCGAGAAGCGATCAGTCGGGCGAACAGTGTTCGCGGCCGTTAGCCATGATTCAGATTGTCCTTAATATTCAGAATCTTAAAGACCTTATCCATTGTTGCTGAGTCGGCGAATCAGGTGGTCGAACTGTTCCAATGTCTGGTAGCGAATCCGGATTTCCCCACCCTTATCCCCTTTGTGGACGATCTTAACAATGAGCCCTAACTTATTGGAAATATTGAGTTCTGCGTCCTTTATGTTGACGTCTTCCTCGACTTGTCCACGGCGGGGTCGCGGTTTGCTTTTCGAACGCTGTTCGGCCTCGCGCACGTTCAGGGCGCTCTCGACGATCTCGCGCGCGCGCGCCTCGGGATCGTCCACGTTGAGCAGGGTGCGGGCATGGCCGGCCGTCAGCCGCCCGTCGCGCAGCATCGCCTTCACGCTCTCCGGCAGGCGCAGCAGGCGCAGCGTGTTGGCAACGTGGCTGCGGCTCTTGCCGACATCCTTGGCGATACGCTCCTGGGTATAGCCGAAACGGTCCATCAGTTCGTGATAGCCGGCCGCCTCCTCGATCGCATTGAGGTCGGCGCGCTGGACGTTCTCGACGATGGCAAGCTCGAGCGCCTCGCCGTCGCTCATCTCGCGCACGACCACGGGCACGTCGTGGAGCTGGGCCTGCTGCGCCGCGCGCCAGCGCCGCTCGCCCGCCACGATCTCGTAGGAATCGCCGGACAGAGGCCGCACCAGGATCGGCTGCAGGATGCCCTTCTCCCGCACCGACTCCGTCAAGTCGTGCAGGTCGTCGGGCGAAAAGGTCTTGCGCGGCTGGAAACGGTTGGGCTTGAGGAAGGCGGTGGGCAGGGTGCGCGTGGCCTTGGCCTCGCCGCGCGTCGGCACCGCCTCCTCGCCGATCAATGCCGAGAGCCCGCGGCCCAGTCCGGATTTCGGGTTCATCACGCCGCCTTGCGCACGCGTTCGCGCTGGATGAGCTCGCCGGCGAGCTTGATGTAGGCTTGGCTCCCCGGACAGCGCAGATCGTAGACGAGCGCCGGCAGCCCATGGCTCGGCGCTTCGGAGATGCGCACATTGCGCGGGATGACGGTCGAATAGACCTTCTCGCCCATGTTTTCGCGCACATCGGCCGCAACCTGGTCGGAGAGCTTGTTGCGCTTGTCGAACATGGTCAGCACGATGCCCTGGATCTCGAGCGCGGGATTGAGATTGGCGCGCACCAGCTCGATCGTCTTGAGCAGCTGGGAGAGGCCTTCCAGCGCGAAGAACTCGCATTGCAGCGGCACCACGACGGCATCGGCCGCGACCATCGCGTTCACCGTGAGCAGGGTCAGCGACGGCGGGCAATCGATGAGAACATAGGAGAAGCGAGATGATCCGTGTACGGAATATTGCGCGAGCGCATCCTTGAGGCGGTAGTTGCGCCGCTCCATGTCGATCATCTCGAGCTCGGCGCCGGAGAGATCGACGGTCGAGGCGACGAGCGAAAGTCCGGGGATGCGGGTCGGCATGATCGCGTCGGCGAGCTTGGCCTGGCCCATCAGCACGTCGTAGGTCGTGAGCCTGCGCTCCGAGCGCGGAATGCCCAGTCCCGTCGAGGCATTGCCCTGCGGATCGAGGTCGATGACCAGAGTCGGTGCGCCGACCGCGGCCAGCGCGGTCCCCAGATTGATCGCGGTCGTCGTCTTACCGACGCCGCCTTTCTGGTTGGCGACGACCAGGACGCGCGGACGGCCCGTTGTCGGGGCCTCGGTCTGGGACATGGCGAAACTCCTGGATCTCCAACACCGCGCCCGAGGGATCGCTCAGACTCTGATGCTCAAGGGCCTTGATTTTCCAGGATTTACGGGCTTGCGTCAATTCGACCGCTAGATTTTGGCCCTTAAGGAACAGGCAAACCGAGCCCGGCCGGGTGAAATTCTGTGCATAGCCAAGCAGCTTGTCCAGCGGTGCGCAGGCCCGGGCTGTCACGACATCGAACGGCTGCGGCACGACCGCCTCAATGCGCTCATTGCGGACGACGGAATTCAACCCCAACCGGTCCCGCACCGCCTCGAGGAACCGGCACTTCTTCGCTGTCGATTCGAACAGCGATACCTGGACCTTGCCGCGAAGCAGTTCGGCCAGGACAAGACCCGGAAATCCGGCGCCGCTTCCCATATCGGCCAGGGTACGGGCGGTTTCGGGGATATGCCGGACCAGCTGGGCACTGTCCCAGACATGCCGCCGCCAGACATCCGCCAGGGACGCTTCGGAGACGAGGTTGTGTCGGGCGTTCCAGTCCTCGAGCAGGCCGACATAGGCCTTGAGCCGCGCGAGTGTTTCACGTGAAACACCGGCAGCCGCCGCGAATTCCTCAGGCGACACGCTTGGCCCTGGTGCGGACATGGGCGAGGACGAGGGTCAGCGCCGCCGGCGTCATGCCGTCGATCCGCGCCGCCTGGCCGAGCGTCGCCGGACGGACCGCCGCCAGCTTGTGCCGGATTTCCGTCGAAAGGCCGATGATGGCGCCATAGTCCAGCCCGGCGGGCAGGGCGAGGGCCTCGTCCCGTCGGAATGCCAGGATGTCCGCGTCCTGCCGCCCCAGATAGCCCGCGTATTGCGCGTCGATCTCCAGCTGCCCGCAGATTGCGCGGTTCGAATGCCCCAACTCCGGCCAAATCCTTGAAAGCACGGTGAAATCGACACCCGGCAGAGCCAGCAGCTCCAGCGCATTCCGGCGCACGCCATCCAGCCGGATCGCGATCCCGTGCTTCTGAGCTTCGTTCGGGGTGAGGGTCAGCCCAGCCATTCGCGCGCGCAATCGGTCGAGTTCCGCGATCTTGACCGAGAACGCCGCCGCTCGCGTCCGCCCGACGCAACCGGCCTCGATCCCCATCCGGCTCAGCCGCTGGTCCGCGTTGTCGGCACGAAGCGTCAGCCGATACTCCGCTCGCGACGTGAACATGCGATAAGGCTCACTGACGCCGCGCGTCACCAGATCGTCGATCAGCACGCCGATATAAGCCGACGCCCGGTCCAACATGACCGGAAGGCCGCCGCCCGCGGCCCGTGCGGCGTTGAGCCCGGCCATCAACCCTTGCGCCGCCGCTTCCTCATACCCCGTCGTCCCGTTGATCTGGCCCGCGAAATAGAGGCCGGCGATCTTCTTGGTCTCCAGCGAGGCCTCAAGCTGGCGCGGGTCCACATAGTCATACTCGATCGCATAGCCCAGCCGGCGCACGGCCACATTTTCCAGGCCCGGAATGGTCTTGAGCAGCGCGACCTGCACGTCCTCGGGCAGGGAGGTCGAGATGCCGTTGGGATAGATCGTGTCGTCGTCCAGCCCCTCCGGCTCCAGGAAGATCTGGTGGCTGTCGCGCTGGGCGAAGCGGACGACCTTGTCCTCGATGGACGGGCAATAGCGCGGTCCGGTGCTCTCGATCTGGCCGGAATAGATCGGCGCGCGGTGCAGGTTGGCGCGGATGATCGCATGCGTCTCAGACGTCGTGCGCGTGACGTGGCAGACGGTCTGCGGCGTCGTGATCGAGTCCGTCAGGAAGGAGAACGGCGAGGGCGGGTCGTCGCCGTGCTGCACCTCCAGCGCACCCCAATCGATGGTCGCGCCGTCGAGCCTGGGCGGTGTCCCCGTCTTGAGGCGGCCGAGAGAAAATCCAAACGAATTCAATGTATTAGACAAGCCCAGGCTTGGCGCCTCTCCGACGCGGCCGGCAGGGACCCTGGTCTCGCCCATATGGATCAGGCCGCGCAGGAAGGTGCCCGTGGTCAGCACCACCGCGCCCGCGGCGATCACCTCGCCCGCCGCCGTCTTCACACCGGTTACGCGGCCGTCCGCGATCACAAGATCCTCGACCGCACCGGCACGAATCTCCAGGTTTTCCTCCACCGCGAGCGCGCCCTGCATCGCCCGGCGATAAAGCTTGCGGTCCGCCTGGGCACGCGGCCCCCAGACTGCGGGCCCCTTGCGGCGGTTGAGCATGCGGAACTGGATGCCGGCCGCGTCCGCGACGCGTCCCATCACCCCGTCCAGCGCATCGATCTCGCGCACCAGATGGCCCTTGCCGACGCCGCCGATGGCGGGATTGCAGGACATCTCGCCGATGGTCTCGAGCTTGTGCGTCAGCAGCAGCGTGCGCGCACCGGCGCGCGCCGATGCGGCGGCCGCCTCGCAGCCCGCATGCCCGCCGCCCACCACGATGACATCGAAACCCTTCATCGGCGGTGCAATACGCGCGCGACGCATGGGGGGCAAGCCTCGCACGCTGTTTCACGTGAAATACGCCGCCTGGAAACCCGGCGCCCGCGAACCTATATTCGATCGTGCAGGGGATCATGACGACCTTTCCGGACATCACGCCCAGATCCGCCGAGCGGAAGAAGCGGGCCCTGCGCCATCTCGGCCGCGCCCAGACCTTTGCCACGCTCGACATCGCACAGGACGATCCGGCGGAAGCCGAGCCGATCGAACTCGACGCCACGAAGGACTTCGAGACCGACATCAACAACTACTATCGCTTCCCGATCGACTACACGCCGTATTTCGACCGGCGCTGGAATCTGCTCTCGCCGTCGAAATGGCTCTACTTCATCGACATCAACGACGAGGTGATCGAGAAGAAATTTCCGCGCGACCAGGACATGCGCTCGATCATCACCGCGTTCCGCTATTCGATCATCCGCAACCGCCGCCACATCATCGCGCTCAAGCGCGCGACGCAGGCCGTGGGGCTCGCAGCACTTCTCCTGCCCGCGCTCGCGCTCGCCTACGTGCCGAGCCTCTCAGGCAACATGATGGTCGTGGCGGGAATGGCGCTTGCCGCTCTTCTGGCGGCGGTGCTGCTCGGCGCCTATCAATACATGCGCGACTCGCAGCTCAAAAGCGTGCTCGAGCGCAACGGCCGCACGCTGGCGAGCAAGATCCAGGACCGCGCCAACGACCTCAACCGCCACTTCCTCGAATTCTTCGCGCGCATCGACCGCGAGGAGCTCAACGAGGACATGGCCGATCCGGAATGGACGCATCGCAGCGCCTGGTGGATGAAGCTGTGCATGTGGTACCCGCGCCGCATCGAGAGCATCGAGATGTTCCTGCAGTCCGAGATGCAGCGCACGCGCATCTACATGCTGCGCTCGGCGTGGATCGGCTATGGCAGCGCATTCCTCCTTGTACTGACGATTCCGCTGGCAAGCCTTCTCGCGATCTCGCTCAAGATGCCGGTGGCGGGCGGTTCCGCGCCGGTATGGATGCTGTGGCTGGCCGGCACGGTGGCGGGCGGATTGCTCACGCTCTATTCCATCCGCACATCGATCGGGTTGAAGGACATCGCCGAGGCGATCGGCAAGGAGCCGCTCGGCCACCAGTCCCGCTTCGCCGACATCGACCTGCACAACAAGCTCGCCGGCCAGATCCGCCGCGACAAGGAAGGCCTGCGCCAGGCCCAGCTCCGCGGCGGGTACGGGGAGAATAGAAGGCATTGAGCTCGACGAGTTCACCCTCATGCTGAAGCTAGGCGAGCTTGGAATCCACGAGACGGAGGCGAACATCGCCAACAAGATCAGCCGTGGAGGGTTTACTGCGGTATTCCTAGTTCAGTGCCTGGAAGCTGTGGGATGCACTGTTCTCCACCTGGATCGAGTATAGCGCGCCAAGCGGTCTTCTGCATGGAAACCCTCAATTTATCGGGGGTTCCAGTGCCGGGAATCGGCTCAATCATATTGTTGCTGACAATTCGATATTCTGGAACGGAAGGATTATGTTGTGCGATCATTTCCGCTTGCATTGTCGCCGCAAAATCCGGCCCTCGCAAATCCAATATCATCCCCTGATCGCGGAATATCTTTTCTAGCTTTGCCTTCTGATCAAGCGTCATCAAATCATCGAAGTACATGTACACGCGACCAGTGAATCTAAAATCTGCCGACGACATTTTATTCGGTTCGCCAGCGAAAGCTCCGTTAAAAAACTGCTTGCCGACACCAATTTGGTGCTCTGTCTGCGATGCTACAAAGCCCATGATTTTCAACATATTGTCATCGTGCGCTAAAATCGGGTGCGCCGGAATGTAGTACGTTACGAACAGTGCATTGGTCCGGGCATCATAGGATGTACGGAAAAAATACTGATACTTCAGCAGGCCGAAATAGGGCCCTCTAATATCCATCGCTGCGCAATCAATTATCGTCGCCCCGTCAACGGCGTTTGTTTCCATAAATAGGCTGATCGCGCTCGGAAGGTCCGCCGCGACGTATGGCGGAGGAGGTGGCGGCGGGGCGTGCTCCTCAATATATCGGGCTTCATAGAACCCAAGTGGTATGAGCCCGGCGCCCAAAAGAAACCCAGCAAGCAGTGTCGTGCTGAAACGACTCAGGTGTTTGAACCCCCATATCGGCTGTTCGAGCCAAGTTCCAACGACACCAGAAATCCACGCAAGCACCAAATAGCCGAATGTCCAGGCCACGCTAATGATTCCCGCACTGGACGCGGAGGCCAGAACGAACGTGATTACAGCGACAATGGGGGCACCGAAGAAAAGCCAACGGCCAAAACGGCGCGAAGCGGGTTCGGGCGCAGCCTCGGGTTCTGTCATTGAGCGATTCCCTCGCGCGGACTATCGGCGCCAAAATGCCGTGAGGGAAGAGTCTTGGAACTTTGCTACCTAATACCGCTCACTTGCCGATACAGAAGTCCCGGAACACGACGTCGAGCAAATCCTCCACGTCGACGCGGCCCGTGATGCGGCCGAGCGCGCGGAGCGCAAGGCGCAAATCTTCGGCGAGGAGTTCGGGGCGGTCAGCTGTTGTGATGAGGGCAGCGTCGAGAGAGCGCGCTGCATCTTCCAGCGCATTACGATGGCGCTTGCGGGTGAGGGCGGGGGCTTCGGACGGTGCTTCCAAGCGGTCGCGGACTTTGACCGTGATGGCGTCGACCAAAGCGTCGAGGCCCTCGGCTGTCTTCAGTGAGATGGCGAGACCATCGCGCGGTTCCGGCCAGGCGAGATCGGACTTGTTCCATACGACAAGATCGGCTGGGCGCGAGACGAGGCTCCCGAAGGGATCGGCGGCGCTGCCGTCCAGGAGAAGCAGAGTCAGGTCGGCGGACTCGGCGCGGGCGAGCGCGCGGCGCACGCCTTCGGCTTCGACAGCCTCGGACGCCTCTCGCAGGCCGGCGGTGTCGGCGAGGATCACCGCATAGCCGCCCAGATCCATCCGCACCTCGATCACGTCGCGCGTGGTGCCGGCGGTTTCGGCCACGATGGCCACATCGCGCCGCGCGAGCGCATTGACCAGCGAGCTTTTACCGGCGTTCGGCGGACCGATCACTGTCAGGTGAAGACCCTCGCGCAGCAGCTCGCCGCGCCCGGCATCGCTGAGATGCCCCTGGATCTGCGACAGGATTTCCGCGACCGCCGCCTTGGTCCGCGCGAGCGTATCCGCGGGCAGCTCTTCGTCCGAGAAGTCGATCGCGGCTTCGGCCCAGGCACCTGCGCGGATCAGTTCCGTCCGCCAGCCTTCGTAGAGATCGCAGAGCCGGCCGTCATATTGGCGCAGGGCCTGGCGGCGCTGGGCCTCCGTCTCGGCATTGACGAGATCGGCGACGGCCTCGGCCTGGGTGAGGTCGAGCTTGCCGTTCTCCACCGCGCGGCGCGTGAACTCGCCGGGCTCGGCGGGACGAAGCCCCGCGGCGGCGAGGGCGGTCAGGATCGCCTCGACGACGGCACGGCCGCCATGCACCTGGAACTCGGCCATGTCCTCGCCGGTGAAGCTTGCGGGGCCCAGGAAGAACAGCAGCAGCCCGCTGTCGATCGCGCCACCCGATGCACCGAAAAACCGCGTCAGCATGGCCTTGCGCGGTTCGGGCGCGGGCTTGCGCGTCAGCGCCTGGATGGCGGCGGCCGCGTTCGTGCCCGAGACGCGCACCACAGCCACGCCGGCGCGGCCCGGCGCCGAGCTCAGCGCATAGATCGTATCGCCGCGCATCGGCCCCAAATCAGCCTTTGGGCTGCGGCGTCTTCTTCGCAGGCCCGCCCGCGGCCTTGGCGCTGTCCCAGAGGAAGCGCTGGAACTGGTCGAAGCCCTGGCCGCCCATCGGCATCCAGGCGCGCAGCATCGCCTGCGGGTCGGAGGTGTCGAGCGCGGCCTTCATCCGCTTGGCGACCTCGCCCACCATCTCCTGGTTCAGAGCGGTGAGGTCGGGAAGCCCCATCAGCGTGCGGGCCTCCTCGGGCGTCATCTCCATATCGATTTGGATCTTCATGGGTTTAACCGCTTTTTGGCCGGTGGCTTGTGAGCGCGCAGGGCGCCGGGCTAAAGGAAGCTTGGGCAAGACACCGACAAAACGCAACGCTCGCTCGGCCCTCGCGCGCTTCCCAGGAAAATCCCATGAGCAACCGGCTTGAACACGCGACCAGCCCCTATCTCCTGCTGCACAAGGACAATCCGGTGCACTGGCGCCCCTGGGGACCGGAGGCGCTCGCCGAAGCCGAGCAGACGGGCAAGCCCATCCTCCTCTCCATCGGCTTCACCGCATGCCATTGGTGCCATGTGATGAACCAGGAGAGCTTCTCCGATCCGGCGATCGCGGCGCAGATGAACGAGAACTTCGTTTGCATCAAGGTCGACCGCGAGGAGCGTCCCGACATCGACCAGCTCTATCAGAACGCCGCGACCTTGATGGGTGGACGCGGCGGCTGGCCGCTGACGATGTTCCTGACGCCAAAGGGCGTGCCGTACTTCACGGCCGGTTATGTCCCCAAGGAGGCGAAGACCGCGGGCCAGCTGGGCTTCGGCGCGGTGCTCGACGACGTCTCGAAGCTCTTCCGCGAAAAATCCGACGCGGTGGCGACCGGCGCCGCGCGCATCAACGAGCAGATCCAGGAGCTTTGGAACCGCGACCGCCGCGGACAGTATGACGGTCCGACCCTCGACATGGTGTCGATCCGCGTCGCGCAGAAATTCGACATCTTCCAGGGCGGCCTCATCGGCAATTCGAAATTCCCATCCGCCCCGCTGGTCGAGCTTCTGTGGCGCGCCTATCTGCGCAACGGGGTGTCGCAATTCCTCCAGGTCGCGTCGACCTCGCTCGATCACATGCTGATCGGCGGCCTCTACGACCATGTCGGCGGCGGCTTCCACCGCCATTGCGTCGACGAGCGCTGGATGGTCCCGCATTTCGAGAAGATGACGCACGACAACGCGCAGCTCGTCGGCTTGATGCTTCTGGTGTGGCAGTTCAACCGCAATCCGATCTGCGAGACCAGGATCGAGGAGACGATCGGCTGGCTGATGCGCGAGATGATGGTCGAGGACGCCTTCGCCGCCAGCCTCGATTCCGACAGCGACGGCGAGGAAGGCAAATACTACGTCTGGAGCGAGGCGGAGGTCGACGCCGCCCTGATGGGCACCTTCGTGCAGAAGTTCAAGACCGCCTACAGCATCGTTCGCGACGGCAGCTTCGGCGGCAGGAACGTGCCGCACAGGCTCGCCTCGGCTACGCCCTATCCGCAGTCCGACGCCGACGAGGCGCTGCTCAAGCGCCAGCGCGAGCTGCTGCTCGCGGCCCGCGCCAAGCGCAACGCGCCCAGGCGCGACGACAAGGTGCTCGCCGACGTCAACGGCATGGTCATCACCGCGCTCGCCGATGCGGGCTCGGCGATGGGCCGCGCCCAGTGGGTGAGCACAGCGATCAAGGCGTTCGATTTCGTGGTCAAGGCGCTCGGCGACGGCGACCGTCTCCACCATTCCTGGCGCGCGGGCAAGCGCGGCCACAAGGGCTTCGCGGAGGACTACGCGCATATGGCGCGCGCCGCGCTGGCGCTGTGGGAAGCGACCGGCGAGCAGCGCTTCCTCGACCGCGCCAAGGCCTGGACCCACACGATGAACGAGCATTTCTGGGACGGCGTCTCGGGCGGCTACTACATGACCGCCGACGACGACGAGCCGCTGATCGCCCGCACGCGCCCGGTCTACGACCAGACGCAGACGCCGGCGAATTCGGTGATGATCGGCGTGCTCGCGCGCCTCTACATGGCGAGCGCGGACAATTCCTACAACGAGCGCGACACCGCGCTCATCCTGTCGCTGGCGGGCGAGGCGGCGCGCATCTTCCCGTCGATGGGCAGCTACTACAACAATGCGGAGTTCGCCGCGACCAATCTGCAGATCGTCGTCATCGGCCCGCCCGGCCATGGCAAGACGCAGGAGCTCGCCGCCGCCGTGCTCGGCCGCAGCCTGCCCAACAAGCTGCTCACCGTCATCGCCTCCGGCAACAATCTGCCCGAAGGCCATGTGGCACGCGGCAAGGCGATGGAGAACGGCCAGCCGACGGCTTATATCTGCCAGCGCGGAGTCGTCGCGGCGCCGATCACCAATCCGGTGACCTTGAGCCAGGTGCTGCAGCTGCCGCAGGTGCGTCCGCAAGGATCGCGTCCGCAATAGAGAGCAACCGAGCGGAGCGCCATCCTTCGAGGCTCGCTGCGCTCGCACCTCAGGATGACGCTACTGCAGCAGTAGGCACGTCACCCTGAGGCGCGAGGCCGAAGGCCGAGCCTCGAAGGGCGGCGTGCCGCATGCTCAGACTTCAACATCGCGGGAAACCGCTCTAGTCTCGCCATCCTCACAACGGGGATCGGATCATGAGTCCCAAGCAGATTTCCATCAACACGCCCGACGGCGCCTTCGCGGGCTATCTGGCCACGCCGGCTTCTGGGCGCGGCGCGGGCATCGTCGTCATCCAGGAGATCTTCGGCGTCAACCAGGTGATGCGCGACATCGCCGACGACCTGGCGAGCCACGGCTATTTCGCGCTGGTGCCCGATCTCTTCTGGCGGCTCGAGCCCGGCGTGCAGCTCACCGACAAGAGCGACGCGGAGTGGAAGCGTGCCTTCGACCTGATGAACCGCTTCGATCCCGACAAGGGCGTGGCCGACATCCAGGCCGCGATCAACACGCTGCGCGGCCGCGACGGCTGCACGGGCAAGGTCGGCGCGGTCGGCTATTGCCTGGGCGGGCTGCTGGCCTATCTGACCGCCGCACGCACCGACGTCGACGCCAGCGTCGGCTATTACGGCGTGAACATCCACGAGAAGCTGGGCGAGGCGGCGAACATCAAGACGCCGTTGATGCTGCATATCGCGGGCAAGGACCAGTTCGTGCCCCCGGAAGCGCAGAAGAAGATAGCCGACGGGCTGTCGGCCAACCCGCGCGTCACCCTGCACACATACCCGGAGATGGACCACGCCTTCGCGCGCGTCGGCGGCGCGCATTACGACAAGGCCTGCGCCGACCTCGCCAACGGCCGCACCGCGACGTTCTTCCGCCAGCATTTGAGCTGATGCGCCGCACTCTCACGCTCGCGGCGGTCGCCGTCGCGGCGTTCGCGCTCGCCGATCTCGCGCATGAGACGCTCGGCCATGGCGGCATGTGCGCGGCGCTCGGGGGCAGGATCGTCTATGTCAGCACGACCTTCGAGGATTGCTCGATACGCTCTTGGGTCATCGACGGCGCAGGCCCGTCGGCGGGCATCGCGGCCGCCCTGCTGTGCTGGCTTTGGTTGAGCATGGCGCCGCCGCGCAGCGCAGCACGCGCGTTCCTGCTGCTCGGCTTCGCTTTCGCGGCGTTCTGGAATTTCGGCTACCTCATCAAATCCGGCCTGACGGACCAGGGTGACTGGGCGTTCGTCATTGCCGGCCTGAGGCCCGCGCCTCTCTGGCATGCCGCCATCACCATCGCGGGTATCGCGCTCTATTGGATTTCGCTCAGGATGCTCGCCGCGATGATGCGGCAACATCTCGGAAGTGAGGACGCGACGGACCTTCCCCCACTCACCTTTTCGCTCATCGGCTATGGCGCGGCGGCGGCTGTCGCCTGCGCGGGTGCATGGTTCGATCCGCGCGGACCGGCCACGATCCTGAGCGACGCGCTCCCGTCGTCGCTCGGCGCCATTGGGTTGCCGCTCGCAGGCGCGCTGCTCGCCCGCACGACGCCGAGCCTGCGCCTCGCACTTCCCGCATCACCAGTCTGGATCGGAGCCGGGACGGTCGCGGGCATCGCCTTCGTCGCGCTGCTGGGTCCGGGGCTGCATTTCTAGGGCCAAAACCCAAAAAAGTCATTGTCGTCTGAATCGGTTGCTGATTCGCTTGTTGCGATGATTCGCAATGGAGAAGGGGATGCGACCCAATCTATTCTGGCTGAGCGACGAGCAATGGCAGC
>Ga0265318_10000363_pt1 | contig 35847 bp, 32 predicted proteins | sample 4821metaG_FD_192431 | JGI IMG/M metagenome (GOLD analysis project Ga0265318, IMG submission 192431) | Rhizosphere microbial communities from Carex aquatilis grown in University of Washington, Seatle, WA, United States - 4-8-21 metaG | ecosystem: Host-associated > Plants > Roots > Rhizosphere >... | reverse complement strand
TGGCCTCGGGGGGGGACCTCGCCGACGGGCGGGAGCACGGGCTCGTCGACCGACCCCGGCACCGCCGGCGACGGCATGTTCGACATCGGCCCGACGTACACGCGCTCTCCCGATTTGACGCTCAAGGCGGGTGCACCGGCGGGGTTCCAGACCCAGTTCAGCTACGCGTCGACCCAGAGCAAGATCTTCGACGGATCGGACTTCACCCCTCCGCTCACCTTCACGCGGACGGTCACGATCTTCGTCCCCGCTCAGTACGTGGACGGCACGGAGTCTCCGTTCATGGTGTCGTCGGACGGCTTCTTCGGGGGCCTGAAGACCACGGTGCAGAACCTGGCCGACGATCCCAACCCCGACCACCACGTCCCGCCGCTGGCGATCATCGGCCTCACGGCCGGGCCAGACGTCCACCCCATGAGCGAGCGCAGCCTCGAATACGACACCGTCTCCGATCGGTACTGGCGGTACATCACCACGGAGATCATGCCAGCCATCCTGGCCAACGCCGATCTGAAGAAGGCCTATCCCAACTTCAAGTTCACCACCGACCCCAACGGGCGCGGGGGCTACGGCTGCAGCTCCGGCGGCCCCGCCGTGATGGGGCTGGCGTGGTTTGGCGACTTCAATCGGGTGTTCTCGTTCTCGGGCTCTTACGTGGCCATCCAGAAGACCACCGACCACCCGCTCGGTGCCTACGAATACACCCAGATGGTCATGACCGCGCCCTTCCGACCCGACCTGCGCGTGTTCCTCGAGGTCGGTGAGAACGACAACGGCTCGACCAACGCCACCGCCTCGGGCAACTGGGTCACCTCGAACCGGTCCCTGGCCGCCGCGCTGATCGCCAAGGGGAATCACACGCGCTTCATGTTCGCCAAGGGCGCCGGCCACTGCGACGATAACCCGCGCAACCAGATCACCCCCGAGGGCCTCATCTGGCTCTGGAGGGGCTACCAGGCGCCTGCCAAGTAGCGCCACGGGCCGCGGGCCGCCAGAAAGCCTCCACCAGACGACCAGGCAGACCAGACAGAGAAGAGACGACAAGAGAAGAAAGGATCGCTCATGACGATGCGCCGGGGAGCTCGAGGCCATGGCCGCCGGGTTGGGCAGTCCGCTCATCGCAAAGTGACACCGGCCTGCCTGGTCGCCGTCTGCGGCGCCCTCGGGGCCCTGGCGGTCGCCGGGTGCGGGGGGGACACGGGACCGGCGGGCGCGGCGGGCGCGACCGGAGGCGCGACGGAGTCGGGCGGGAGCTCGAGCGGCGGCCATGCCGTGGCGACGGCGGGCAGCGGCGGAGCGTCCGGCGGAAGCACGCCGATCGTGTCGGGCTCGGGGGGCGCGTCGACCGGCGGGGCGGCAACCGGTGGCGCCGCCCAAGGGGGGACCGGCGTCGGCGCGAGCGACACCGGCGGCTCCGGCGGCCCTGTCGTCACGCAGGGCAGCGGTGGCGGCGGGAGCGGCGCCGGCGGCGGCCGAGGTGGCATGAGCACCGGTGGGACCTCGTCGCCGGGCGCCGGCGGGGGCTCGGCCGTCAATTCCCCGCCGCCGCCCCCGACACCCATCACGGCATGTGTCACCAACGAGCTGGCCATGTGCAAGATGAACGCGACGCCGACCGTCGAGAGCTTCAGCATCCCGTACAGCCTCGAGTGTCATTTCGGCGGGAATCCCGGCAACTACGAGGTGACCGTCGAGCTCGGGGGCTCGGGGGCCACCGACACGCTGGTGGAGGCCGAGCGACGCCGCCCGATGCTGCCCGAGATCATGACCACCGGGGCCGATACCCAGCGATTTTCCTTCGTGGTCAACGTCCGTACACCCGAAGGTGAGCCCATCCAGGCCGTTCCGGCCGGGATTCCCGGGCTCGACGTCTACTTCGGCGGGGCCATGCCCCGCGTGACGAGCATCTGCCATCAACCTGCTGCCGCCCCCGTGGTGCTGTACGTGGCGGGCGACTCGACCGTGTGCGATCAGTACACCGATGGCTATGCCTCCTGGGGCCAGCACCTGCCGCAGTTCTTCGTCAGCCCCGTCGCCGTCGCGAACTACGCCGACTCCGGGGAGAGCTCGGTGAGCTTCATTCGAAGTAACAGCCTGTGGGGTGCGATCAAGTCGAGGTTGAAGCCGGGCGACTGGGTCTTGCTCGAGATGGGCCACAACGACAAGACCACCGCCAAGGCCACCTACGAGAGCAACATGAGCAGCATGGCCAGTGATGCCAAGGCGGCCGGGGCCACCCCGATCTTCGTGACCCCCATCTCGCGCGCCAACGGTGGGTGCTCGGGGCAGCTCGTCACGGCGGCCATGGACATCCCGCAAACCCTGAGGGATCTCGGCAAGAGCATGAACATCCCGGTCATCGATCTGACGACCGCCACCTGCAACTGGTTCGCCACGGTCGGCGGGCCGGCCGCGGCCATGGCCGGGTACTACGCGCGCGGAAGCGATCCGACCCACACCGGCCCGAAGGGCGCCCAGATCTTCGCGGGCTTCGTGCGCGACGCCATCAAGGCCCAGGTGCCCGAGCTGGCCAAGTACTTGAGACCGTGACGCTGGGGCGGGTGAGAGTGGCGATCTCCCCACCCGACTCATGAAGTTTCGTGCGAATGGTCGTCAGACGCTTCGCGGGCCGGGGCATCACGGGTCGCTGCCTCGGCCAGGGCGGCGATCTCGGCCTGCACCCCGGAAGCCGGCGGAAACGCGCGTTGCGCCTGCTGGTACCAGTAGCGCGCGTTCGCGGCGTCACCCTCGAGCAGGTGCACGATGCCGTGAGCCCAGCACCCGAGCGGCGACTCGTCATCATCCACGAGCGCGTGCGCCTTCTGCCAGTCACCGCGCTCGAGGTGGCGGACGGCCTCCCTCAGGGTGGTTGAACGATCCATCGCCAGGAAGCTAGCAGACAGGCCCGCCGTTGCGGATGGGGGCGCTTCGTCGCGGGTGGTGGCTACGGGGCGGGCGGGTTCGGCGGGTGGTTGAGCAGGTGGTGTTCGAGGTCGTCCGCGAAGGCGTTGCCCGGGAATCTCTGGACCATTCTCCGGGCCTCCTCCTCGGCTTCCTGGTAGCGGTCCATGTTGGCCAGGGCCTTGGCGACGTTCCACTCGAACTCGGGGGCGTTCGGGCTGTCGGGAAAGCGAGCAACGGCTTCCCTCGCGAGCGCGAGCGACCTCGGCGGATCCGAGGCGGCGAGATCGTGCAGCTGGGATATCAGCGACGCCTCGTCGAGCCGCGCGCCCGCGTCTCGGCCCGCCGGTGCTGGCCGCCGGGGCGCGGCCGCCTCGGTGGCGAGCTTGTCGACCGGCGGGGGAGGCGCAGCCCCGATGGGCTCGCGCACCGGGGCCGGCTCGGCGGACTCCACGGCCGCTCCGTGGTCGCTGTCCTCGCGCTCGCGGCGAGCCTTGCCCACAATGCGCAGAGCGAACACGGCCAGCATCGCCGCCAGGACCAGCGCGGCGACGGTGATGATGGTGATGGCGGGCTTGGACATGGCCTTCCGGTCGGGGGCCGCTCCGCGGTCGGCCCGCGGAGATCGCCCCCCCGGATCTCCTCTACTGGAGGTTCGGGACCATGTCGCGCGTGATCGTGTGGGTGTCGCTGAACGCCGTCTTGACGGTGGCCAGCGCCTTCATCTGATAGCCGGCCCAGATGTTCCACAGCACGAATGGCGATGCGGGGAACCACGCGGCCGGGTTCACGGCATTGGACTCGTGCAGGGGGATCGGCAGGGTATCGCCGACGGCGGTCTTGACCTTGCTGAAGGTCGCCGAGTCGTTCTGGTAGTCCGGGCCCGACAGATCCACCATCCCCTTGCCCGGGAAATAGGGTGCGATCGGAGCGCCGACGCCCGACAGGCCGCTGTACGGCATGAGCCAGATGATGTTGGTGAGCCCCTTGGTGACGGTCAGATAGTTGAACGCGTACTTCCACAGGGCGACGAACTGGGCGGCCGTCCCCTTGCTCCACCAGAACCAACCATTCGGCTGTATTTCGTGGAACAGGGCCAGGATGACCGGCACGTTGGCGTCCTGCATGGCCTTGAGCTGAACCGCCACGTAGTCCAACCTGGCGAGCAGCGACGTGTTCTCGGCGGTGCCGGCCATGACGGCATTGTCGAGCGTGGCGCCCGTCGGCGTGGACTCCGCGCAGTTGGTCCCCTGGTAACAATCCTGCGCGCACGTGAGCCCTGACGCGGGCATCCCCATGTGGTAGCGGATCATGCTGATCCCCCCCGCCTTCCAGTACGCGATGGCGCGGGTCGTGGTCTGGGTCACCGACGTGCAGGAGGCGCCATCGCGATACATGAGATCGCCGCCGAGGATGGCCGGCTCCTTGAGCCCGTTGGTGGTGTACCAGCTGATGTCGCCCGCTGGATTGGCCCAGCTCGTCTCCTGCTGTCCCGACAGGACGTGGTTGCCATACAGGCTGTAGATGTAAGCGAGCAACTTCTTGGCCTGGGTCGAGGCGCCGGGTGTGACCGGCGCCGCGCTGGCTCCGCTCGAGCCGCCGGTCGCCGCCGCCGCGCCACCGGTCGCCGAGCCGGGCGATCCGCCCACCGGACGACCCGCCGTCCCCCCGGTCGCGGCGCGGCCCCCGGTCGAGTCGACGCCGGAGCCGCCGGTTTCGCCCGTGCCAGAGAGACCGCCCGTCGCGGCCATTCCGCCACTCCCGGTGGCTCCACCGGTCGTCACGGCCCCTCCGCTTCCGTTGTGGACCACGGACCCGCCGGTCCCCGGGGCGCCGCCCGTTGCGGTGGCTCCGCCCGTCTGCGCGGTTCGTCCCCCGCTGGCGGACGGCGACGTGGACGTTCCGCCCGTGGCCCCACCCCCGGTGTCCGATTGCGGGCCACACCCGACCGACCAGGCACCGAGCAACAGGACCAGGCCCCACGACGTCGCAGGACGAGCGCGACGGCCGAGCTGATGGAGATTCGACGAGGCTGAAGGGCAGTGTGTAGGCATGTTCCTCGGGAGATCAAGGGGTTTTCGATGTCCGAACCTTCGCGAAATTGCGCGATGCGATGAGTCGACGACCCCGTACGAACCCCGATGCGACCCGGCCTGAAATCCCCGTCGGCCCGTGCCTACCCTATGCTTCGATCGAGACCGGCGGCAAGAGGTGCGTGAGCCTCTTCGTTCGACGGCTTCTCGGCCCCTTTTCTATCACGGTTCGCCTGGTCCGGGCGCGGCAACGAGCCAGTCGACGGCGGTGTGCAGGGTGGCTTCGAGGGGATCGAGGCGGCCCGGGAAGAGGTGCGTGGCGTCGTCGACGATCCAGAGATGCTTGGGCTCGGGGACGCTCGCGGCGAAGGCGGTGATCTCGAGGGCGTCGCCGTATTCATCGTTTGCGGCCTGCACGATGGCGAGGGGCCTCGGCGGATGGCGGGGCTGATGCAGGAAGTCGAGGTCGAACATGCGCACCGCGAGGCCGACGCCGAGCAGCTTCGAGACGCGCGCGTCGTGCAGGCCCACGCTGAGGCCGACGCGCGCGCCGAACGAGAAGCCCGCGACCCACAGCGGCACGTCGGGATGCCGGGCGTGCAGGAAGTCCAGGGCGGCGCGCACGTCGCTCTCCTCGGCCAGGCCCTCACCGTAAGTCCCCGTCGAGCGGCCGACGCCCCGGAAGTTGAAGCGCAGCACCGCGCTGTCACGCTCCTCGAGGGCCTTGGCCATCCGGTAGACGACGTTGTTGTTCATCGTGCCGCCGCCCTTGGGATGGGGGTGGCAGACGACCACCGCGCGCGCGATCCGGGGCGGCTCCTTCAGCAGGGCCTCGAGGCGTCCATGGTCGACCGGCAAGTCGAAGCGCCCCGACGGAGCGATGATCACGGGGCCGGGCTCGCGCCCGTTCTGGTCGTCAGCCATCGAAGCCCATCCCACGTCCATTGTACATTCGCGAGGTGGTGCTCTTCCCTTCTCTTTCCCCCATCAGGCGCCGAGGACCGTGATGCCGAGCGAGCGGGCGGCCTGCGCCTGACGCAGGTCGAACGAGAGCAGGGGCAGGGTGTTTTCGCTCACGCGCCGGAGGGCCGCGAGGTGCAGCGCGTCCAGGGTTCGCGCACCCGAGATCTCGGCCAGCGTCGCCGCCATCTCGCAGGTCGCCTCGTCCAGCTCGACGACGTTGGTCCGGGTCCAGTCGCGTTCGAAGCTTCGGCGCGCCTCCGAGAGCGCCCTGCCATCGAGCAGGCGGGAGAGGTTTCGACGGACCTCGACCTGCGTGTGGCGGGCGGTGACCCAGGACGGGTCGGCGAGCAGGTATCGTTCCGCCGCGGCGCTGTCAGGCTCCTCGACGTAACGCTTGAGGAGGGCGCTCGTGTCGACGTAGAGGCTCACGCTCACGCGCCTCGATCTTCGTCGAGCGCCTCGGCGATCCGGAGCTTGGCCCGCGCCCGCTTCACGGGGACGGGCGGCGCCTTCGAAGCCGCACGAATCCATCCGCCTTCGATGCCCAGCTCGAGACGATCCCCCCCGGGGACCGGTCCCAAGATCGCCTTCGGTCGACCGCGATCGGTGACGCGAATGATCTCGCCGCGCGCGGCGCGGTCGAGAAACTCGGACAGCCGCTGCTTGAGGTCGCGAACGCCGATGTCCATTGTGGACATGTTACGATCCGGATGTGTCCACATCAACCTCGGATCATCGACGCCCGGGCACGGCCCGCGCCGCGCCCGTCGCCGGTGCGGCGGCGGCGGCCGGGGCGGGTGTGGGGGCGGCGGAGCACAGGCCCGTCCCTGGAGGGCAAACGGCGCCCGGACCGCAGTCGGAGGCCGTCGTGCAGCTCCTGGGGGCGCAGTAAGAGGCGGCCGCGGCGGAGGGGCTGCTGGCGCCATCGGCCAGCGTGAAGGCACCGGGACCGGCGCTCGCGGGATCGGGCACGCTCGCGTCCGCGTCGCCGGCGGGCGCCGCGGCGTCCCCGGTGGGTGCCGCCGCCGCCGGAGGTCGCGGCCCCTGGCAGCCGAGCCAGGGATCGTCGTCGCAGGGGGGAGCGATCGCGGGCCCGCAGGTGGCCAGGCACAGCCGTCGGCCGTCCCCCAGCACCGCGCACGCCGATCCCCCCGGGCAAGCGGTGCTCGTGCAGTCGAGCGCGCAGCGCCCGAATCGACCGAGGTTCGCGCACAGTCCACTGGCGCAGTCCGTGTCGACCAGCGCGCCGCTGCCGTCGCCGCAACGTGCGCCGATGGGCAGGGGATAGCCCGCGAAGCAGGCCGAGGTCCATGGACCGCCACCCGGTGCCGCCGTGCCGCCACCCGGTCCGACGGCGGTGGGCAGGCTGCGGCAACGGGTTCCGGTCGGGCAGGTGCTGTCATCGGCACAGGCGGGCAGGCAGACGGGGCGGCGCCAAGCGGAGGCCCCCGACGCCGCGGTAGCCGCCGGGGCGGCCGACGAGATCGTCGAAGCCGCCGCCGCGGCGGTCGCCGGGCCGGCGGCGGCGCCCGTCGAGCTGCGCGCCGACAGATCGATGCAGGCGGCACCCGCTCCGCATTCGCCAGCCGCGCCGGTGCAGGCGCGGGCGCAGAAGCCACGGGTGAACACCGGCGTGCAGGGTTGGGTGGCGTCACACCAGCAGGTGCCGCCGGCCTCGCACTGCGCCTCGAGATCGCACGCCCCGCCCTCCAGGACCGGCACCACGTGCACGTACTTCGGGTGGCTCAGGCTGGCGGTGCCCGCGGGACCTCCGGCCGACACCGACACATCGTAGTCGCCCGGCAACGCATACGTGTGCAGCGGCGCGGTCTCGGTCGAGTCGGGCGAGCCGTCGCCGAAGGTCCACAGGAACCGGGTGAGCCCCGCGCTGGCGAGCGGCGTGAACGTCAGCGACACCCCGGCAGGGCCCACGCACCGCACGGCGGGCGCGCCGGCATCGGCGGTCGCCTGGTCCGCCGCCGCGAGCGGCTGGGGCTCGAACGACGAGCACCCGGTGGCCGAGAGCTCCAGCGCCAGCGGCGAGGCCGGGCCGCTGTCGGGATTGGGACGGACCTCGAAGGTCGGGGCATCGGTGGCGGCGTCCATCGCCGCCGACTCCGTCGGGTCGCTGCACGCGATGTGCCCGACCGCCATCCCCGCCGCCACTGCCATCACCATCACCAGCCGGGCCGGGCCGGGGGTCGATGAAGCAGGCGGAGTGTGAACCCGCTCGGTCCGGCAGCGCCGCATGACGGACAGGTTAGCCGTCGACGCACCCGCTGGCGAGCCGCGACCCGCGGAGGCCGGGGCGCGTTACAACGCCGGCGTGCTGCCTGCGCGCGCGCACGCGACGGCGGCCACGGCCACCGCGGTCTCCTCGGCGCCCTCGAAGCTGAGCCCCACCCGCCCGAAGGGGCGCCGGGCGTCGACCACCGCCACCGGGAGCTGCGGCTGGCCCGGGAGCTGCTCGAAGGTGAGGGTGCCGCGGGCGCCCGCGCGGATGCCGAAGACGGTCGAGATGGAGGCGCCGCTGCGCGACATCTCGAAGATCCGGACCGGTGTGACCCGACCTTCCGCCTCGGTGAACAGGCCATGCCAGTCCACCGCGAAGCGCGGGTGCCGCCGCATGTACAGGCCGAGCGAGGCGGGCAGGGGCCCCCCCTCGTAGTCCTCGTGACGCAGCTGGGGTGGGGAGGCACAGCGGATGTTGGCCCAGTCCGATTCGGGGCGGATGAAGCAGCGGGCCGCGTCGGCGCTGGCCTCGTCTCCGAGCAGCTGCTCCGCGATGTCGTGAAACAAGCGCACGTTCCGATCGACGCCCGACCCGAGCAGCAAGGGGCGCCCAGGGAAGCGGGCGGTCCCGAGGGTGTGGCTCACCTCGATGCTCCCGAGCAAGGGGATCGAGATCCCGAGGTAGTCGGACATGAGGCGCGAGGCCGCGTGCATCAGATCGGACTCGTCCGAGCTGCGCACCCGGTTGCCGATCAGCCGACCCCCGAACTGGCAGAGGGCTTGCCCGATGGCCTCGCGGATGTTGGGTCTGCCGGCGATGCTCTCGAGGAGCTCGCGCATCGGCGCAGGGAACGGGTGGGCCAGCCCGGCCAGCAAGAGGGCGCCGTCCGGAGTTCCCCCAGCCACGTGCTCGATCTCGCGGATCACGTGCTCCTTGAAGAGGTTGTACGTCCGCCGGATCGAGCGCGGGTCGGGGGCGGAGACCACCACCCGCAGCGCGCCGAGCGCGAAGAGATCCACGAGCTCGGTGGCCGAGGTGGAGCCCACGTCCCCGATGATCACGTCCGCGTCGAGCTCCCAGATCTGCTCCATCAGCCGGTGCTGTTGCTCGGCGTCGGCCGGCGCGGTGCGGGCGCCCATGCGCTCGCCCGAGACGAGGTAGAGGTTTCGCACCGACGTGGCGGTCAGCGCCTGCTCGAGGGTCTCGACCTCGTCCTCCAGCAACGCGCGCAACCCCGACACCGGCGAGCCGACCCCGAACAGGTGGTGCTGCACCGGGTTCTCGAGATCGAGATCGATCAGCACCACGCGCGAGCGCAGGCGGGCCATCGCGATGGCCAGGTTGGCGGCGATGGTGCTCTTGCCGGCGCCGGCGCGGCCCCGGATGGCGATCAGCCTGGCGCTCGGGCGCCCGAACATCGGGATGTGCCAGCGTCCTGGATCGAGGATCCGCAGGCGGTCCATGGCCGGGGCCCGCGTGGAGGACGGTGGGCCGAGCGCTGGGCCAGGCGCTGGACCAAGCGCTGGAGCAGGATCGATGCGAGCACGCACGTGGTCGTCCATTGGAGAGTGGGGCGAGACCCATGCGAGGTGCTCGGGCCCGCCTTCGATCATCGGCGGCTCAGCACAAACCTGTAGACCCCATCACGGACAGGTGCGCGAGGGCAATCCCCGGGCCGGGTGGGCCGGCACCGCCTCGTCAAGGATGCGGCGCCGGGTGTCACGAAACCGACTTCCCTCATGGTTTCGGTCTTAAGAATTGCGGATCAGGGTCCGATGGCCTGGGGAGATGGACCTGGACCTGGACTCGAATATCGACGCCTTCACCGACGCCTTCATCGACGCCTTTCGGGGATGGAACTGATGGCGCAATCGCCTGCAACGGTGACGTCGCCGACATCGGGGCCCAAGGGGTCGGGGCTGGTCCATGGGCCGCAGAGTCCCCTCATCGACACCAAGCGGACTTGCCTGCGCATCGCGGCCAGCGAGGCCACGGTCTTGCTCATGGGCGAGACGGGCACCGGCAAGGAGGTCTTCGCGCGCTTCATCCACGCGGGGAGCCCGCGCGCGGCGCGGCCGTTCGTGCCGGTCAACTGCGGCGCGATTCCGGAGACCCTGCTCGAAAGCGAGCTCTTCGGTTACGTCAAGGGCGCCTTCACCGGGGCCGTGGCGGCGCGACGCGGCCGGGTGGCGCTCGCCGAGGGCGGCACCTTGTTCCTCGACGAGATCGGGGAGCTGCCGCTGTCCCTTCAAGTCAAGCTCCTGCGGCTGCTGCAGGAGCGCACCTACGAGCCGATCGGCAGCTCGGACTCGGTGCCGGCCAACTTTCGGCTCGTCGCGGCCACCAACCGCGATCTGGCCGACGAGGTTCGGCTCGGGCGCTTTCGCAGCGATCTCTACTACCGGCTCAACGTGTGCCCGATCCGCTTGCCCGCCCTGCGCGAGCGCCGGACCGACATCCAGCCCCTCTTCATGTCCTTCTGGACCCGCCGGGGCGAGACCCGTCCGGTGGAGGCAGCGGTCATGCAGTGCCTCGAGGGCTACGCCTGGCCCGGCAACGTGCGCGAGCTCGAGAACCTGGTCGAGCGGGTGTCGGTGTGCGCCGAGGGCGACGTCATCCGGGTGGCCGATCTGCCGATGACCCTGCGCGCCCCTCACCTCGGTACCATGCACGGCGCAGGCGGCATCGAGGCGGAGAGCGACGGCGCGGGCACGGGTGGCGACCTGACGGGCACCCTCACGCTGCAGTTGGCGGGCCGCCACCCGGCCGCGCCGCAAGCCCCGAACGCTAGTGCGTACGCCCAGGGCTCCGCCGAGCGTGAGCGGGCGCTCGAGCGGACCAGCGAGTTTCTCCCGCCGGTCCCCGGGCCCCCGGCGTCGAGCGTGCCCATGCCCCCCTCCGCCACCTTCAGTCTGCCGTCGCTCGCCGAGATGGCCTCCGCGATGCGGGCCGAAGGCCTGGCCGCCGCCTCGACGATGACCTCGGCCATGCCGGCCGCCACGGCGGACGGGGCCGGGGCCCTCGATGGCGCCCCGACCGAGGAGCACGGAAACACCCCCACCCCCACCTTGCAGTTTCCCATCGACCTTCCGACCATGCTGCGCGAGCTCGAGAACCGCTACATCAATGCGGCCCTGGCCAAGACCGGCAGCAACAAGAAGGAAGCCGCCAAGCTGCTCGGGATGGGGCGGACCACGCTGGTCGAGAAGCTGCGGCGGCGCTCGACCGATCAGCGGCCGTCCGGCCCCGCCGACGGGACCTGAGCCTGCCCGCGGAGCGCGTGCGCCGACTCGTGGCAGGCCGCTCCGGTCGCGACAGAAGCCTGACGGTGAGCCGGCACGACGGGTGCAGTCGAACGAGAACCGTGGGCAAGATGGTCGCAAGAGTCGTCGCAATCCTGACGTGGGTCGGGCTCCTGGCGCTGCCGAGCTCCCCCGAGGCGCTCGGCGCCGCGCTTCCGCCGCCGCGGGCCGTGCGGGTGACCACCACCGAGACCACCGAGCGGGTGGTGCTCCCCCACACCCGCGGACCCTTGCAGCTGGCGGTCGACGCCCTGGCCCAGACGATTCGCCTCCAGGTGAACGGAGACGATCCGGCGGCGCTGCGGGCCCACCTCGAGAAGGGCCTCGGGGCCATCTGTCCGACCAGCCGGGTGGTGGACGGCGAGGTGGTGCTGCAGTGTCGCAGCCGGCGCTTCGATGCCCAGCTCGTCACCGTCGGGGACCGTCGCTACCTCGACATCAACGAGCTGCGCGGGATGCCCTGGCGGACCGGGCTCGACGGCCCCGTCTCCTACCACTTCGAGCCGTGGCGCTCGGGGCTCGGGCAGGCCTGCCCGGGCGTGAGCGAGGCGGCGCAGGGCGAGTGCGAGCTCAAGGCCGGGCACCGCCTGGTGGCGGCCATGCACTTTCGCGCCGCGCTCGAGACCCCCGGGCGGCAGGTGGCCTGCCTGCGCCTCGGAGATCTGGCGCTCGGCATCGGAGATCCGGCGGTGGCGCTCGGCTGGTACGAGCGGGTGGGCGGCGTGGGCGCGTTCGGACGGGTGGCCACCGCGCGCATCTGCGAGATCAACGGGAGCTGCCTGGGGACGACCGGATCGGTCGCGGAGGTCTTCAATCCGCAGGGCCTGCCCGAGCCCCTGCGGGCCGAGCTCCTCATGCGCTCGGCCCGGGTGGAGACGTACATGGGGCGCACCTCGGCGGCCATCGACATCATGACCCGCCAGTCGCGCGCGCAGGGGCTCGCCAGCATCTGCCGGGAGAACGGCGAGATCCTCTGCCGACGGATCGTCCTCGCCGGCTTGCGCGAGTCCGGGGCTCGGCGCGGCAAGCCCAGCGCCGAGGAGGCCGCGCGCGACGACGGGCTCATCGAGCTGTATCTCAACCTCCCCGGCTGGGACAAGGGTCCGTTCGCCCTCGAGATGGGCCAGGCGGCCGCTCCGGTGATCGCCCGGGCGGGAGCCACCATGTTCGCGGGAAATCTGCTCTCGGCGCTGGCGCCGCAGGTGCCACCCGCCCACCTCGGTGAGCACCTGCTCCTCACCACCGAGATGTTCCTGTCGGGCCAGAACTGGGCCCGCGCGCGGCTGGTGGTGGAGTACGCCGAGACCCGGCTGCCCGCGCAGACGCTGGCGACGCCGCGCTGGAGCAAGGCGGTTCGTCTCGCCACCGGCAACGGCGATCTGAGCGAGGTCTCGCCGGCGGTGCGCGGTGCCATCGAGAACGAGGCCTCCACCATCTCCGCGGTGCTGAAGGAGAGCCAGGCCGCGCTCGGCAAGGCGCGGGCGGTCCTGAATCCACCGGCCGCCGCCGGGCGAACGGTCGCCAGCCAGGAGAACAAGCGATGAGCGCCCCCGTGGCTCCGAGCACGGCCTGGTTCCCGGCCGGCGCGCGCGCCGCTGGACGGGGTCGCGGCGCCACGGTCCCCGTCCTCGGGGGTGAGAGCTTCCTCAGCGCCGCCATGCGCGAGGTGATGGCGGCCGCCGAGGACGTGGCCCTGGCCAGCACCACCGTCCTCATCTCCGGCGAGAGCGGCACCGGCAAGGAGGTCCTGTCGCGCTACATCCACCAGTGCTCGGCGCGGGCCCGGGGGCCGTGGGTCGCGATCAACTGTGCGGCGCTGCCGGCCGAGCTGCTCGAGGGCGAGCTGTTCGGGCACGAGCGTGGGGCCTTCACCGGCGCGACCGAGCGCCGCCTCGGTCGCATCGAGCTGGCGGACAAGGGGACGCTGCTGCTCGACGAGATCTCGGAGCTGCCCCTCACCCTGCAGGCCAAGCTGCTGCGGGTGCTGCAGGAGCGGGAGGTGGATCGGGTGGGCGGTCGGCGTCCCATCCCGGTGGACGTGCGGATCATCGCCACCTCGAACCGTTCGCTGGCCGAGATGGTGGCGGCCCGCGAGTTCCGCACCGATCTGTACTACCGGCTGAACGTGTTCCCGATCGTGCTGCCACCTCTGCGTGACCGCGCCGAGGACATCCCGGCCCTGGCCGAGCAGCTCGTGCGCGTGGTCTCCGACGGGCTCGGTCGCAGCGCGCCGGTGCTGAGCGCCGAGGCCCTGCAGGCGCTCGGGCGGTACACCTTCCCCGGGAACGTGCGCGAGCTCGGCAACATCCTCGAGCGGGCGCTGGTGCGCTGCCGCCGGCCGGTGCTCGGCGCCGATGAGCTGGACCTGCCCGCCGAGGCCACCACGCCGGGAATCCACTCGCCCCCGACCTCGCTGGCGGCGTCGGCTTCGGCAGCCTCGACGTTCTGGCCGTCGTCGTTCGGGACCCCGGGCGCGTCGGCGATCGGGACCTCGGGTGGGGCCCAGGGGCGCCCGGGGGTGGCCGCGGAGCCCGGGCGACTGCCCGAGGGATTGCCGCTCGATCTCGGCGCGCTCGAGCGCCTGGCCATCGCCGAGGCCTTGCGTCGCGATGGTGGCAACCGAACGCACGCCGCACGAAGGCTCGGCATCAGCGTGCGCACCTTGCGCAACAAGCTCAGCTTCTACCGACACCACCCGGAGCTGCTCACCTCCACCGAGGACCCACCACCCGCGGGCGCGGCAGGGATTTCCGGGCGGCAGCTCTTGCCGGGCACGATCGGACCGGTCGAGGTGCGTGTCAGATCCGCGACGCTGGCACGGTCTTCGCAGTCGTGTCTCGCAGAAGCGTCCGGCGCGCCGGAAAAACCACACGAGGGCCGAAAATGAAACTCTTCGACACGACTTTGACACGGCTGCAGGAGTCACTCGACGTGCGGCTGGTCGAGCACAACGTGCTGGCCGGCAACATCGCCAACTCGGACACCCCGGGCTACCGGCCGATGGCGCTGGACTTCGCTCAGGCCATGGCGGCCGCGCACGCCACGGATTCGGCCGACGCGCTCAGCGCCACCAGCCCCATGCACCTCGGACCGAACGGAGCCGCCGCCGACTCTGCCTCGCGGGCGATGACCGCGGCCTCGGCCCTGGTGAGCGATTCGGCCGGTACGAGCCCGAGCTTCGACGGCAACCAGGTCGACGTGGATCGCACCATGGCGGGGCTGGCCGAGAACTCGCTGCAGTACGGGGCCAGCGCCAAGGCCGCCGGCAAGAAGCTGGCGATCCTGCGCTACGTGGTCTCGGACGGAGCCGCCTGATGGACTTCCTGACCGCGCTGCGGATCAGCGGGGCCGGCCTCGGGGTCGAGCGCACGCGCGTGAACCTGGCCACCTCCAACCTCGCCAACGCCGAGACCACCCGGACCGCGGCCGGCGGCGCCTACCAGCGGCTCGATCCGGTGATCCAGGCGGTCGCCTTCCCGACCGAGCTCGGAGAGGCGGGGCCGAGCTCCAGCAACCCTCCGCTCGAGGCGCAGGTCTCGGCCATCGTCGCCGACACCACCCCTGGCAAGCGCGTCTACAGCCCCGGGCACCCCGACGCCGACCCCGAGGGCTTCGTGACCTTCCCCAACGTCAATCCGGTGCACGAGGTGGTGAACCTGATGTCTGCTTCCCGCAGCTACGAGGCCAACGCCACCGCGATCGACACCTTGAAGAGCATGGCCCAGCGCGGCCTCGACATCGCCCGCTAGCGCGCGCCGCCGCCCACCTGCCGCCGCCCACCGCTTGCACCTCCTTCCACCGCAGAACCAGGAACCAACCATCCCATGAGCGCAGAGACCATCGGCACCATCTCGCGAGCCGCGGGCGGCATGTCGCCCGAGGCCGCGATCGGCGGCATCGAGCGGGCCGAGGCAGCGTCCGGCGTCAACGGATTCGCCGACACCCTCGGCAACGCCATCCAGAAGGTCGATGAGCTGCAGGCGAGCGCGGACGTCCAGGCCGAACGGGTGGCCCTCGGCGGCGGGAACCTGCACGAGATGGCGCTCGCCCTCGAGAAAGCCGACGTGGGCATGCGCCTCGCCATGAAGGTCCGCAACAAGCTGGTGGACGCGTATCAAGAAATCATGCGCATGGGCATATGAGGGGAAGGAACTGAATGGAGCCCCTGTTCAACCAGCTCAAGGAGTTGCCGCGACGGCTGGCGGCCCTGCCGGCCCCCGTCAAGTTCGGGGCGTTCGCGGGCCTGGCCGTCCTGGCGGTGCTGGTGGCGATAGGTCAGCTCTCGGGGAGCAGCGGGGCCTACGAATACGCCTTCACCAACCTCACCGCCGAGGACTCGGCGGAGGCCGCCGCGCAGCTGAAGGCGGCCAAGATCCCCTTCAAGATCGACGCCGCCGGCGGGGCCATCTCGGTGCCTGCGGGACAGGTCTACGACGCCCGCCTGATGCTCTCGGCCGCGGGCCTGCCGCGCGGGGGCGGGGTGGGCTTCGAGATCTTCGACCGTGGGGATCTCGGGGTGTCCGAGTTCACCCAGCGCGTGAACCTGCGGCGGGCCATCGAGGGCGAGCTCGGACGGACCATCTCGCGATTGGCCTCGGTGAAGTCGGCGCGCGTGCACATCACCCTGCCCGAGAAGGGGCTCTACCGCGACGATGACCGCAAGGCCTCAGCGGGGGTGGCGCTGGTGCTGCAGCCGGGCAGGGTGCTGGCGGACAAGGAGATCGCCGGCATCCGTCACCTGGTGGCGGCCTCTGTGACCGGGCTCGGCCCGGACGGGGTGACCATCGTCGACGGACGAGGCACGGTGCTGGCCGGCGACACCTCGCCGGAGGCGCGCGCCGCCGGAGACCAGCGCGACGCCGAGCACCTCTACGAGCAGCGCATCGTCGATCTGCTGGAGCCGGTGGTGGGCGCGGGGGCGGTGGTAGCCAAGGTCACCGCCGCCTTCGACACGACGGAGGTGGAGACCACCAACGACGCGTTCGATCCCGAGGCGAGCGCCGTGCGCAGCGAGCACCACACCAACGAGCAGAACCAGCAGGATTCGGGCGGGCCGTCCGGCATCGCCGGCGCGGCCGCCAATCAGCCGCTGGCGGCGCCGGCCGTGGGCGGCAGCGGCACGCGCGGGCAGACCACCCGGGAGGACGAGACCAAGAACTACGAGATCTCGAAGACCACCACCCGCACGCTGACCCGGGGCGCGCGCCTCAAGCGCCTGTCGGTGGCGGTCCTGCTGGACGCGCCCGGCGGCAAGCCCCGCCCCGACGACGAGCTCAAGCGGCTCGAGAAGCTCGGCAAGAGCGCGGTCGGCTTCGATCCGGCGCGCGGCGATCAGTTCCAGATCTCCGCGACGGCGTTCACCCACGTGGTCGAGCCGGCGGCGGCAGCGCCCTCATTCCTGGATTCGCCGCGGATCATGCGGATCGCCCAGCTGGTGGGGGGAGTCCTCCTGCTCGTCATCGCCGCGCTGGCGCTGGCCAAGATGCGCGCGCTGGCCGGAACGTCCTCGCCCCAGGTCGCCATGCTCAAGCCAGGGGCACGGGTGGCCGAACTGGAAGCCATGATGGAACCGAACGGCGTCACCAACGCCCTGCCCGCCATGGAAGGCGGCGGGGTGCTGGCCGATCCCCACGTGCTGATGCGCGATCGGGCTCGGGAGATCGCCAAGAAGGATCCAGCGCGCGCGGCTCACCTCCTCAAGGCATGGATCGGCGCCGACGCCGAGCCGAAGGGAAGCTGATGCGCCGGCGAGACATCCACCAACGCGGCGCGAGCCTCCGGGGGAATTGAAGCATGGCCGACAGCGACAACAACAGTGGTAACGCCGACCGTCCCGAGCCCCCACGCGAGGCTGGTCCCGGGACCCAGCGCGCGGCCGCGGTGTTGCTCGGGCTCGGCCCGGATCTGGCGGCGTCGGTGTTCCAGCACCTCGACGAGTCGAGCGTGCGCTCGATCGCTGTCGGAGCCAAGCACCTGAAGAAGACCCCCAACGCGGTCCCGCAGGCCCTCGGCGCCTTCGTCGATTCGCTGGATTCGGTGGGCGGAGACTCGGCGGCGGGCGACGGGCTGCTGCGGGACGTGGCCTCGCAGGTGCTCGGCGCCGATCTGGTCCGGCGGGCCTTCGATGGGGTCGCCCCGCCGCCGCTGGCCGACGAGGTGCTGGGGCCGGTGGCGCTGGCCGATCCGGAGGCGCTGGCCATGATCCTGTCGCGCGAGCAGCCGCAGACCTGCGCGCTCGTGCTCGGGGCGATGGAGCCGCAGCGGGCGGGCCTGGTCCTGAAGATGATCCCGGAGATGCAGCGCCCGCAGATCCTGCGGCGCCTGGCCACCCTCGAGGCGGTGGCGCCCGAGGTGCTCCGCGAGGTGGGGGCCGCGCTCGCCGCCGAGCTCAAGCAGGCGGTGTCGAGCGGCATGCGGCGCTTCGACGGCAAGGGCGCGGCCATCGAGCTCTTGCGGCGCACCCCGGCCGCGCAGCAGACCGAGGCCGTGCAGGAGATCGAGAAGGACGATCCGGAGCTGGCGGCAGAGCTGCGCACCAAGCTGTTCACCTTCACCGATCTCTACAACCTCTCGGATCGCGACGTGCAGACCTTCCTCCGCGAGGTGGACACCGCCCGGCTGTCGGTGGCCCTGAAGGGTGCGGCGGTCAACGTGCGGGACAAGATCCTCAAGAACATGTCGTCCCGGGCCGCCCAGATGCTGGCCGACGACATCGCCGCGATGGGTCCCGTCAAGCTGGCCGACGTGGAGCTCGCCCAGGGCGAGCTGGTGAAGATCGCCTTCACCCTGGCCGAGCAGGGGCGCATCACGGTGGTGGGCCCGGGAGACAAGACCGTCTAGGCCGGCGCTCGATCGCCCGGCGAATCGCAACCTTTGTCCTTGGACAGCAAGAACAAGCGGCAGGCCCGCAGCCCGGACTTCCTCGCGAACATCTCGCGGAAGCCGATGCGCGCGCTCTTCAGCGACGCCGACCGCACCGTCACGCCGCTCTTCGGGGGCCTCGGGGGGGAGGGTGGGGCCGAGGCGGACGAGGCGCTCGGCGTCGAGGCGCTCGCGCCGCCGCTGCCCGCGCCGCCGCCCGTCATGAACCCCGAGGCGGCGGCGCGGCTCGGCCGCGCCATCGCCGAGCTGGAGGCGGTGGGCGCGCGGACCGCCGCCGAGATGGCCGCCACGTCGCTCGAGCTCGCGCTGATGGTGGCGCGCAAGATCATCGACGCCGAACTGGTGGCCGATCCCGGCGTTGCGCGCCGCCTGATCAAGGCGGCCGTGCGGCGCCTGGGGGACGTCCACAAGGTCACCCTCCGGGTCTCGCCCGACGATCTCGAGGCCCTGCGGTCCGGGGTGGCGGCAGATGGGGGAGCTGCCGGGGTGGTGGCGAGCGGTGTGAGCGCCGCCGGTGGTGGCGGTGGTGGGGGCGGCGCCGCGAATCTGGCGGCGGAGCTCGGGGTGGCCAAGGTCGAGCTCGTGGCCGACACGAATCTGACGTCCGGCGAGTGCATCGTCGATTCTGACGCGGCGACGGTCGACGGGCGCCTTGGCACGCGAGTTGAAGAGCTGAGGCGTGTGTTGGAAATGGCGATCCACCAGGAGTCGACGGACCTGCGCGGTCCCGGGGGGAACCTCGCGTCATGAACGACGCGGTCCCCGCCAACGCGCTCGTGGTGGCGCGCGCTCGCAAGGCCTTGGCCGAGGCCGAGTCGTTGCCGATCGCCGGCAAGGTCACGCGCGTCTCGGGGATCATCGTCGAGGCGACCCTGCCGGAGGTGGCGGTGGGGACCTCCTGCGAGATCCGCATCGCCGGCCGAAAGACCCTCTTCGCCGAGGTGGTGGGCTTCTCCAAGAGCCGGGCCTTGCTGATGCCGTACGGCGACGTGGCCGGGGTTCAGGAGGGCTGCCCCGTGTGGGCGCGCAGCACCGGCAGTGACGTTCCGGTGGGCGACGGGCTGCTCGGTCGGGTGGTGGATTCCGCCATCCGCCCGGTCGACGGAGGGCGCCCGCTGGCCTTGACCGCGCGCACGCCGCTGCACGCGACGCCGCCGCACGCGATGTCGAGGCGCCGCATCTCGAAGCCGCTCGTGCTGGGGATCCGCTCGCTCGATGCCTGCCTGACCTGCGGCGAGGGTCAGCGTGTGGGGATCATGGCCGGCCCCGGGATTGGCAAGAGCGTGCTCATGGGCATGCTGGCGCGGGGCGCCTCGGCGGACGTCATCGTGGTGGGGCTGGTCGGCGAGCGCGGCCGCGAGGTGCGCGAGTTCGTCGAGCGCGATCTCGGGGCCGGGGGGCTGGCGCGCTCGGTGGTCGTCGTGGCCACCGCGGACGAGCCGCCGCTCGTGCGGGTGCGGGCGGCGTTCGCCGCCACCGCGGTGGCGGAGTACTTCCGGGCCCGGGGCAAGCGGGTGCTGCTGCTGGTGGACTCGCTGTCTCGGGTGGCCATGGCCCAGCGCGAGATCGGCCTCGCCGCCGGCGAGCCGCCCACCTCGCGGGGCTATCCCCCGTCGGTGTTCGCCGCGCTCCCGCGGCTGGTCGAGCGGGCGGGCAACGACGCGGGCGCGGGCAGCATCACGGCGATGTACACCTTGCTGGCCGAAGGCGACGATCTCTCCGATCCCTTCGTGGACGCGGCGCGGGCCGCGCTCGACGGCCACATCGTGCTGTCCCGCAAGCTCGCGAACGGGGGACAGTTCCCGGCGGTCGACGTGCTGGCGAGCGTGAGCCGCGTGATGTCCGACGTGGTGTCGCGCGAGCACCGACAGCTGGCCATGGAGGCCCGCGAGGTGCTGGCGACCTACCGCGACTCGTCGGATCTGATCGAGGTCGGGGCCTACGTCGCCGGGTCCAACCCGCGGGTGGATCGCGCGCTGCGGAGCGTGCACCTCATCCAGGCGCTCTTCCGGCAGGCACCGGAGGAGCGACACTCGCTCGAGAGCACGCTGGTCGGGCTCAAGCGCGCGCTCGAGGCGCCGTCGCCGGCGGCGGCGCGCGCCGCCGGGGAGGCCTACCGTGGCTGAGGCGCTCGTCACGCGCAGAGCCGATCGCGGCCCTGGGGGACGGTCGGTCCTCGGTCGCCGATGGACGGGCCTCGCCGCGTCGGTGGCCGTGGTCCTCGAGGCGGCGCTCGCGATGGCAACGGGTGGTCCGGCCCTCGGCGCCGAGGCGGCCGCAGCGAAGAGGCCGCCGACCGCGGCAACCGCGGTTGCCGCGACCCCCGCTCCCACTCCCGGTCCCACTCCCACTCCCACTCCCACCACCGCCTCGGCCGCTGTCACCTCCGCACCCGCCGCCACGCCCTCGGCGGCCAGCGACACCAAGGGGAGCGGACCCAAGCCGGGTTCCGAGAAGCCGCCGGCCGCGCCCGGGGCGGCCGCGAAGTCCCGGGCGGACGTGGCCAAGCGGCTCACGGCCGTGCGCAAGGCGACCGACCGAAGCAACGCCGGCGGCGCGGTTGTCGACGGGCCGTCGTCCCCGCCGCTCGACATCGGGGCGCTGCGGGCGGAGGTGCATCGGGAGTCGCACCGTTCGACGGGGCTGGACGCGACGGAGCTGCCAGAGACCAAGGTCGAGAAGATGCTGGCCGAGGTGGCCAAGGCCCGCGAGGCGCTGCACGCCGATACGTTGAAGCTCGAGGCCCTGGTGGCGGCGGCGGCGCTCAAGCCAGCGCCGGCCGCCCCCAACCCCGACGACGAGGGCGCGGACGACGCGGGAAAGAGCGAGGGGCGTCCGCGGGCCGAGGGAGAGGCTGGCGCCGCCGCGGGCGGGAAGCCCGCCACCAAGAATCCGCAGGACATCCTGGCCAAGGCGCTGCGTGGGATCAAACCCGAGCAGGCCGCGCCGATCGTCACGCGACTCGATCCGCAGCTCGCATCCGCGGTGTTGCAGCGCATGCCGCCTGCGGACGCCGGCAAGATCTTGGCGGCCATGAAGGCCGAGAACGCCGCGCAGCTCGCGACCCTGATCGCGGCGCGCAGGCCGAGGGGAGACGCGCGCTCGAGCGCGGCCCCGGCCGCCGCCGAGCGTCTCGCGGCCAGGCCGCCGGCGGTCGCGGTGCCCGGAGCGGCCCCCGCGGCGGGCGGCGCTCCGAATGCCGAGGGCGCGCCACCCGTCGCGACCAGCGCGCCGGAGGCTGGAAAATGAAGGGTCGGGCGCAGCTCCCGATGTGGCCGCTCGGCGGCGAGGCCGTCGCGGGACGACGCGAGGTCGTGCACGCAGGCGCGCCACACATCGCGCCCACGGAGCCCGCGCAGGTGGGTGCGAGCTTCGCCGAGGAGCTCGCGAAGGGTGTCTCGCAAATGGCGATCGGTCGAGGGGCACGGGCGCAGGACGGCTCGGACTCGACCCCGTCCGCGATCGATCCCGCTCTCGCGCTCGCGACGGAGCCCGCCCTCGCCGGGGTCCATGTTCCCGGCGCTCCCCGCTCCGAGGATCGGGGCCCGGCCGGGCCCGCGCCCGAGGCCGCCGAGCTCGGCCTCAAGCGTCGGCCGTGGGAGGGCCGGGCGGGATCCGGAAAGGTCGCGCCTCCGCCGGGTCAGCTGAGGTCCGCGCAGAGCATCGAGCGGGCGGGCGAACCAGCTGGCAAACCGGCGGGCGGGACCCCGGTTGTGCCGGGCGGAGCGGCGCCGCCCTTCGGGTTGCGGGATGGTCGGCGAGCCTTGACCCTCGACCTCGGCGGGGGACCTGTCCTCGGGAGCTCGGGGCGGGCGGCCCGGGCCGCCCGGGTCCGTTCGGTCCAGGTCCAAGCTCCACGGACGGGGTCTGCATGGGGGCGGTCGCTGGCTTCGTCGCAGGTCGCGCGATGGCGAGCGTCGTCCGATCCGCGATCGGGACAGACGGAGGCGCGCCCGATCTCGCGCCCGCAGGCAATGATCTCCGATGACCTCGGGACGTCCAGCCCGCGGCACCTGCCGGGCCAAGCATCACCCGCCGAACCGCCCCCGCCGCCGTCGACGGTGCACGACGAGCGCGCGGCGCTTTCGCCCCCCCCGGGACACGCGGTTCGCATCGTCCCCGGCGGCGAGGCCGATCGCCACACCGAGCGAGCCGCCCCAGGTTCTGCCACGATCCGTTCGGCGGCGCGTCCGACGCCGCGCGCGACGGGGACTGCGGCGGAAGCCGTCGCGGCGCGCCTGCCCGAAGGCCGCTCGGATTCCGTGACGGATCCCGCCGTGGCTCCCGCGTTCGCCGCGCCGAGCCGGTCCATCCCCACGGATCAAGAGCCCGCGCCGCCAGCTCATCCGATGGAAGAAAGCCGAACCCAGCCCCGCTCTCATTCGCTCGCCCCGCGAAGCGTGGAGAGGGTCAGGGAGAGGGGCCCCACTTCCCTCCCGGGCCGCGCCGCGAGCACCTCTTCTGACCGGGTTGAACAGATCGGGGCGACCGGTGATGTCCGCGAGCCCAGCGTGCCGACCCAGCCCACGCGCACTGTCGGTGGCGATCACCGTGCGACGCACGTCGGACCACCAGCTCCGACGGAGGCGCGTGCAGCGGAGACGCCGGCGGTCGCCGGCCCACGGCCGGGAGCCGACGGCAGGCCACCATCGCAGGTACAGCAGGCGCCGCAAGCCGAAGCGCACCCGCTCGCCCCGGTGCAAGCCCCTGCGGGGCCGCGCGCTCCTGCAGGCCAGCAGGATGGCGGCCAGGATTCGGCCCCCCGCTTCAGTCCGGGCCGCGCCGCGAGCCCCTCCCATGGCGGGGTCGGGCAGGCGGCTCCCCCCGCGCGTGGCCACGCGCCGAACCCGCCCGCGCGCTCCGTCGGTGGCGAGGACCTGGCGACTCACGTGGAACCACCCGCGTCGACGGAGGTGCACGCCGAGGGGATACCAGTCGCCGGCCCACGACCGGCAGCCGACGGCGAGCCACGGCCGCAAGCGCGGCGGGCACCGCAAGCCAATCCGCATCCACGGCCGCAAGCCGCCCCGGACGCGCCCGCCCCGTCGCAGGCCCCAGCAGGTCCGCATGTTCCTGCAGCGCTGGCCGAGGAGCTCGCCGTCGGGCCAACGCGGCCCATGCCATCGGGTGAAACGCGAGCCCCGCTCGCCGCCTCCTCTCCCATCGCCCCGCGGGAGCGGCAAGATGTCGAGACGAATGGCCAGGACCCGGGGCCCCACTCCAGTCCGGGGCGCACCGCGAGCATCTCGGATGGCGCGGAGTCGTCCAGCTTCGCGCATGCCGGGGACCTCCCGCGCGCGAAGCCGGCTCGAGGCGAGGCCCGGCCCGAGGTCGAAGCGACCGGGCGCGGTCACGCACCGAGCGCCCCGCGCGCGCCCGCGCCCTCCGTCGGTGGCGCGCACCTGGCGGCTCATCCGGGACCACCCCCATCGACGGAGGCGCACGCCGAGGAGATGCCAGCCGCCGGCCCACGCGCGGCGGCCGCCGGCGAGCCACGGCCGAATGTGCGCCCGGATCCGCACTCCGGTCAGCACCCGCGGTCGCACGCCGAGCCGGACGCGCGCACCCCGTCGCAGGCCCCGGCCGGGCAGCGTGTTCCTGCTGTGCTGGCCCAGCTGGCCCAGCACAGCTCCATCGGGCCGTCGCGTCCCATCCCATCGGGCGAAACGCGAGCCCCGCTGGTCTCCTCCCATCCCCTCGAGCTCGAGCCGCGTGGCGGGGAGGGCCCTGCTGGCTCGGGGCGGCCCATCCCCACGGATACGGAAGAAGGCCGAGCCCCCGCCCCGTTCCTGTCCCCTCGCCCCGCGGAGCGGGGAGAGGGGCCCCATTCTTCTCCGGGACGGACCACGAGGAGCTCTCATGGCAGGGTCGGGGCCCGGGGCCGCGCTTCTCTCCCTGTGCGCACCGCGAGCCCCTTCCAGGGCAGCGCCGGACAGGAAGCCCTCCCTTCTCCTCGAGCTTCGCAGGCGGGAGCGCACCCCACGCCCGCCCTCGCCGGCGAAGCGCCTCGCGCACCCGCGCAGGCGACCGAGCCGCTGGTGATCAGTCCCGAGGCGCGGGAGGCGCGGGCTCTTCCCCGACCGTCGCGACGGGGCGCGCCCGCGCGAGCGCCCGAGCCGACGGCCGCGACGATCGGCGTGCGTCCGGGCGCCGTGCGTCCGGGCCTGGCAGCACCGCCGTCACGGCCGGAGCCTTCGAGCCAGGTGGTGGCTCGTCCAAGCCGATCGCCGTCTTCGAGGATCGCGTCGCCGCATTCCACGTCGCCGTCTCCGTCTCCAGCAGACGTTCGTTCGTCACCGGAGCCGGCGCCTCGCCCACCTTCGGGGACGCGCCCCGCGCCCCGCGCCCTCGACCGGCTCGCTGGTCCGGCCGCCGCCGGGATGCACCCGCGATCGCCGCAGGCACCAGTTCCCGGCCAGCCGCCGTTTGAACCGGGAACGTCCCATCCGGAGGGAGCTCCTCCGTCGCTTGGTCCCACGCGCGGCAGCGACAGGCCGCCCGCGCTCGCTGGCTCGGTGCCGGTCGGGCCGAGCCCGCGCCCATCCGCGCGTTCCCCGGTCGGCCAGCCACCGCCTCCCGTGTCCGCGGCGGTCGTCGAGATGCACCATCGTCGCCCGGCGCCGCAGAGGTCCGAGGGCCATGAGCTTGAAACGCGTTCGCCCGTCGCGTCACCCACGTCGTCCGAGGTGACGCCGAGCGGGGCGCCTGGTACGACGTCCATCCCGGCCCTTCGGGCCGTGTCCACAGAGAGGACCGATGGCTTCTCGCGTGTGTCACGCAGGGTCTTCGGCACGCTCGGCGCCCGTCTTAACGGGTTGGTGAAGAAGTCGAACCGAGCGGGAATGGGCGCCGCCGAGCCGGATGCAGGGAGCAGCGAAGCGCCGAACACCCGAGGTGTTCAAGCGAGCGGCGCTGCCGCAGACCGCCTGGCGCCGCCGATCTTCACGACGGGAGACATTCGTCGCAAGCCTGTCGAGTCCACGGACGGCGGTGGCCCACGCCGTCGGGGCGCGGCTCCATCCCCGCTGGCCTCGATGCGCGTCGGTGACGGACCGACGGGGACGCGCCGTCCTGGCGCCTTGACCGCCGGGCGCCCCCTTGCCCCGAAGGGCGCGGATGCGAAGCGGCTCGACCCACCTGCCGCGCTGCCGAGCTCCGAGCGGCCGTCGCCCGCGGCCCGAACCAGGCGCCATCCGGAAGCCCTCCGGGATCTCCACCCTCAGCCGTCGACGTCCGTTCCGCTCGCCGGTGCTGCCGCCATCGCGGTTCCGCACGAGGCACCCTCACGTTCACCCTCACCCTCACTCTCACCTCCGGCCTCGCCCTCGCCCGCGACGTCCTCGCCGCCGCAGCCGTCCGAGCGTCGCGCGGCGATCGGGCCAACGGCCATCCCGGTCCGCGGTCCAGTCCCGCGCGGACTCCCCGCCCCGTTCGATCCGGGGGCTCGTCCGCGGGCGCTCACTCCGGCTGCAGGTCGGGTCCCGGGCCGCTCCCCGGCGCCCGCCGCCCCTGTCTCCTCCTCCGCCTCTCTCGGTCTCGCGGCCGCGGCGTCCGAGCGCGATCCATCCCCGGGATCCGCCGCGAAGCCCGTGGCACAGTCCGGTCCGCCTCCGGCGGCGACGATCGAGCTTGCGTCCCCCGCGTCCCCCGCGCGCCTCGACGCGTCGGCCCCCACGGTGGAACCGCACGCCGGCGGGCCCGCGCCGGTCGAGGCCCCGAGGCCGATGGCGGAAGTCGCCAAGCTGGCCCGGTCCTCCACCCCGGGCCCATCCACCACCGGGCTGCTCGCCGCGTCGTCGTTGCTGGCTCCGCCCAACGCCGCCGGCTCCGCGCCGGGCGAGAGCTCCTCCCCGATCGCCGACCCGAGCCTGCGCCTGTTCCAGGCCGCCGCGGACGATGAGAGCCTGCATGCGGCCGTGCTGGGCAGCAGCGCCCACCTGCGCGTGCAGACCGCCACCGGGGAGGACCTGTCCCTGCATCTGCGCGTCCGGGACGGCATCGCCGACGTGCGCGTCGATCGCACCGCCGAGGTCCGGATCCCCGGGCCGGCCGGCTCGTCCGAGCGCGCGGAGCCACGCGCCGAGCTCAAGGCCAGCGAGGTGCAGGCCGCCCTGGCCAGCGAGGGGCTCGCTCTCGGACGCTTCGAGTCGACGGTGCCGCAGCAGCCGGTGCCGCAGCAACCTGACGTCGGTGACGGCGAGGGCTCCGCCGACGGCAGCGCGCGGGCGCCGGCAATCCCCGCTCTCGCGTCGAGAGGGTCGTGGGCAGCCTCCGTCTCGTCGCCCGCGCCGACCATCGGCAACCCGCGTGCGGAGCGCGAGCGGCCCCCGGCGATTCACGTGGCGATCGCACAGGGCCCCGGGGGCGCACCCGGGCCCCGGCCGGCCGCTGGAAGCACCGGAAGCGGCAGGGCCACCGGTTACGACCTCGGTGCGCGGCGTCCGGCTCCCGACGAGCCGGCCCGTGTCGTCGCCGGTCTCTCGGAGCTCGCAGGCCCTGCCCTCGCCTCCGGAGCCTCGGCCGGCGCCAACCCCACCAACCTCGACCAACACCCCAATCCCAATCCCAACCCCAGTTCCAGTTCCAGCCCAAATCAGAATCCGAATCACGCCGGCGGGACCAGAACCGCCGCCCACTCCACCGGAGGCGCCGCGACGGGGACGTACTCATCCCCGCACCAGCACCACCAGCGACACCCCCACCGAGAGGGCGCCGCCGAGGGCGATGGCGTACACAGCCAGCGCGCCAGCGCCCCGGCGCGCGCCGCCACCACCACCACCTCGGGCCCCCGCGACCCTCACACCACCGCGACCCGCGGCGACGGCACGCCCGGCGTTCACGTCACGGCCTGACCCATGCCCCTTTGGAGATAACCCATGTCAACCGTCGTTCCAGGCCTCGCTACCCAGACCGAGTTTCCGGCCATCACCTCGCTCACCCCGACGGGCTCGACCGCCCTCGGCAAGGACGAGTTCCTCAAGCTCCTCGTTGCCCAGCTCGCGAACCAGGATCCCACGAACCCCCAGGACTCGACGGCGTTCGTGGCCCAGCTCGCGCAGTTCACCTCCCTCGAGCAGCAGCAGAACACCGTGAACCGCCTGGACACGCTCCTGCTCGGACAGGCCACCGCCAACCAGACGGCCGCCTCCACCTTCATCGGCAAGAACGTCACCTACCAGAGCGGGCAGATCCAGCTCGCGAGCGGGAGCGCCCCCTCGGTGCAGATGACCCTTTCGGCCCCGGCCGACCAGGTCACGGTCGCGGTCTCCGATGGCGCCGGCCACGTCGTCCGCACCATGAAGCTGGGCGCCGCCGCGGCCGGTGACATGGCGGTCACCTGGGACGGCACCGACAACAACGGCAACGTCCTGCCGGACGGGTCCTACACCATCGCCCCGAGCGCCGTCGACGCCAGCGGCAACCCGGTTCCGATCAGCCTGGCCACCGGCGGCACGGTCACCGGCGTGACGTTTCACGGCGGGGTTCCCTACCTGCAGGTGGGCGGTGGCCTCGTCAGCATGTCGAGCGTCGTGTCGGTCAGTGCGCCGCCGGCCGACCCCTCGACCCCGTCGTCGGGCGCGACCGCGGGCAGCACGGCCAGCGCCATGCAGGCCTACAACGTCGCCACCGGAGCTGGGCCGTGAGGGGGGCCTGCCCGGGCGACGACTCCCACCCTGAATGGCCGCGGTCGTCGCGGTCGCCGGCGTCGAGCTTCTCGCTTCTTGGTCTCACGGATTCTTCGCTTTCACATCATCCAATCACGAAAGGAACACGCACATGAGTCTCGTATCGTCTCTTTACACCGGGCAATCAGGTCTCGAGGCCGCCACCACCGACCTGTCCGTCATCGGCGACAACATCGCCAACTCCAACACGACGGGCTTCAAGGCCAGCCGCGCCGACTTCTCGAATGCGATGGCGCAGGAGATGCCGAGCGCGGGCGGCACGACCTCCCAGATCGGCCTCGGCGCCGAGCTCATGAACGTCCAGAAGATCCTGACCCAGGGCGCGCTCAGCAACACGGGTGTGTCGACGGATCTGGCCCTCGACGGCGGCGGCTTCTTCGTGGTCAAGGGCTCGAACAACGGCCAGACCGGCCAGTTTTACACCCGCGCCGGTCAGTTCACGGTCGACAAGACCGGCTACCTCGTCAACCAGGACGGCCTGCGGGTCCAGGGCTACTCGGCCGATCAGACCGGCGCGATCGGCCCGACGCCGGGCGACCTGCAGCTCGGGGCCTCGGTCTCGCCGTCGCTCGCGACCTCCAAGATCAACGTCAAGGCCAACCTGGATCAGGCCTCGACGGTACCGGCCGCGGCCTGGAACCCGCTGAGCCCGGGGACCACCTCGAACTTCGCCACCACGGTCACCGTCTACGACAGCATCGGCGCCCAGCACCAGGTGGACATCTACTTCCGCAAGACCGCCGACGGGAACTCGGCCGCCACGCCGCCCACCGGCGGCACCTGGGAATACCATGCCCTCACCGACGGCGCGGGCATCGAGGGCGGGACCGCGGGGACCCCGGTGGAGATCTCCACCGCCACGGGGATCCTGTTCAACCTCGACGGCTCGCTGCAGAACGCCGGCACCCTCGGGGCCTCGACCTTCGTGCCGAAGGGTCACCCGGCGACGGCGCCCCAGGCCCTCGCCATCAACCTTGGCACCGCGAACCCCGTCCCGACGGCCGGGCTCGGCATGGACGGGGTCACCCAGACCGCGCTGCAGAGTCAACCCACCTCGGTGACCCAGGATGGCCACGGCTCGGGCGTCCTGTCGAGCACCAGCTTCGACAAGACCGGGAAGATCACCGGCTCGTTCAGCAACGGACAGAGCCGGGTCATCGGGCAGGTCGCCGTGGCCACCATCGACGCCCCCGACCAGATGCAGCGCGTGACCGGCAACCTGTTCGCCGACACCTCCGCCTCGGGCAACTCCACCATCGGGCTGGCGGGGAGCGGCGGCAGGGGAGCCATCGTCGCCGGCTCGCTGGAGAACTCCAACGTCGATCTGTCGACCGAGTTCATCAAGATGATCGCCGCGCAGCGCAACTACCAGGCCAACGCCAAGACCGTCACGACGGCCGACTCCCTGCTGGCCGAGCTCATGAACCTCAAGCGCTGATGAGCGGGGGCGACGGCCGCGCGCTCGACGCGTCGGTCGGTTGCTGGCCTGCGCAAGGGTCGTGAACGCGATCCGCCCCGGTCTTGCCGGGGATCTGGGCCGCCGGTGTGGGTGCCATCCTGGCCCACGCAGGGCGGCCCAGACCGTTTTGGGGGCATCAGGAATCGGCGGGAACTGCCGACGTCAATGACCAGGGGTATGGACAACCGCATGATCTTTCTCACGCGATTCGACGGCAACGAGTTCGTCGTCAACAGCGATCTGATCTTGACCATCGAGCGGATTCCCGACACGGTGATCACCCTGACCACCGGCGACCGCCTGATGGTGCGCGAGAGCGTCGAGGAGGTGGTGGACCGGGCGATGAGCTACCGGCAGCGGGTTCTTCAGGGACCGGGCGTTCGTGCCGATTCACACGACATCTCCGAGGGGCTGGTCGCGAGCGCGGTCGCCTCGCGGGGATCGGGGCCGACGAAGACCGGCCGAGGGGGAACCTGAGCTGCCATGGATTTTACTTCGATAGGCGGGATTGTCTTTGCGATCGTGTGCATCCTCGGCGGGCAGGCCCTGGAAGGCGGACACGCGAGCTCGCTCGGCCAGGCCACCGCCTTCATCATCGTCGTGGGGGGGACCATCGGAGCCGTCGCGGTGGCCTTTCCCATGCCCGACTTCATCAAGGGCATGAAGATGGCCGGGCTGGCCTTCAAGAACAAGAAGGACGACTCCCCGGCGATCATCAAGGAGATCGTCGAGCTGGCCGCGGTGGCCCGGCGTGAAGGGGTGCTGGCGCTCGAGCAGAAGCTGGCCGAGATCAAGGACCCCTTCCTGAAGCGGGCGGTGAGCTTCCTGGTCGACGGGGTGGACGCCCACGTCGCGCGCGACTCGCTCGAGACCGAGATCCACCACGAGTTCGACAGCGCCAGCGTCGCGGCCAAGGTGTGGGAGTCAGGCGGCGGCTTCGCCCCCTGCGTCGGCATCATCGGGGCCGTGCTGGGATTGATTCACGTCATGGAGAACCTCTCCGATCCCTCCAAGCTCGGCGGTGGCATCGCCACGGCGTTCGTCGCCACCGTCTACGGGGTGGGCGTCGCCAACCTCTTGTTCTTGCCCATGGCCGCCAAGATCAAGCGCAAGCTCGGCCTCGAGAGGGATCGCAAGACCCTGATCGCCGAGGGCGTGCTGTCGATTCAAAGCGGCCTCAACCCCCAGGTGCTGGAAGAGAAGCTCAACTCGTACGCCGGCATCCACGGGCCCAAGAAGGAGGGCGAGCCGCCGAAGAAGTAGGCCCGCGTCCGGATCGCCTCGCGGCGCTCCGGACCGCTGCCCGCTTCTCCGGCTCTTGCCCGGCGATTCCCCGAGTCCCGCATGGCCAAACGCGTACACCACGAAGAGCACGAGAACCACGAGCGCTGGCTGGTCTCGTACGCCGACTTCATCACGCTGCTCTTCGCGTTCTTCGTGGTGCTCTACGCCACGAGCCGGGTCGACAACAAGAAGATGGTCCAGGTGGTGCAGTCGATCAAGTTCGCCATGCACTTCAAGGGCACCGGGGGCATCGACCGCAAGAACCTGTTCGAGGGCCCACCCACCGAGGGAGGCCTGTGCAAGCCCAGCCTGAACGGCACGGAGCAGCGGGCCCGCACCCACCGCGAGGACCAGGCCGAGAAGCTCCGCAAGCGCATCGAGCGCCGACTCCGCAAGGTGCTGCAGGAGCGGCCCGAGAACCACGTCCAGATCGACACCGACCACGACCGCCTGGCCGTGCGCCTCTCGGCGTCGCGCTTCTTCGACGCGAACCAGGCCGCCATCCGCCCCGAGATGATCCCGGTGCTGGACGTGATCGCCGCCGAGATGGTGGCGCTGCAGCTCCCGATCCGGGTCGAGGGCCACACCGACGATGGGCGGATCCCGCCGGGGCGTTACCGGGACGCCTGGGATCTGTCGGCCTCCCGGGCGGCCTCGGTGGCGAGCTACATCCAGCGGGCCCACAACCTCGACGGCAAGCTGCTGGCGGCGGCCGGGTACGGCGCGACCCGGCCGCTCGTCTCCAACGCCACCGCCGCCGGGCGCGACGCCAACCGCCGGGTCGAGCTGCTGATCGACTTCGAGACCCCGTGAGCAACGCCCTGGCCCAGGCGCGGGCGCTCGCCCACGCGCACGCAAAGTCGTGGCCGGGGGGCAGCCCGCTCGTGTAGATTCACGGAGCCGTGAGCCCATTGCCCCCGCTGGCGACGCTGTCGGGATGGGGCCGCGTCCCCACCATCGAGGCGCGCGAGTCCCTCTCCGAGAACCTGCCCGAGATCACCCGCGGCGTGGCGCTGTCGCGCGGGCTCGGGCGCTCCTACGGCGACTCGTCGTTGCCCGCACGGGCGGGCGCCCGGGTCGCGGGCTCGGTGCTGGCCGATCGCCTGCTGGCGTTCTCATCGACCTCCGGGGTGTTGCGGGCCGAGGCGGGGGTCTCGCTCAAGCACCTGGTCGAGACCTTCCTGCCGCGCGGGTTCTTCACCCCCGTCTCTCCCGGTACGCAGTACGTGACGCTGGGTGGGATGGTGGCGTCGGACGTGCACGGCAAGGGACACCACCGGGACGGATGCTTCGGCGCGCACGTCACCGCGCTCAAGTTACGGGTGGCGGATGGCCGCATCGTGGACTGCGGCCCCACGGTCGAGCGCGACCTGTTCCGCGCCACCGTCGGGGGGATGGGGCTGACCGGCCACATCCTCGAGGTGGAGTTCAGGATGCAGCGGATCCCGTCCCCCTGGATCTACGCCGAGAGCGTGAAGGTGCCGGACATCGACGCCTACGTGGCGGCCTTGAAGGAGGCGGCGCCGCTGTGGCCCCAGACCGTGGGGTGGATCGACTGCAGCAGCCCCGGCAAGAAGCTCGGCCGTGGCATCCTCATCAAGGGGCGCTGGGCCGAGCCCGACGAGGTCGGTCGGCGGGTGCTGCGGCCGAAGCGCCGGCTCTCCATGCCCTTCAACCTGCCGAGCGGCCTGCTCAATCCGGTCACGGTCCCGATCCTGAACGCGGTGCTGTGGCACAAGCAGGTGGCGCGGGTGCGGCGCGGGATCCTCCACCCCGAGTCGTACTTCTATCCGCTCGATCAGCTGCGCGACTGGAACCGGCTCTACGGCCGCCGCGGGATGACCCAGCACCAGTGTGTGCTGCCCGACGCCGCCGGTCCGGGCGCCGCCCGGCGCGTCCTCGAGATCCTGGTGGCGCGCGGCGGGGCCTCGCCCCTGTGCGTGATCAAGGACTGCGGGCCGGAGGGCCTCGGCCTCCTGTCGTTCCCGCGATCGGGGATCTCGATCGCGGTAGACGTGCCGGTCCGCGCGGACACCCAGGCCCTGATCGATGCCCTGAACGAGCAGGTGCTGAAGGAGGGTGGCCGCATCTACCTCGCCAAGGACGCCTTCACCCGGGTCGAGCACTTCCGCGCCATGGAGCCGCGGCTCGCCGAGTGGCAGGCCATCCGTCGCCGCTGGGATCCCGAGGGGCGGATCGTGAGCGCGCAGTCGGTGCGGGTGCTGGGCGACGTGCCCCCCGCCGAGCTCGAGCCGTCTCCCCGGGCGGGGCGCGCGGCGTGAAGGTCGTCTTCCTCGGGGCCACCAAGGGGATCGGGCGGGCGCTCGGCCGTCGGCTGGTCGAGCGGGGCAACGATCTGTGCCTGCTCGGGCGAGACGCCGAGGATCTCGAGCGCAGCGCGCGCGATCTCGAGATCCTGGCCCACCGCGATCCGGGGGCGTTCCGGACGGTGGCGTGCGATCTGAGCCGGCCCGCCGGATTCGGGCCGGCGTTCGACGCCGCGCGGGTGGCCCTCGGCGGGGACTTCGACACGGTGGTGGTGACGGCCGCGGTCTTCGCCACCCAGGTTGAGCTCGAGGCCGATCCGGCGCTGACCGAGCGGATGCTCACCGCGAACTTCACGGGCACCATCCTGTTCTGCGAGGAGGCGCGGCGGCGGTTGCTCGCGCGCGGGGGCGGGACCCTGTGCGTGTTCAGCTCGGTGGCAGGAGAGCGGGGGCGCAAGCCGGTGGTGCTCTACGGGGCCGCCAAGGCCGGCCTCACCGCCTACCTCGAGGGCCTGGACCACAAGTTTCACGCGGAGGGGCTGCGGGTCGTGACGGTGAAGCCCGGTTTCGTCAAGACCGGGATGACGGCGGGCCTGCGGCCTCCGCCCTTTGCCGGCGAGCCCGACGCCGTCGCGGCGGCCGTGCTCGGCGCGATCGTTCGCGGCACCCCGGTGGTCTACGCCCCGCCCATCTGGCGTCTCATCATGCTGGTGATCCGCTGGCTGCCCCGGGCCGTGATGCGCAAGCTCGGCTTCTGATGGCAAAGGACAAGGCCAAGGCAGAGGCAAAGCAGGCAACGCACACGGCGGCGACCGTCGGCGTCGCCGAGAACGGCAACTCGGCGGTGCTCGTGACCATCGCGCCGGGCGGTGCGCTCCTCGATCGTCGGCGCATCGATCTCACGCAGGGGCTCCCGACGCACCCGTATCACCACGAGGGGTCGTGGGCGGTGGGCCGCTACCTGAACAGCCCGTGGGCCCGGGCGGTCTCGCTGGCCGATGCTCTGGTGCTGGTCGAGCGCGTGCGCGAGGCCGCGGCGCGGGGCGCCCGCGAGGGCCTGGCGGCGCTGTCCGCGACGGTGCCCGTGCCGATCGCGCGCATCGCCATCCGCGTGTGCCCCGAGCTCCCGCCGACGACCGAAGAACGGATCGCCGACACGCGCGCGGCGAACGTCGCCGATTCGGTCATGTACCGCGAGGCGCTGGCCACGGCCGCGCAGGCCCGCGGCTGGTCGGTGCACTGGTACGACCGTGAGAGCGTGTTCGGCGCGGCGGCGGTGGCCCTAGGTCGCGAGGACGTCGACGCCTTCCTCGGCGAGATGGGCCGCTCGATCGGGCCACCCTGGCAGGCCACGCACAAGCTCGCGGCGGCGGCGGCGCTGGCGGCCACGGCGCGCCGGTGAGGCCAGCGCGCCCCGGACGGTGCTGCCCTACCGGCTGGCGATGAGACCGGCCGCGACGGGCCTGGCTTGCTCGATGATGAGCTTGACCTCGGCGGGACCGAGCTTGAGCTCGGCGGTGGCCGGCAGCTCGTGGGGCGGCACCGCCGGGCTGGGGCGACCCGGAAGAACGTACTCGGCCAGCTCGTCCGAGGCGGCGACCAGGTGGGCGGCCAGGTGGTTCTTGCCCTCGGCGTGATAGTCGTGGTGGTAGAGGGCCGCGTCGGACACGCCGGTCGGGAGCTTCCACGCCCGGCACAGGGCCGCGCCCACCTGGGCGTGGTGGGCCAGGATCCCCTCGCGCACCACCGCGCCTTCCGGCGACTCGTCCCACTGCTCGGGGGTGACGAGCCCGTCCTGGGCGCAGCGCTCGAGCAAGACCAGCTCGCCGATGTTGTGGAGCAGGCCCGCCAGGAATCCGTACTCCGCCTCGGCGCGCATCGCGCGGGCCAGCAGGCGGGCGCAGGCCGCCGAGCCCAGCATGCGGCGGCGCATGCCGTCGACCTGGACCTCGAAGCCACGCACCCGGAACATGGTCGAGTTCGAGACCACCATCAAGACCACGTCCCGGACCGCGTCGAGCCCCACCCGCACGACGGCGTCGCGCACGCTGAGGATCGGCATGCGGGGCGAGAACATCGCCGAGTTGGCGATCGAGACCACCCGCGCGCTGAGGAACGGGTCGCGGGTGAGGGTCTTCTCCATCCCCACCGCGTCCACCGAGGTGCGCGAGCACATCTCCAGCACCTGGGCGGCCACGTCGGGCAGGCTCCGGCGCAAGGTGGCGGGATCGGCGACCACGTCGACCCCGACCTGATCCACCGCGCGGGCGAGGCTCTCGGCCGCCGCCGCCGTCTGGGCGCTGGTGGTGCGGGCGTGAAGGGATTGGGACGCGGCGAGCCCGGTGGCGGTGGCGCGTCCGGGCATGGCGACCGGGAGCCCGCTGGCCGTCGTGCGCGAAGACGCCGCGCTGCTGGCGCCGGCGTTCGGGGGTGCGCCTCCCGTGAGATGCGCGCCGGTATGGCGTGGTGGCAGGTTGACGGCCATGTTGAAGGGATTCTTCGGATGCTCGAGCCGCAAACCTGAGCCCCACTCCGTGGGTCCGGGCGGGTCCCGAGGCGCGAGCCCGGGCGAGCGAAGCGCGGCTCTGCCGCGTGGAGCGAGAGGGGTGCGGGGACGTGCGAGCGGCAGCGAGGCACTTCCCGATAGAGTGGCCGGGCGAGCGAAGCGCGGCTCTGCCGCGTGGAGCGAGAGGGGTGCGGGGACGTGCGAGCGGCAGCGAGGCACTTCCCGATGGAGTGGCCGGGCGAGCGAAGCGCGGCTCTGCCGCGTGGAGCGAGAGGGGTGCGGGGACGTGCGAGCGGCAGCGAGGCACTTCCCGATAGAGTGGCCGGGCGAG
>Ga0265318_10000362_pt1 | contig 35865 bp, 34 predicted proteins | sample 4821metaG_FD_192431 | JGI IMG/M metagenome (GOLD analysis project Ga0265318, IMG submission 192431) | Rhizosphere microbial communities from Carex aquatilis grown in University of Washington, Seatle, WA, United States - 4-8-21 metaG | ecosystem: Host-associated > Plants > Roots > Rhizosphere >... | reverse complement strand
TCGCCGGCCTCGGCGGCTGTCCGTTCGCGCCGGGGGCGACCGGCAACATCGTCACCGAGGACCTCGTCTTCCTGCTCGACTCGATGGGGCTGCGCACCGGCGTCGACCTCGAGCTGCTCGTGTGCGCGCGCGAGATCCCGGCGCGGAACCTTCCCGGCGAGGAGCTGCACGGCGCGATCGCGCGCGCCGGCCTCCCCGTCAACTACGTCCCCGCAGCCTGAGAGGAAGCCGATGCACGCACCACCGACCGACCCGACTGTCGAGCTGGGCGAGGACTGGACCGAGATCCGCGAGGCCGTGCGCACGATCTGCGCCGGCTTTCCCGGCGAGTACTGGCGCGAGCTCGACGCGCGCGAGGGCTATCCGGAGGAGTTCATCGCGGCGCTCACCGAGACCGGCTTCCTCGCCGCGCTCATTCCCGAGGAGTACGGCGGCGCGGGCCTGCCGATCCGCGCGGCGGGCGCGATCCTCGAGGAGTGTCACGCGGCCGGTTGCTACGCGGCCGCCGGGCACGCGCAGATGTACACGATGGGCACGCTGCTCCGGCACGGGAGCCCCGAGCAGAAGGCGGAGCTCCTGCCGAGGATCGCGTCGGGCGAGCTGCGCCTCCAGGCGTTCGCGGTCACCGAGCCGACGACGGGGACCGACACGACGAAGCTCCAGACGCGAGCCGTCCGCGACGGCGATCGCTACCTGCTGACGGGCCAGAAGGTCTGGACGTCGCGTGCGCTCCACTCCGACCTGATGCTGCTGCTCGCGCGCACGACGCCGCTCGACCAGGTCGAGAAGCGGACGCATGGCCTCTCCGTCTTCCTGATCGACATCCACGAGGCGCGGAAGAACGGCATGGAGATCGTTCCGCTGAAGGCGATGATCAACCACCACGCCACCGAGGTCTTCATGGACGAGGTTCCGATCCCGGCGAGCAGCCTCGTCGGACAGGAGGGGAACGGCTTCAGGCAGATCCTCGACGGCATGAACGCAGAGCGCATCCTCGTGTCGCACGAGTCGCTCGGCGACGCGCGGTGGTTCATCAGGACGGCGTCCGCATATGCGACCGAGCGGATCGTGTTCGACCGGCCGATCGGGCAGAACCAGGCCGTCCAGTTCCCGATCGCGCGCGCGTACGCGGAGACGCAGGCCGCCGACATGATGGTGCGCAAGGCGGCTGCGCTGTTCGACGCAGGGCTTCCCTGCGGCGAGGACGCGAACATCGCGAAGCTGCTCGCGGCGGAGGCGTCGTGGCACGCCGCCGAGGCGTGCATGCAGACGCACGGCGGCTTCGGCTACGCCGTCGAGTACGACGTCGAGCGGCGCTGGCGCGAGTCGCGCATCCAGCAGATCGCCCCCGTCTCGACGAACCTGATCCTCGCGTACATCGGCCAGAACGTGCTCGGGATGCCGCGCTCCTACTGACCGCAACGACACAGGAGGTGAGGTTGTGCGCATAGCGGCCGACAAGTTGACGACCGCGGTGAACGACGATCCGGAGTTCCGGCTCTGCGGCCGGCTGTGGGACGCCCGCATCCGCTACCGCATGGGCGACGACGCGTTCATCCTCGACATCCGGCGGGGCGAGATCGCCGACGTCGTCGAGACGCCTGGCATTTTCGACGACTTCGAGATCGAGATCGCGGCCGGCGACGACGTCTGGGAGAAGATCCTCGCCCCGGTACCGCCGCCGTTCCACCACGACCTGTTCCCGGCGCAGCTGCATCACGGCCTGCGCATCACCGGCGACCTCGAGAGCGTCTTTGCGTACTACGGCGCGCTCCGCCGGATCACCGAGCTGATGCGTTCCGTCCACAACGACGCGGCCGTCGCGGCCTAGGCGGAGGGAGGAGTCGAGATGGCGAAGTTCTCACCGATCCGCGGTAGATACGCCTACCTGCCGGTGCAGGGCGACGAGTACCGTGTCTACTTCGAGGAGGCCGGCGAGGGAATACCGCTCGTCCTCATGCACACCGCCGGCACCGACGGGCGCCTGTACCGGCACCTGCTCGAGGACGACGAGATCACGCGCGACTTCCGGCTGGTCGCGCCCGACCTCCCCTACCACGGGAAGTCCCTGCCGCCGGTGACGCGCGAGTGGTGGACGGAGGAGTACAAGCTCACGACCTCGTTCCTCTTCGACTTCATGCTCGCCCTCAACGACGCGCTCGAGCTCGACCGGCCCGTCTACATGGGGGCGTCGATGGGCGGACATCTCGCCGTCGACCTGGCGATCAGCCGCCCCGAGCACTTTCGCGCCGTGATCGGTCTCGAAGCGGGGCTGGACACCGCGCAGACCGCACCGCAGAAGCTACTCGAGTGGTTCTTCCACCCACGGATCGGCAACGAGATGAAGGCGGCGCTGATGCACACGATGATGTCGCCGACGAGCCCGGAGAACCTCCGCCGCGAGGTCGACTTCGTCTACAGCCAGGGCGCGCCCGTCGTGTTCAAGGGTGACCTCAACTACTACGGCGTCGAGCACGACGTGACCGAGACGGCGAAGACGATCGACACGCAGAAGTGCGCGATGTACATCCTCGGCGGCGAGTACGACTGGTCGGGGACGCCGGCGGTGTGCCGCGCGCTGCACGACGCGGTGCCCGGATCGCACTACACCCTGCTCGAAGGTCTCGGCCACTTCCCGATGTCCGAGAACCCCGAGGCCTTCAAGACGTTCATCATGCCCGTGCTCGACGACATCCGCACCCGGCTCGGATGATGCAGGCCGTCTCCCACGCGGCGCTCGTCGACGGGCGGCTTGTCCCGGAGGGCGGCGGCGAGCGCTGGGACGTCCTCGACCCGTCCACCGGCGAGCCGATCGTCGCGATGGAGGCCGCGGGCGAGGAGCTCGTCGCGCGCGCCGTCGAGAGCGCGCGTGCGGTGTTCTCGGGCGCGTGGAGCGCAACCTTGCCGAGCGAGCGCGGGCGCGTGCTCCTGCGAATCGCGCAGGCGATCCGCGAGCGCGCGGACGAGCTCGCGGCGCTCGAGGCGGCGGACGCAGGCATCCCCGTCGCGCTCGCCCGCAACGACGCCGAGGTGGCGGCGCGCTACTTCGAGTTCTACGCGGGCCTCGCCGACAAGCTCGGCGGCGAGACGATCCCCCTCGGCGACGGGCTGCTCGACTACACGCTCCGCCAGCCCTGGGGCGTCTGCGCCGTCGTCGTGCCGTTCAACTTCCCGCTCCAGCAGGTGTCGCGCAGCCTCTCGGCGGCGCTCGCGGCGGGGAACGCCGTCGTCGTCAAGGCGTCTGAGCAGAGCCCGTTCGTCGCGACCGAGCTCGCGCGACTGTGCGTCGACGCGGGGCTGCCTGCCGGCGCGTTCAACGTCGTCCAGGGGCTGGCAGCAACCGGTGCGGCGCTGGTCGGGCACGAAGGCGTCGACCACGTCACCTTCACCGGCTCGCGCGCGGTCGGCTCGTCCGTCATGGCGCTGTGCGCCCGCCGCGTGACGCCGCTGACGCTGGAGCTCGGTGGGAAGTCGGCGCAGATCGTCCTTCACGAGTCGCAGCTCGAGCCCGCGGCGGCGGCGATCGCCGGCGTGATGTTCCGGACGGCCGGGCAGGCATGCTCAGCCGGCTCGAGGGTGCTCGTCCGGGAGGATCTGCGCGAGCGGCTCTCGGCGCGGCTCGTCGAGCACGCGCGCGCTCTGCGCGTCGGCAGCGCCGCCGACGAGCGGGTCGAGGTCGGCCCGCTCATCTCCGCGGAGCAGCGCGACCGCGTACTCGCCGCCGTCGAGGAGGCGGTCGGCGCGGGCGCCGCGCTGCGCGCCGGAGGCGCGCCGCCGCGCGGCACCGTGCCCGACGGCGGGAACTTCGTCCTCCCGACGGTTCTCGACGGAGTCGACCACGACGCTGCGATCAGCCGGCGCGAGCTGTTCGGTCCCGTGCTCGGGATCACTCCCGTCACGGACGCGCAGCACGCGCTCGAGCTCGCGAACGACAGCGAGTTCGGGCTCGCCGCAGGCGTCTGGACGTCCGACGTCGGCGAGGCGCTCGCGCTCGCGCGCGATCTCCAGGTCGGCCAGGTGTTCGTCAACAACTACGGCTCGGGCGGCGGCGTCGAGCTCCCGTTCGGCGGGTGGAAGGGCAGCGGGTTCGGCCGGGAGAAGGGCGTCGAGGCGCTCGCTTCCTACACCCAGCTGAAGAACGTGTGCGTGACGCTCGCGTGAGCGAGTTCCGCTACCCGGCGACCGGCTCGATCCGGTCGGGCGGCGGCTGCGTCGACCAGCTCGGAGACGCACTCGACGAGATCGGCGCGACGGCCTGCCTCGCTGTCGTCACGCCGTCAGCCCTGCGGGACACCGCCCTGCCCGCACGGCTGACTGCGGCGGCCGGCGGCCGCCTGCGCGTCGTCTTCGACGCCGTCCTCCCGCACACGCCGTACGACACTGTGCTCGCTGCGGCAGCCGCCGGCTCACGTGCCGGCGTCGACGCGGTCGTCAGCGTGGGTGGTGGCAGCGCGATCGACACGGCGCGGCTCGCCGCGCTCTGCCTCGGCGAAGGGGTGGTCGGCGCCGAGGAGCTCCACGAGCTCAGGGTCACGATCGGGCCGGCCGGCCCCGAGTTCCCGGCCGCCTCGGCGCGGGCACTCTCCCACGTTGCCGTGCCGACGACGCTCTCCGCGGCGGAGTACAGCGACGGCGGCGCCGCGACGTGCCCGTGGACGAGCCGCAAGGAGCTCTTCGCCGGCCGCGCGCTCGCGTGCGACGGCGTGCTCGTCGACGCGGCGCTGGCGACGCGGACGCCGGAGGAGATCTGGGTGACGACCGGCATGCGTGCCCTCGACCACGCCGTCGAGACGATCCTGTCGCCGCTCTCCTCCCCGCTCACCGACGAGACGAGCCGCGCGGCGATCGTCCTGCTGCGCGACTGCCTGCCCGCGGCGCTCGACGCGCCGGGTGACGAGTCGGTACGCGCGCGCGGTCAGGTTGCCGCCTGGCTCTCGTACCTCGGCGTCGCCAACGGCACACTCGGGCTGTCGCACGCGATCGGCCATCAGCTCGGCGGCAGCCTCGGGGTCGCGCACGGGACCGCGTCCTGCATCGCGCTGCCGGACGTGATCCGCTTCGTCGCGCCGTTCGCGCCGGAGAAGATCGAGGAGCTCGCGGCGGCTCTCGGGACGGACGACCCCGCCGCTGTAGTGGACGGCCTTGTCCGGCGGCTCGGCCTGCCGCGGCGCCTGCACGAGATCGGCATCGACCACGTCGACGCCGCGGGGCTGGCCGATGCGGTGCTCGACGACTTCCTCGTGCAGGGGACTCCCGGCGGACCGCCCGGGCGCGCGGACCTCGTCAGGCTTCTGGAGTCACTCGTATGAGCGCAGCCACCAGGGAGATCGCCGAGTTCGCATGCGCACCGCACGAGCCTCCCGCCGACCACGCCGGCCGGCTCGCCCGCGCGCTCCTGGACACCGTCGGGTGCGCGCTGGCCGCGACCGGATCGCCCATCGAGACGATCCTCCGCACCTGGAGCGAGCGCGAGTGCGGCAGCGGTCGGTCGACGATCTGGACGACCGGCGCGCAGGTGACGGCGTCGCAGGCGGCGTTCGCGAACGGCACCGCTGCGCACGCGCTCGACTGGGATGACGTCTCACCGGGCGCCGTGATGCACCCGAGCGCCGTGCTGCTCGCGGCGCTGCTCCCCGAGGGAGAGGATACGGCGGTCGACGGCCCCGCCCTCGTCGCTGCATACGACGTCGGCGCCTCCGTGTTTCGCGCCGTCGCGCAGGCGCTGCCGCGCGCCGAGCACTACGGGCGCGGCTGGCACACGACGTCGACGGTCGGAAGACTCGCCGCCGTCGCCGCGCTCAGCGCCGTCCGCGGCCTCGACGTCGAGACGACGCAGAACGCGCTCGGGCTCGCCGCATCGCTCGCCGCCGGCAGCCTCGCCAACTTCGGAACGATGACAAAGCCGCTGCACGTAGGCGCGGCGGCCCGGGATGCCGTGCTCGCCGTCTCGCTGGCCACCGACGGCTTCACCGCGAACCCGCGGCAACTCGAGGCCGACGACGGGTTCTTCGCAATGTACGGCGACCGCGCTCTGCAGGCCCTCGACGATCTTCCCGAGGCGCTCGAGCACTGGCGGATCGCCTGGCCGGACGACCTCGCGGTGAAGCGGTACCCGGCGTGCTACGCGACGCATCGCGCGATCGACGCGGCCCTCGAGCTTCGGGACGGGCTCGGCAGGCGGCTGCCCGAGCAGGTCGAGGTCGTCGTCGAGCCCCGCGGCCTGCGGCCGCTGATCGCGCACGAGCCGTCCTCGCCGACCGAGGCGAGGTTCAGCATGGCGTTCGCGGTGTCCGTCGCGCTTGTCCGCGGCGAGGTGCGCCTGTGCCACTTCACAGACGCCGGCTTCCACGACAACGATGTCCGTGCGCTGATGACACGAGTGCGCGCGCGAGAGAGCACGGTGCCCCCGCTGGGGCCGGGCGCGTTCGAGGAGGGCTACGCGGTCGTCACCGTCGATCCAGGCGGCGAGGCGCGCGTCGACGACACGTACGGAAGCCCGCAGCGCCCGCTCTCGGATGCCGACATCGAGGCGAAGTTCGCCGACTGCTGCGCCGCGGGCGGCCTGGAGCCGGCGGTCGCGGCCCGGCTCGCCGCCATGCTGGGCGGCCTGCCCACTGCGCCACGCACGCCGTCGCTGGGCGACGTGCTCCTCGGGCCGCTGCCGCCCGATTGACCCGGCGCACGAAAGAGCCGGGCCTCGGGCCTGGGCGTTGCCGCCCGACCCGAGACCCGGCTGCGTTGCGTTAGCTCACGCGGCCGATCTGGCCGCGGATCTCACCACGGGTGTTCTTGCTCGTGTGGATGTTCACGTACGACCCGCCGCGCAGCATCGCAGCGAGCTGCGACGCGGTCAGCGTCAGCGTGCCGTGATTCGGCGACCGGCACGAGCGGCAGAGCGACTTGAACGCCACGCCGTTCGTACCGCGGATGCCCTTGTTCAGGCGGGCGACCGTCGGACGGCCGGTGAGATGCGAGAACGTCAGCGTCCACCGGAGCGTGTTGCCCGTGACCTTCGCGGTGAAAAGCCCCACCGCGCGGCCCATCGGCCCGTTAGGAGCGCTGACTTCCTGCCCGGCGCGAAGCACGGAGCGGAACGAGGCGACGGTGACGACTTTCGCCTTGATCGCCGACGAGTCGGAGATCGCCGTCGTCGAGCCGATCGTGTTCGTCGCCGTGACGCTCACGCGAACCGCGAGGCCGAAGTCGGCCTGACCGACCCCGTAGCTCGCACCGGTGGCCCCGTAGACGCCCGAGCAGGAGGTTCCGTTCGCGTTACAGCGGCTCCACTGGTAGCGGTAGGCCGCCGTGACGCCCGTCCAGGTTCCGGTCGAGGCGCTCAGCCGCTGCCCGACCGTGGCCGAGCCGGAGATCGCCGGCCGGGTCGTGTTGACGGGTGCGGCCGGCTTTGCGGCAACGACGGCCGTCGCGTTCGAGAGGGCCGAGTTCTTGCCGATCGAGTTGGTGGCGGTGATCGACGCGCGCAGCAGCATGCCGACGAGGCTCGGGCCGACCACGAGGCTCGAGCTCGTCATGCCGGCGAGATTCGTGCACACCGAGTTGACGGCGGTGCAGCTCTGCCACTGGTAGGTGTACGTGATCGGCTGAAGGCCCGACCAGCTGCCGTTGTCGACCGTGACCGTCTTGCCGTCCTCGGCCGTTCCGGCCGGATTCGGCTGCTTCGTGTTCGCCGGAGCGCTACCGGTCGGAGCGATCTGAGCGGTGGCGGCGGAGAGCGCCTGGCCCCTGCCGTCGGCGTTCGTGGCCGTCACTTCGACCCGGATCGTATGGCCGATGTCGCCGGACGAGGCGACGTAGTTCTGGTTCGTCGCGTCGCCGATCGAGCCGCAGCTGCTCCCGGAGGAGTTGCAGCGCTGCCACCGGTACGTGTAGGCGATCGGTGCGGTCCCCGACCACGTGCCGTTCGAGGCGTTCAGGGTGTGGCCGGTCTGTGCCGTGCCGGAGATGGTGGGCAGCGAGCTGTTGAGGGGGCTTGCAGCCGTCCGCGTGGCCCCTGCAAAGGCCGAGCCGGCCATGAGCATGAGGGCGCCCGGGACGGCGACCAGCAACAACGGAATACGTTTCATCGAGTGCCTCCTGATGGATGGATCGCTCGAAACCGTCGGGCCAGTCGTCCCCGCTCCAGCTCGAACCACGACCTAAGTTACAGGACACATGTATCGTGTATGTAAATTCGGGTAAAATCGATCGTGTCTTTTGTTTCCTGTATGTAATTTCGTGTAATATCTAGCGCGATACCGATGTCGTCGACATCCTCAGAGAGCTCCCGCCCGGTGCCGGACTTCGCGTTCCTCACCAACCACGGCAAGACGCTGCTCCTGATCGCGCACGACCGGCGAATCCGCATCCGGGACATCGCCGGCCACCTGCGGATAACCGAGCGGGCGACGCAGCGCATCGTCGCCGACCTGGCCAGGGCCGGGTACATCGGGCGCGAGCGCGACGGGCGGCGCAACCGCTACAGCGTGAGAACCGACGTGCCGCTCGGGCTGCCGACTCAGCGCGACATCGACATCGGGTCCCTGCTCTCCATCCTCGTCACGCCGGAGGATCTCGCCGCCGCAACACCCGCGTAGGCACCATACGCGGAGCATCGTGACGCGACGGACAGGCCACCGGCGACATCTGCGGCGCATGCGTACGTGAGCAGGCGCCGCGCCGGCATGGCGTTGCTCGCCGCCGGCGTCGTCCTGCTCGGCGCGCCCGCGGCCGCGTCGGCCGCCTCCGACGCCACCGCAGCCCTTGCCCGCCGCGGGATCAACGTCGCCGTCAGGGCCGGCTGGCTACAGCCGACGGAAGCGCGCCGCTACCGCGCCGACCTCTACCTCGCCCAGCGCGGCGTCCGCTTCCTGCCGCCGCTGCGAGGGCGCGTGCTCGCGGCGCAGCTCGGCCAGGTCGCCGCGATCTGGGGGTCATACACGTCACCGCGCGCGCTCGCACTCTTCTCGCAGCTGGAGGAGAACGTCGCGTACATGAACACGCACGCGATCCCGACGACCGCGATCGACGTAGCCGGGCCCGACGGCGTCGTGTACCGCTGGTTCCCGGGCATCGGACTCGAGTTCCATCCACTCGCGAACTTCGCGCAGCTCAACAACTTCGCCTCGGCGAAGAACGTCGACGCGACGCGCACGCTGGCCGACGCGCTCGTCGCGCGTGCGATCCCACGCCAGGGCAGCCTGCTCTGGGAGTACTCGTTCGCCGAAGGCCGGGGGCGGCCGCCCTGGGCGTCGGGGCTCGCGCAGGCGGTCGCCGCGCAGGCGCTCTCCCGCGCGAGCGTCCTGCTCGGAGACCCCACGCTGCTCGACCTCGCCGCCCAGGCATACGCGTCGATTCCCGGCAAGCTCGACCTCGAGCTGTCGTCCGGGCCGTGGATCCGTCTCTACGGCTTCGACCGCGAGGTCGTGCTCAATGCCCAGCTCCAGGCGATCCTCTCACTCGCGGAATACGGGCGGACGGCAGGCGACGCCGGCGCACAGGCGCTCGCACAGCGCATGACAGCCGCGGGGCGCGGGCTGCTGTGGCGCTTCGACACGGGCGACTGGTCGCGGTACGAGCTCGGCGGCGGCTACGCGAAGAAGGACTATCAGGTCTTCGTCACGACCCTGCTCGGCAAGCTGGCGAAGCAGACGCAGGACCCGTTCTGGCAGGACGCCGCAGTGCGCTTCACCAACTACACGTACGAGCCGCCGCAGGTGTCGCAGCCCGATCCGCCCCCGGACGCGATCGCGTACCCGCAGCCGCTGGACGGCTGGCTCGACACGATCACGATCCCGCTGACGCTCTCGAAGCGGGCATCGGTGACGCTCGCCGTGGCCGGCAAGGTGCTGACGTGGAGCACGCTCGCGCGCGGCGACCACACGATCACGTGGACGCCCGGCCCCCACGTCCAGCCCGGCACGTACACGGTGAGCGTGCAGGCGACCGACTTCACGGGCAGGCGCGCGACGTTCGCGCTCGCGCCCGTCACGGTGGCCTGGGACGACGTCGCGCCCACGCTGACCGCGAACGTCGTCGGCGTCACGCTCTCGTGGACGGCGGACGACCCGGGCACGCCCTGGCTCGCGCTGAAGCTCGACCTCTCCGACCCGGCCGGCGTTCAGCCGCCGCAGCAGGTCGACCTCGGGCAGCAGGCGACGAGCGGCACCCTCCAGCTCACGATTCCGGCCGGCACCTGGAACGCCGCGCTCGAGGCCACGAACTCGGCCGCATTGACGACGACGGTGCAGCTGCCCGCGCTTACCGGCCCCCCGGCGCCTGTACCGTAACGCCGTGGAGCACGTGAACCTCGGACGGACGGGCCTGCGGGTCTCTCGCGTCTGCCTCGGGATGATGAGCTTCGGCGCCCACCCCGAACGGCCGTGGGCGCTCGACGAGGCCGCCTCCGAGCCGATCATCCGCCGCGCAGTCGACGCCGGCGTGACGTTCTTCGACACAGCCGACGTCTACAACGGCGGCGAGAGCGAGGTCATCACCGGCCGCGTCCTCGGCAAGCTCCTGACCCGCGAGGAGTTCGTCCTCGCCACGAAGGTGCACGGGCAGACGATGCCGGGCGAGAACGGGCGGGGCCTGAGCCGGAAGCACATCCTCGCCTCGATCGACGCGTCGCTGAAGCGCCTCGGCCTCGACTACGTCGACCTGTACCAGATCCACCGCTGGGACGCCGGTACGCCGATCGAGGAGACGATGGAGGCGCTCGACGACGTCGTGCGCGCAGGGAAGGCGCGCTATCTCGGCGCGAGCAGCATGCACGCGTGGCAGTTCGCGACGGCCCAGGCCGTCGCCGAGCGTCACGGCTGGACGCGCTTCGTCTCGATGCAGAACCACTACAACCTGCTCTACCGCGAGGAGGAGCGGGAGATGATCCCGCAGTGCATCGACACCGGCGTCGCGGTCATCCCGTGGAGCCCGCTCGCGCGCGGACTTCTCGCCGGGAACCGCACGAGGGAGGGCGAGCGGCTCACGACGCGCGCCGGCACGGACGGCTTTGCCGACGCGCTCTACGACCCGGAGGTCGACTTCGCCGTCGTCGACGCCGCAACGGCCGTGGCGGCCGAGCGCGGAGTACCGAACGCGCAGGTCGCGCTCGCCTGGCTCCTGCAGAAGCCCGGAGTGACCGCCCCGATCGTCGGCGCGACGAAGGTCGCGCACCTCGAGGACGCGTTCGCTGCGCTGGAGCTACGGCTCGGCGAGGACGAGATCGCGCGACTCGAAGCGCCGTACGTGCCGCATCGCGTCGCCGGTCACTCCTAGGCCGCAGCGAGCAGCGCCATCCGCAGCGAGCCGTGCTCGCACACGGACGTCGGCGGGCTCACCGGGACCGTGACGCTGCCTCCGCCGATCGTGACCCTCAACCGGTGGGCGACCGGCTCGCACGGGCCCGGCTGCTGCGAATCGCCGGGGCCCGGAACGTCGGGCGAGAAGCGCGCCTCCGCAACCGCAGACGCGCCCGGCTGGAGCACGATCTTCGCAGCGGTCCCCTGACCGGGCTGCTCCGCCGACACCGTCGTCGGGAGCGCGCCGCCCTGCGCGTCGAGGAGCTGCAGGTCGGGGATTCCCGAGACGAAGCAGGCGGTCGCCGACGAGTTCGTCAGCGTCAGCTTGTAGCTCGTCTGTCCCGCGCCGGAGCTGCCGGGCACATCGGCGAAGCTGCCGCTGAGGTCGGCGCCGCTGCAGGCCGCGGCCGCAGTGGTGGACGTTGCGGTGGAGGTGGTCGGCGCCGGCTTCGTGACCGTCTTCGTGACCGTCTGCGTCACCGTGGTGGTCTTCGTGCCGCCGCAGCCGGCGAGGGCGAGGCCGAGCAGGACGAGGGCGAACGCGGCGAGCGGCTTCACGTCGGCTTCGACTGTACCGGTGCGGGCTATCATCGCCGCGATGAGCGCGCGGCTCGTGGTCGGCATCACAGGCGCCTCGGGCGCGATCTACGGCGTCAGGCTGCTGGAGAAGCTGCGCGGGCTGCCGGTGGAGACGCACCTCGTGCTGACGCGCTGGGCCCGCGTCACGATCGAGCACGAGACGAGCTACTCGCTCGCCGAGGTGCGCGCGCTCGCGGACGTCAACTACGCCGAGGACGACCAGGCTGCCGCGATCTCGAGCGGCTCGTTCCTGACGATGGGGATGGTGATCGCCCCGTGCAGCACGAAGACGCTCGCCGCGATCGCAACGGGCTTCGCGAGCAACCTCGTCTGCCGCGCAGCGGACGTCGCCCTCAAGGAACGGCGGCGGCTCGTGCTCGCGGTCCGAGAGACGCCGCTCCATTCGGTGCACCTGCGCAACATGCTCACGCTCTCCGACATGGGCGCGACGATCCTGCCGCCGACCCCGGCCTTCTACCACCGGCCGCTCGACATCGACGACATCGTCGACCACACCGTCCTGCGCATCCTCGACCAGTTCGGGCTCGGCCTCGACTCGCCGTCCCGCTGGAGCGGCCTGCACGCGTTCGAGGACGTCGAAGCGGGCGGCGAAGACTAGACGACCGTGTTCGGCGGCCGTTCGCCGCGGAGCAGCACGGCGCGGAGCGCCTCGACCGCGAGCATCCCCATCGCCTCGCGCGTGCGCCTCGTCGCGCTGCCGAGATGCGGGCTGAGCACGACGTTCTCCATCGACAGCAGCTCCTCCGTCACCGCCGGCTCGAACTCGAACACGTCGAGCGCCGCACCGGCGATCGTGCCGCTGCGCAGCGCCTCGACGAGCGCGGCCTCGTCGACGATCGGGCCGCGCGCGGCATTGACGAGGACCGCACTGCGCTTCATCGAAGCGAGCGCCGCGGCGTCGATCAAATGGCGCGTCTCGGCCGTCAGCGGACAGTGGAGCGAGATGATGTCGGCCCGGCCGAGCAGCTCGGCCAGCGGATCGGCGCGGCCGGCGTAGGTCGCGGTCGCGCCGAAGGCTTCGGCGAGGCGGGCGGTCTCGCGGCCGATGCGCCCCGGGCCGACGATGCCGAGGAGCTTGCCGTCAAGGCTCTCGCCGAGCATGAACTCGAGCGAGAACTGCCACGGATCGCGACGCCTGAGCATCCGGTCGCCCTCGGCGACCCTGCGCAGCAGCGCCAGCATCAACGCGATCGCCAGCTCTGCGGTCGTGCGCGTGAGCACGTCGGGTGTGTTCGTGACGCGGATGCCGCGCCGCTTCGCCGCGTCGAGGTCGACGTTGTTCACGCCGACGCCGTAGTTCGCGACGACCTTCAGGGTCGGCCCCGCCCGCTCGAGGTACGCGTCGTCTACCGTCGTGTCGAGTAGCGGCAGGATCCCGTCGGCGCCGGCGGGATGCTCGACGAGCTCGAAGTCGCGTTCGAGCTCGGCGGCGATGCGCGCCGGGACGGGGCCGGTGACGTGCACGCGCGGACGGTCGGGAGCACCCATGTCCCGTCTACGCTAGACGGCGGGCAAGGACGAGGCCGGGGCAAGCGCGCGCGAGCCCGGCGCGGCTGCCTCCCAACTCGCCTTGAACCGCTGCAGGTCCTCGAGGAACGTGAACCCGTACGGTGCGAACGCGTAGCCCTGCGTGAGCGCGGCCGGCGCAGCGGTGAGGGGCGCGCCGGCCGCGGTCGGCTCGATCTGCGAGTCCTCGTACCACTCGTTCCACGAGGTCACGGTCAGCAGGCGCAGCGCCGGGTCGACGAGCCCGCCCGCGAGGCCGAGCGTCGCCGCGAACAGCGAGTCCGGCGCGCCGAGCGGGTCGACGGCGCGCGGGAGCACCCACTCGTCGCTCCCGGGCCTGATCGCCTGGCTGTCGAAGCCGGGCAGCGACCCGGGCACGAAGCCGACGCCCTCCTGCGCGGCGACGCGCCGGAACTGGCGGATGCGGTCGCCGGTGCTCTCCAGCCACCCGGTCCGGCCCGCCGGGCCGGATTGCTGCGTACGGCTGTACGGCGTGTAGCCCGTGATCGCGTCGAAGAGCGCGATCCGCGCCGGGTCGGGCGGATTGTCCCAGTTGACCTCGTCGCCGATCAGGTACGGGTCGATCCCGTACGTGTCGATCAGATGCGTCCGGACCGCGTGGATCAGCCCGGCGACGTCGCCGCTGAAGATCCGCGACGCGTAGACGACCACGACCGGCCTGCCGTCGATGCGGTAGTAGCCCGGGTCGCCGAAGTACGTGCGCGCCATGTAGTCGAAGTCGGCGACCATCGTCGCCACCGACGCCTGGGTGAGCTCGATGCGCGCGTCGGACTCGATCCCGAGCCGCTGCAGCGACTCGTAGAGGAGCGCGATCTTCGTCGGGCCGCGCGCCGGCGACGGCAGCAGGTCGTCGCGGATCGTGCCGTCGTCGTAGCCGCCCGGGCCGTGCCAGCTGCAGAAGAAGACGTCGACGCCGTACGCCTGCGCCCACGCGTAGTGCTGCGCGATCACCGCGGGATCGCGGCTGTCGTACTCGCCGAGCAGCGGCGGCTCAGGCGGGTCGAGCCCGGGACGCAGCGCGCCCGGCGACCACGGCAGGCCGTTCGGCCCGTACCACGCGTAGTAGTACGCGCCGACCGTGAGCGGGAGCGCGGCTGCCCGCGCGGCCGTCGCGAGCCCCGCGGTGACGGCCAGAAGAACGAGCGCGACGCGGATGGATCATCGTAGTGCGTACAGCCCGCCGTCGAGGCTGACGGCGTACAGCTCGCCGTTCGCGTCCTGCCCGAACGAGGAGAGGTCGGGCACCGTCCCCAGTGGAACGGGGAACGCGGACGCGCGCCCCTTCGGCCCGACCTTGAACGTCCAGATCGTGCCCGCGCAGTAGTCGCCGAAGAAGTAGCGGCCGCGCGCCGCCGGCACGTTGCTGCCGCGGTAGACGTAGCCGCCGACGACCGCGCACACAGGGCCGTTGTGCGAGTACGTCCACACCGGCGTGACGAGCGCGCCTGCGCGCGCGAGCGCGACGGCCGGGTTGTAAAGCACACCGCCCTCGAAGCGGCTCCAGCCGTAGTTCGCAAGGGTCCCGATCTTCGCCTTCGGGCGGAAGTCGATCTCCTCGTAGCGGCCGGCGCCGACGTCGCCGATCCACAGGTCGCCCGTCTGCCGGTCGAACGAGAACCGCCACGGGTTGCGCAGCCCGAGCCCGACCGTCTGCCACGTCGCGCCCGGCCGGCCAGGCTCGATCCGCAGCAGCTTCCCCAGCGGGCTGCCGAGGTTCTGGGCGTGATTCTGCGGGTCGCCGGTCGAGATGTCGCCGCCGGCGGGATCCGTGCCGCCGTCGCCCAGGCCGACGTAGAGGTAGCCCTGTGCGTCGAACTGGAGCTGGCCGCCCTTGTGGTTCGGGTAGGGCTGCTTCACGAAGAGCAGCTCGCGCGCGCTCGACGGCACGCCGACCCCGTTCGCCGAGTTGAACTGCACGACGTGCGTGTCGTCGTTCTGATCGGTGTAGTCGACGTAGAAGAGATGGTTCTGCGCGTAGCCCGGGTCGAAGGCGAGCGAGAGCAGGCCCAGCTCGCCGTCGAACTTCACCCGGTCGCGCAGGTCGATGAACATGCCGGTGACGGCGCCGCCTCGCACGATCTCGATCGTCCCCGGCTGCTCGACGACGTACAGCGTCGCCGGGTCGCCCGGCGCGGAGGTGACGTACACCGGGTTGTGGAGCCCGGAGGCGATCTGCACGAACGAGTAGGCGCGGGCGGCCGCCGGGGCCGCGACCGCCAGCGCCACGGCGACGGTGGCAAGGGAGAAGAGGCGGGTCACGTCGCCGCGAGCGTAGAGCGGCTATGGTCCGCCGGGAAGGGCCAGTTCAGTCGATGTCTACCGGACCACTTCTCGCGCTCCAGCTCGAGCCCGGCCGGCCGCTCGGCCTCCAGCTCGAGGCGCAGCTGCGCACCCTGATCCGCTCGCGCCGGCTCCCCGCCGGCCACGAGCTGCCGTCGACGCGCGTGCTCGCCGCCGATCTCGGCGTCTCGCGCGGCGTCGTCGTCGGCGCCTATGCGCAGCTGGCCGCCGAGGGCTACGTGGCGCTGCGCCGCGGAGCGGCCCCCGTGGTGGCCGCGCTCGCGGGCGAAGAGGAGCAGGAGTGGGCCCGCACCGAGTCCGACGTCCCCGTAGCGGCGGCGCGCTTCAATCTCCGCCCCGACCTGCCCGACCTCGCCCTCTTCCCGCGCGCGCAGTGGCTGGCGGCGTGCCGCGCCTCGCTCCACCGCGCAGCGAACACCGACCTCGCCTACGGCGACCCGTTCGGCGCCGCCGAGCTGCGCAGCCGGCTGGCCGTGTTCCTCGCCCGCACGCGCGGAGTCGTCGCCACCGCCGACCGGACCGGCGTGCAGCTCGGCTCCACGCACGTGCTCTTCACGCTCGCATCCGCGCTCCGCGCGCAGGGCGCCCACCGGATCGGCGTCGAGGACCCGGGGCACCGCTGGCGCACGCGCGCGCTCGCGGCCTCCGGGCTCGAGGTCGTGCCGGTTCCGGTAGACCGCGAGGGCCTGTGCGTCGACGCGATGCCGCACGTGGACGCGGTCGTCGTCAGCCCCGACCATCACTTCCCGTCGGGGGTGGCGCTGTCCCCGGAGCGGCGGCGCGCACTCGTCGACTGGGCCGTCGGGGGCGACCGGCTCGTCGTCGAGCACGACTACGACGGCCATTTCCGCTACGACCGGCCGCCGGCGGCCGCGCTGCAGGGGGTCGTGCCGGAGCACGTCGCCTACGTCGGCGGCGCGAGTGCGCTGCTCGCGCCGACGCTGCGCGTCGGCTGGGCAGTCCTCCCCACGCGGCTCGTCGTCCCCTTCGCCAACGAGACATTCGGCAGCGTCGTCTCCGCGCCGCGCCTCACGCAGCTCGCGCTCGCGGAGCTGATCGCGCGCGGACACCTCGACCGGCACCTGCGCCGCGCCCGCGCCGCGTACCGGCGTCGGCGCGACGCGATGCTCGCCGCACTCGAGCGGTACCTGCCCGGGGCAATCGCCGGCGGAGCGCCGGTCGGCCTCTATCTCTCGCTGGCGCTCCCGGCGGCGAGCGACGAGAGCGAGGTACTGGCCGCGGCGCGCGGCCGCGGGCTCGCGCTCGACGGCGTCAACGAGCACACCCTGACGGCGCAGCCGCCCGGGCTGGCCCTCGGTTTCGCCGCCTCCCCGGAGCCCACGCTGCGGCGGGCGCTCGAGCTCCTGGGCGGAGGCCAAACCGGACGACTCCGTTGGCAGCCGGCGGAGGATCGTCTACGGTGAGAGCCATGTCGCAGACGCGCGAGACAGCTCCCCTGGCCCCGATCGGCCTCCGCGCGATTCTGCTTGCTCTCCCCAGGTAGGGGAGACGCTTGCGCACATACCCGTCGCCCTCCATCAGGAGTAGTGCGCCCTCTGTCGAAGGAGCCCTTGCCGTGCCGATGCCCTACTGGAAATACCGCCCGTACGACACCGTCGATCTGCCCGACCGCACCTGGCCGAACGCCGTGCTGACGGCGGCGCCGATCTGGTGCTCCACCGACCTGCGCGACGGCAACCAGGCGCTCGTCAACCCGATGGACGGCGCGCGCAAGCGGCGCTTCTTCGACCTGCTCGTCCACGTCGGCCTGAAGGAGATCGAGGTCGGCTTCCCGGCGGCGTCGAAGACCGACTTCGACTTCGTCCGGCTGCTCGTCGAGGACGACCTGATTCCCGAGGACGTGACGATCGCGGTGCTGACGCAGGCGCGGCCCGAGCTGATCGAGCGGACGTTCGAGGCGCTCGACGGCGCCCCGCGGGGGATCGTGCACCTCTACAACTCGACGTCGGTGACACAGCGGCGCGTGGTCTTCCACCTCGACAAGGCAGGGATCACGGAGCTCGCTGTGCGGGCCACCGCACTGTGCAAACACCTGGCCGGCCAGACGTCGACCGACGTCGTGCTGCAGTACTCGCCAGAGAGCTTCCACCACACCGAGCTCGAGTACGCGCACGAGATCTGCGAGGCGGTGGCTGCCGAGTGGGGCCCGACTCCGGCAGAGAAGATGATCGTGAACCTGCCGACGACGGTCGAGCACTTCCCGCCGAACGTCTACGCCGACCGGATCGAATGGTTCGTGCGCCACTTCTCGCGCCGCGACGCGGTCATCCTCTCGGTGCATCCGCACAACGACCGCGGCACCGCGGTGGCGACGGCGGAGCTCGGCCTGATGGCCGGGGCGGAGCGCGTCGAGGGCACGCTCTTCGGCAACGGCGAGCGGACCGGCAACGTCGACCTCGTCACGCTCGCGCTCAACCTGCTCACGCAGGGCGTCGACCCCGGTCTCGACTTCTCGCAGATCGACGAGACGAAGCGAATCGTCGAGGAGTGCAACGAGCTGCCCGTGCACCCCCGTCATCCGTGGTCCGGCGAGCTCGTCTACACGGCGTTCTCGGGCTCGCACCAGGACGCGATCAAGAAGGGCATGTACGCGTGGGAGCGATCGGGCTCGGAGGTCTGGGACGTGCCGTATCTCCCCATCGACCCGAAGGACATCGGCCGCTCGTACGAGGCGATCATCCGCGTCAACTCGCAGTCGGGCAAGGGCGGAGCCGCCTTCCTGCTGCTGAGCCGGTACGGCCTCGACCTGCCGCGCGGCCTGCAGGTCGAGTTCGCCCAGACGGTGCAGGCGATCACCGACGCCGAGGGCGGCGAGCTCGAAGCGCCCGAGCTCTACGACGTCTTCCGGGAGCGCTATCTCGAGGTCGCCGAGCCGTACCAGCTCGTCTCGTACCGGCACGAAGCGAGCGGCGTCACCGAGCAGCTCACCGCGACCGTGCGGTCGGGCGACGAGCAGATCGAGGTGCACGGCGAGGGCAACGGCCCACTCGCCGCGCTCGTGTACGGACTCGCGGAGCGGTTCGGGCTGGCGATCAGCGTGCGCGACTATCACGAGCACGCGCTTGGCACCGGCGAGGACGCGAGCGCTGCGGCGTACGTCGAGGTGGACGTGGACGGAGAGCTCGTCTGGGGCGTCGGCATCCACGCGAGCATCGTCACCGCCTCGCTGCGCGCCGTCGTCAACGCCGTCAACCGCGGCCTCCTCGCGAGGGAGAGCCAGGCGGCGGCGCTGCGCGCGTTCGAGGCACGCTGACCGAGCGGCGCGGGGTAGGGCGCCGCGGTGGCTGTCAGACAAGCAGACAGTGACCGGGCCGGGCTTGCCCGAGGGCCATGGTACGGGTACAGTCCCCGAATTCTGCTGTCTGACAACGGAGCAGGATGAGCTACGTCCCACTCGAGCGCCGCAAGCTCTACGACCTGATCGCCGACCAGCTGCTGACCCAGATCGGCGAGCGGAGACTGCGGCCGGGCGATCCGATCCCGACCGAGCGCGAGCTGACGCACCTCTACCGGGCGGGCCGCTCCTCCGTACGCGAAGCGCTGCGGATGCTCGAGTCGAAAGGCGTGATCGAGGCGGCCGGCAGCGGCTCCTTCGCCGTCGCGGCCTATGCCAACCCGCTGAACAGCTCGCTCCAGCTCCTGCTCAACGTCGACCAGGCGACGATGGTCGACATCTACGAGCTGCGCCGGATCCTCGAGTGCGAGGCCGCCGGGCTCGCCGCGGTGCGGCACACCGCTGCGCACCTCGAGCTGATGGACGTCGCCATCGAAGAGATGGACCAGGGCCTGGAGTCGAGCGGGCCGGAACGGGGCAGCCTCTACATCGACGGCGACCTCCGGTTCCACCTCGCGATCGCCGAGGCCACGCGCAACGGCGTCATCCTGCACACGATGCAGGCGCTGCGCGAGCTGATCCGGCGCGCGCTGATGTCGATCTTCTTCGTTCCCGAAAGCCCCGAGCGCTCGGCGGAGCAACACCGAACGATCCGCGCGGCAGTCGCCCGCCGCGACGCGGAGCAGGCATGCGCGGCGATGCGCGCGCACCTGGAACGGGTCGAGTCCGACATCCAGCACGCGGTGTCCGCGCACGGCCTGCCCGCTACGACCGGAGGGGCACATGGCTGAGGTGGGCTACGTCGGCCTTGGCGTGATGGGCGGCGGTATCGCGAAGCGGCTTCTCGACGCGGGCCACGCCGTCACCGGCTGGAACCGCACGCGCGAGAAGGCCCAGCCGCTGCTCGACGGCGGCATGCGCTGGGGCGACACGCCGCGGGAGGTCGCGGAACGGAGCGAGATCGTCTTCACCATGGTCACGAACACCGCCGCCGTGTGCGCCGTCACGGACGGACCCGACGGGATCCTCGCCGGCCTTGCGCCCGGCAAGGTGTACGTCGACCAGTCGACCGCGAGCCCCGACAACACGCGCGCACTCGCCGCCCGCGTGGCCGAGGTGGGCGCCGACATGCTCGACGCACCGGTCTCCGGGAGCGTGATCACGCTCGAGCAGGGGAAGCTCTCGGTGATGGTCGGCGGCGACGAGGACGTCTTCAACCGCGTCCTGCCCGTGCTCGAGGCGATCGGACCGAAGGTGTTCCACGTCGGGCCGAACGGAGCGGCGGTGACGATCAAGATCGCGTCGAACCTTCAGCTCGCCGTGCAGATGCTCGCGTTCAGCGAAGGCGTGCTGCTCGCCGAGAAGAGCGGGATCCCGCGCGCGAAGGCGGTCGAGGTCCTGCTCGGCACCGTGGTCGCCTCGCCGATGGTCACGTACCGCGGCCCGTTTGTGCTCGGGCAGCCCGACGAGGCATGGTTCAACGTGAACATGATGCAGAAGGACATGATCCTCGCCCTCGAGCTGGGACGGCAGCTGGACGTGCCGCTGCCGACCACTGCGACGACGAACGAGCTGCTCACCGCCGCGCGTGGCATGGGCCTCGCGGAGAAGGACTTCTCGATCCTCTTCGAGGTCCTGGCTGCGATGTCCGGCGTCGGAGCCGCGTCGTGACCGCGGCCACCGAGAGCAGGGCGGCCGAGAGCGGAGCCGGCGGCGGGCAGTGGCTCGAGCTGTACCGCGCGATGACGGCGATCCGGCTCTTCGAGGAGCAGGTGAACGAGCTCTACCGCGGCGCGAAGATGCCGGGCCTCGCGCACCTCTACATCGGCGAGGAAGCGGTCGCCGTCGGCGTCTGCTCGGCGCTGCGCCGGGACGACTACATCACGAGCACGCACCGCGGCCACGGGCACTGCCTCGCCAAGGGCGCCGACGTCGGGCTCATGTTCGCGGAGCTGCTCGGCAAGGAGGCCGGCTACTGCAAGGGCAAGGGCGGCTCGATGCACATCGCCGACCATGCGAACAACAACCTCGGCGCGAACGCCATCGTCGGCGGCTCGACCGGCATCGCCACGGGCGCGGCCTTCTCCGCGAAGCGGCGCGGCACCGACCAGGTCGCCGTGTGCTTCTTCGGGGACGGCGCGCTGGGCCAGGGGATGCTCTACGAGGTGATGAACATGGCCGCCCTCTGGTCGCTACCCGTCATCTACGTGTGCGAGAACAACCTCTACAACGAGTACACGCACTACCTCGAGGTGACGGCCGGCGCGATCCTCGACCGCCCTCGTGCGTTCGGCGTCAACGCCGTGGAGGTCGACGGCCAGGACGTGCGCGCTGTCCGTGCCGCGACGACGGAGCTCGTCGCGCGGGCGCGGCGCGGCGACGGACCGTCCTTCCTGCTCTGCAACACGTACCGCCAGCACGGCCATCACGTCGGCGACGTCGACCGCGCCTACTACCGCTCGAAGGAGGAGGAGCAGGAGTGGCAGGCCGGCCGCGACCCGATCGCGCTGCTCGGCGCGTGGCTCGGCGAGCAGGGTCTCGCCGACGCTGCCGCGCTCGCCGCGATCGAGGCGGAGGTGCGCGAAGAGATCGAGCGGGGGGTCCGGTTCGCACTGGACGCGCCGTTCCCCGAGCCGGGCGAGGTGACCGACGATGTCTACGCCTAGCGCCGTGCGCGAGCTGACGATCGCCCAGGCCGTCAACGAGGCGTTCGTGGAGGAGCTCCGCCGCGACGAGCGCGTGTTCGTGATCGGCGAGGACGTCGCCGAGGCCGGGACGCCGTTCAAGGTGCTGGCAGGGCTCGTCGAGGAGTTCGGCCCGGAACGGATCGTCGACTCGCCCATCTCCGAGGCCGGGATCGCCGGGCTCGGCGTCGGCGCGGCGATGACGGGTCTGCGCCCGGTGGTCGACATCATGTTCGGCGACTTCCTCACGCTCGTCATGGACCAGCTCGCGAACCAGGCGGCCAAGACGCACTACATGTCGGGCGGGAAGCTGAGCGTCCCGCTCGTGCTGCGGACGACGCTCGGCGCGACGCGCCGCTCGGCAGCGCAGCACAGCCAGAGCCTGCAGGCCTGGGTCGCGCACATCCCCGGGCTCAAGGTGGTGCTGCCCTCGACGCCGTACGACGCGAAGGGCCTGCTCAAGTCGGCGATCCGCGACGACAACCCCGTCGTCTTCATCGAGGACAAGATGGACTGGCGCGTTACGGGCCCGGTTCCGGAGGGCGAGTACACGGTGCCGCTCGGCGTCGCCGACGTGAAGCGCGAGGGCGAGGACGTGACGCTCGTCGGCACGAGCTCGATGGTGCGCGTGTGCCTCGAGGCGGCCGAGCTGCTCGCCGCCGACGGCATCTCGGCCGAGGTCGTCGACCCGCGCACGCTCACGCCGCTCGACGAGGACACGCTCGTGCGCTCGGCGGAGAAGACCGGCCGCGCGATCGTCGTCGACGAGGGCCACCGCCGCTACGGCGTCACGGCGGAGCTTGCGTCCGTGATCGCGGAGGGCGCCTTCTACCATCTTGACGCCCCGGTAAGGAGGCTCGGCGCGCTCGACGTGCCCGTGCCGTTCTCGCCGCCGCTCGAGGACGAGACCGTGCCGACTCCCGCGCGCGTGGCCGCCGCCGCGCGCGAGCTCTGCCGGCGGAGCTGAGAAGGAGGAGCAATGGGCATTCGCAGCTACGGCGTCATGGGGATCGACTGCGACTGATGGCGGCCGAGGTGATCATGCCCGCGCTCGGGATGGCGCAGGAGACCGGCAAGGTGCTGCGCTGGCTCAAGGCCGAGGGCGACGCGGTCGTCAAGGGCGAGCCGCTGCTCGAGATCGAGACGGACAAGGTGACGGTCGAGCTCGAGGCGCCGGCGGCCGGGACGCTGGCCGCGGTCAGCGCCGCCGAGGGCGACGAGGTTCCGGTCGGCCGGGCGATCGCGTACGTGCTCGCCGCCGGCGAGGCCGCGCCGGCGCCGTCCGCCCCGGCCCGCGCCGAGGCTGCCGCTCCCGCGCCGATTGCGGCCGTGCCCGTACCCGCAGCTACGGAGGCCCGCCCGGCGCGCCGCCCGCTCGCCTCGCCGAAGGCGCGCCGGCTCGCCGCGAAGCGCGGCGTCGACCTGGGCGCCGTCGTGGGGACGGGTCCGGGAGGCGCGATCGTCGCCGCCGACGTCCAGAACGGCGGAGCGTCTCCTGCACCGGCGGCTGCGCCCGTCGGCACCGTCTGGCGGGTGATGGCCGAGCGCACGACGGCGAGCTGGCAGCAGGTTCCGCACTTCCACCTGCGCCGGGCCGTCGACGCCTCGCGGCTCAACAGCTGGCGCGACGCCGTGCGCAAGCGCGACGACGGCGCACGGGTCACGCACACCGACCTGCTCGTGAAGCTGGCTGCCGAAGCGCTCCGCCGGCACCCGCGCGTGAACTCGAGCTGGCGCGACGGCACGGTCGTCCCGGGCGAGCGGATCAACGTCGCGATCGCGGTCGCCACCGACGAGGCGCTCGTCGCGCCGGTGATCCACGACGCCGACCGGCTCGAGCTCGCAGCGATCGCGTCGCGGCGGCTCGCGCTCGTGCAGGCCGCGCGGGAGGGCAGGCTGCGGCCGGACGACGTCTCCGGCGGCACGTTCACGGTGTCGAACCTCGGCATGTACGGCGTCGACTCGTTCGACGCGATCGTGAACGCGCCGCAGGCGGCGATCCTCGCCGTCGGGCGCATCACCGACCGGATCGTGGCGATCGACGGGCAGCCGCACGTGCGGCCGATCCTCGAGCTGAGCGTCTCGTTCGACCACCGCGTCGTCGACGGCGCGCGCGGCGCGGAGTTCCTCGACTCGCTGGCCTCGCTCATCGAGGAGCCTGCCGGACTCGTCAGGTAGGTTCGGCCCGGCTCAGAGGGTCGTGAGGCCGACGTAGTTCTCGGCGAGCGAGCGCGCGGCCGCCGGGGAGCTCGTCACGTAGCGGAGCTGGGAGAGCTGGAGCCGGGCGTCGAACTCGTCGCCGTGCCGGTGCAGCATCGAGGTCATCCACCAGGAGAAGTGCTCGGCGCGCCAGACGCGGCGCAGGCAGGCGTCGGAGTAGCCGTCCAGCCCTGCCGAGCCGCCGCCGCCGTACCAGTCGACGAGCGCGGCCGCGAGGATGCGCACGTCGGAGACGGCGAGGTTCAGACCCTTGGCCCCTGTCGGCGGGACGATGTGCGCCGCGTCGCCGGCAAGGAAGAGGCGGCCGTATTGCATCGGCTCCGCGACGAAGCTGCGCATCCCGGTCACGCCCTTCTCGAGAATCGGCCCCTCGTGGAGCGTCCACCCGGCGAGTCCCGTACGCAGCTGCAGCTCCTCCCAGATGCGCTCGTCGGGCCACTCGGAGAGGTTCTCGTCGGGCCGGCACTGGACGTAGTGGCGGGAGAGCTCCGGCGAGCGCAGCGAGAGCAGCGCGAAGCCGCGCTCGTGGTGCGCGTAGACGAGCTCGTCGACCGACGGCGCAACCTGCGCGAGGATGCCGAGCCAGCCGAACGCGTACTCGCGCTCGAACGTGCGGAGGACGCCGCCCGGGACGGCCGGCCGGCAGACGCCGTGGAAGCCGTCGCAGCCGGCGATGACGTCGCACTCGAGCTCCTGCCGGACGCCCTCGTGCGCGAAGCGGATGCGCGGGCGCTCGGTGTCGAGGTCGTGCACGCTCACGTCGTCCACCTCGAAGAGCAGCGGCAGTCCGCTCTCGAGCCGCGCCGCGATCAGGTCCTTCACGACCTCGGTCTGGCCGTAGATGGTGATCGAGCGGCCGTCCGCGAGCTCGCTCAGCGGGACGTGATGCCGCTCGCCGTCGAACTGGAGGTGGATTCCGTGATGGACGATGCCCTCGCGGTCCATACGTGCACCGACGCCGGCTTCGCGGAGCAGCTCGACCGTCCCCTGCTCGAGCACGCCGGCGCGAATCCTGTGCTCGACGTACTCGCGATCACGGTTCTCGATCACGACCGACTCGATGCCGGCCACCTCGAGCAGGCGCGCGAGCGTGAGCCCCGCGGGGCCGGCGCCGACGATGCCGACCTGCGTCCTCATTCGCCGTCTTCGGCGAGCACGCACTGGAAGACGTGGAAGGCGCTGTTCGCCGCCGGCACGCCGCAGTAGACGGCGGTCTGGAGCAGCACCTCGCCGATCTCCTCCGGCGTGAGCCCGTTGCGGCGCGCGGCCCGCACGTGCATTGCGAGCTCGTCGAAGCGGCCGAGAGCTACGAGCGCCGTCATCGTCACCGCGCTCCGTGTCTTCCGGTCGAGGCCGGGACGCGCCCAGATCTCGCCCCAGGCGTAGCGCGTGATCAGATCCTGGAAGGCGGCCGTCTGCTCGGTGGTGCTCTCGATCGCGCGGTCGACGTGCTCGTCGCCGAGCACCTCGCGGCGGATGCGCATGCCGCGCTCGTACGCGTCGTCGCTCATACGGCGGCCCTTTCTCCGAGATGGGACAGCACCGCCGCGGTGAACGCGTCGGCCTGCTCGACGTTGGCGAGGTGCGCCGCGTGCCGAATGGTCACGCGCACGGCGTTCGGGATGCCGCCGGCGAGCGCGTCGACGACGGCGGGCGGCGTCACGGGATCCTCTGCGCCGCTGAGCACGAGCACGGGCTGCGAGATGCGGCCGAGCTCGGCGTGGAAGTCGAACGCGCCGACCGCCTCGCATCCCCGCGCGTACCCCTCGGCGGGGATCGAGAGCAGCGCGTCGACGACTGCCTGCGCCGCCGGCGAGTCACGGAACGGCGGCGTGAACCAGCGCTCGCGCACACCCGCAGCGACGGCGGCCGTCCCCTCACGGCGGACGAGCGCGGCGCGCTCGCTCCACATCTCCGGGGTGCCGAGCCTCGCGCCCGTGCAGGCGAGCACGAGCCGTTCGACGCGCTCCGGCGCGTTCGCGCCCAGCCACATCGCCACCATGCCGCCGAGCGAGAGGCCGCACACCGTGACGCGGTCGATCCCGAGCTCGTCGAGGACGGCGAGCGCGGACGTCGCGATGCCGGCGACCGTCACGGGGAGCTCGGGGACGGGCGACCTGCCGTGGCCCGGAAGGTCGAAGCGGATGAGACGGGCACGCTCCGCGAACTCGGAGACCTGCGGCTCCCACATGGTCGTCGTGCTGCCGAGCGAGCCGAAGAGCGCAAGCGCGGGAGCATCCTCGGGCCCGTCGAGCCGGTAGCCGAGGGTCACGACGTCTCCTTGAAGAGGGCGAGTGCACGGTCGACGAACTCCGTCGCAGAGCCGAGGTCGCCGGCGTCGAGGTCGCTGCTCATGTTCGCGCGCATGCGCGCCGCGTCCACCTGAAGCCCTTCGAGACACTCGCGCGCCGCGCTCGCCGCCCCTCCCGACAGCGCGAGCAGCTCGGACAGCGCGCTCCACTCTGCGTGCCAGTGTCCCGCCGCGCGCTCGTGCTCGTATTCGCCGCCGGTGAGCACGCCGGCGTTCGCGTGCGCGAGCCGGGCGCACGCCCGCGCACGCACCGCGCGCATCGGGTTGTGCTTGTGCGGCATCGCCGTGGAGACGCCGCCCGGAGCCTCGGCCACCTCGCCGACCTCGGTCTGCGCGAGCAGCACGACGTCGAGGCCGACCTTCGCGGAAGCGACAGACGCGGCCTCGAGCGCCGCCGCCAGCTCGGCCACGGGCCACCGGTGCGCGTGCCACGGCACGACGGGCTCCTCGAGCTGGAGCTGTCGCGCGAACAGGCGCAGCACGTGGATTCCATGCGCGCCGAGCGGCGCAAGCGTCCCCGCCGCGCCGCCGAGCTGAGCCGGCAGCCGGACGGCACGGAGCCTCGCCCGGGCCTCGACGACGGCAACGAGCCAGCCGGCCGCCTTGGCGCCGAAGGTGGTCGCCACCGCCTGCTGGAGCAGGGTCCGGGCGGCGAGCGGCGTCGAGCGGTGCTCCTCTGCCAGCCGCGCGCACGCGCGCGCGAGCCCTGCGAGCTCGTCGTCGACGAGCGCGCGCGCGCTGCGGGCGACGAGCATCGAGGCGCTGTCGAGCACGTCCTGCGTCGTCGCGCCGAAGTGCACGTACTGCGCGTCCTCACCGGCGTGACCGCGCAATGCACGCACGAGCGGCTCGACCGGGTTGCCGGACGGCCGCCCCTGCTCGCACAGCTCGGCGACGTCGTACAGCTCGGGCCGGCAGGCGTCCGCAATCGCCGCAGCCGCCGCGGGCGGGACGAGGCCCGCGTCCGCCTCCGCCTCCGCGAGCGCCCGCTCGACGTCCAGGAGCGCGGCGAGCCAGGCGTCGTCCGACACGGCCGCGCGCAGCGCCGCCGGCACGAAGATCGGCGCGAAGGTCGTCAATGGGCGAAGAAGACCGTGGCCCGATCACCCTGCATTCGGATATCGAAGCGCAAAGCTCCATTCTCCTGCACGGCGACCAGCGTCTCACGGTCGGGCCCGACGAGGGAGGACAGCACCGGGTCGCGTTCGTTCGCCTCGGCCTCGTCGGGGAAGTAGATCCGCGTCAACTGGTGCCGGAGCAACCCGCGTGCATGGACGTACACGTCGAAGCGCGGCGCCCCACCCGGCCCGGCAACGGGCTTCGTGACGACGAAGGAGAAGCGCCCGTCGCCGTCCGTACCGCTGCGGCCCCAGCGCCCGCCGACGCTGTCCCAGACCTCGATCAGGCCGTCGCCGATCGGGGCCCCGTCACCGTCGAGGAGCTGGCCGATCAGCTGCACGGCGCCGGGCGCAGAGCGCTCTGCCAGCTCGTTCTCGGTGCGTCGGCACAACCCGATCGCGTAGTAGGGGCCGACGGTCTGCGAGGGCGTGCGCGGGAGCGTCACGACTGCTCCTCGAGCGGCGTCGTGCCCACGGCGCCGCGGCCGAGGACGACGTCCCACTCGTAGGCGAGCGCCCATTCCGGCTGGGTCGCCTCGATGTCGAAGCGGGAGACGAGCAACGCGCGCGACTTCGGGTCGCGGACCGAGTTGAAGATCGGGTCGTACACGAAGAGCGGGTCACCGGGAAAGTACATCTGCGTCACGAGCCGCTCCGTGAACTGGCGCCCGAAGAGCGAGAAGTGGATGTGGGCGGGCCGCCACGCGTTCTCGTGGTTCCCCCACGGATACGAGCCGGGCTTGATCGTGACGAAGCGGTAGTAGCCCTCGTCGTCGGTGAGGCAGCGGCCCGCGCCGGTGAAGTTGGGGTCGAGCGGCGCCGGGTGCTGGTCGACGACGTGGTGGTAGCGGCCGGCGGCGTTCGCCTGCCACACCTCGACGAGCGCGCCGCGGACGGCCCGCCCGTCCTCGTCGAGTACGCGGCCGTGCACGACGATCCGCTCGCCGAGCGGTTCGCCCTCGTGCTGGCGGGTCAGGTCGTGGTCGAGCGGCGCGACCGAGTCCGGCCCGAACACCGGCCCGCCGGCGTCGTGCCGGTCCTCGGGGAGCGTGACGAGGGGTCGCTTCGGCGCGCGCCAGCGCGTCGACCGGTAACCGGGGTAGTCGACCTGTACCTCCGGCCCGAAGCTCGGGTCGTCGGGGAGGACGATCGGCGACTCGCCGGCGTCAGGCATGCTCGTGTCCTTTCGTTCTGAGGGCGCGCAGGGCCAGGAGCTCGAGCTCGGTCGGCGGCTCGGTCTCGCGGAGCTCGTCGGCGACGGCGAGGTCCCAGCCGGTCGCCGCGCGTGCCTGCTCGACGTCGACGCCGGGATGGAGGGCGACGAGCGTCAGCTCGCGGTCGCGCGGCTCGAGCACGCCGAGGTCGGTGACGACGACGCGAACGTTGTCGCCGAGGCTCGTCGTGAAGTCCAGCCGCTCGACGAACGCGCGGTTCGAGTGGCGTAGGAGCACGAAGACGTCGTCGACGCCGAGCGCGATCTCCGGCGCGCCGCCGCCGCCCGGCAGACGCACGGTGGGATGCGCATAGTCGCCGATCACGGTGCTGTTGAGGTTGCCGTACCGGTCGATCTGCGCGGCGCTGAGGAAGCCGACGCTGATGCGGCCCCCCTGGAGCCAGTAGGCGAACATCTCCGGTACCGAGACGACGGCGTCCGCGGTGTCCGCGAGCTCGCCGTCGCCGATCGAGAGCGGCAGCTCGACCGGCTTCGAGCCGATCGTGCCGCTTTCGTAGACGAGCACGCAGCCCGGTGCGTGCGTCCGGCGCGCGAGGTTCGCGGCAAGGCTGGGTAGACCGATGCCGACGAAGCAGACCGTGCCGTCGTGCAGCCGCCTCGACGCCTCGACCGCCATCATCTCGTCCGCCGAAACGGGTGCGTCGAGACCGCTCAAACTGTCAGTGCCTCCGCCGCGAGGCTCGCGCGGTACTCGTCGAGGTCGGCCGTGCCGAGCACGTGACGGCGCATCCAGGCGAGGAAGCGGTCGCGGTCGCGGCCGATCGCGTCCCAGGCGACGTAGAACGCGTTGTCGCGCTCGTAGTAGCCGTGCGCGTACGACGGATGGGCGCCGCCCGGCACAGGCGCGACCGCGTCGACCACCCACGTCGGCAGGACGGCGGCGCCGGGCCGCGGGTCGAGCTCGTCGACGATCTCCTCGACTGTCACGATCGACCGCGACGCGGCGAGCACCGCCTCCTTCTGGACGCCGAGGATCCCCCACATCTGGACGTTGCCGCGGCGGTCGGCCCGCTGCGCGTGGATGACGGCCACGTCGGGCCGCTGCGCCGGCACGGCCGCGAGCTCCTCGCCGGTGAACGGGCACGTCACCGTCGCGACGCGCGTCAGCGCGGGCAGGTCTCCGCCCCGGTAGCCGCGGAGCACGCCGAACGGCAGGTTCGCCGCTCCGGCTGCGTACGCGGCGGCCATCCCGGCGTGCGAGTGCTCTTCCAGCTCGAGCGGAGCCGGCCAGCCGTGCTCGACCGCGTCGCGCAGCCGGTGCAACGAGCCGACGCCCGGATTGCCGCCCCAGCTGAACACGAGCTTGCGGGCGGCGCCCATGCCGATCAGCTGGTCGTAGACGACGTCGGGCGTCATCCGCACGAGCGTGAGGTCGCGCCGGCCCTGCCGGATCACCTCGTGTCCGGCGGCGTTCGGGATCAGATGCGTGAAGCCTTCGAGCGCGACGGTGTCTCCGTCGTGCACGAGCGAGCGCACGGCCTCCGCGAGAGTGACGATGTCTGCCATCGCCTCAGAACGGGAAGGGGTGGCCCGTCCCGGCCTGCACGGTGATCCAGCGCAGCTCCGTGAACTCGTCGACCACGGCCTGCCCGCCGAACCGCCCCCAGCCAGAGTCCTTGACGCCGCCGAACGGCATCTGCGGCTCGTCGCCGACGGACTGGTCGTTGACGTGGACGATCCCGGACTCGATCTGCTGCGCGAGCGCGAAGCCGCGGTCGGTGTCCGCGGTGAGGATGGCGGCGCTGAGTCCGTAGCTCGTCGCGTTGGCGCGCGCGACCCCTTCCTCGGCACTGTCGACGACCTCGACCGCCAGAACCGGCCCGAAGGTCTCGTGCTTGGCGAACTCGGAGCTCTCCGGCACGTCCGTGATCAGCGTCGCCTGGAAGCAGGGGCCGACCGCCTCGCCGCCGGCGAGCACCCTGGCGCCCTTCGCGACGGCGTCCTTGACGCGCTCCTTGACCATCTGCAGCGCGGCCTCGTTGATCAGCGGGCCGATCACCGTGTCGTGCTCGTTCGGATCGCCGGCCTTGAGCGTCTTCGTCTTCTCTGCGAGCCGGGCCGTGAACTCCTCCGCGATCGGGCGCTCGACGATCACCCGGCGCGCCGACATGCAGATCTGCCCCTGGTGGAGGAACGCGCCGAACGCCGCGGCGTTCACGGCGTAGTCCAGGTCTGCGTCCGCGAGGATGATCATCGGGTTGAAGCCGCCGAGCTCGAGCAGCACACGCTTGAGATGGCGGCCGGCGGCCTCGGCGAGCCGGCGGCCGGTCGCCGTGGAACCGGTGAAGTTGATCCGCCGCACCGCCGGGTTCTCGACGAGCTCGTCGCCGATCGGGCCGGCGTCGCCGGGCGCGTGCGTGACGATGTTCAGGACGCCCGCCGGCAGGCCTGCCTCGCTGAAGATCTCGCCCCAGATCAGCCCACCGACGACCGGCGACAGCTCAGACGGCTTCAGCACGACGGTGTTCCCGAGGGCGAGCGGCGCCGCAATCGAGCGTGCCGAGAGGATCAGCGCGGCGTTCCAGGGCGCGATGGCGCCGACGACGCCGACCGGCCGCCGGATGCCCATCGCGAGCGTGCCGGGGTGGTCGGAGGGGATGATCTGGCCCAGCGGCGCATAGGCGGCCGCGGCGGCCTGGCGCAGCAGGCCGGGCACGAAGCTCATCTGGAACATGCCGAAGCCGAAGGTCGCGCCGGTCTCGCGCGCCAGCAGGCCGACGATCTCGTCGCGGCGCGACTCGAGGATGTCGGCCGCCTTGAGGAAGACGGCCTGGCGCTGCGCCGGCGGGCTCTGCGACCAGGCGGGGAACGCCTCGGCTGCGGCGGCGATCGCACGGACCGCATCCGGCCGGCCGCCGGCGGGCACGAGCGCGACGAGGTCGCCGGTGAAGGGGTCGCGATCCTCGAACGTGGCGCCGCCCGAGGCGCCGGTCCAGGCCCCCGCGATGAATTGCTTCGCCTCACGTGCGTCGGACTGGACGCTCGTCACGTCGTCTCCTCTCGTCGAGCCAGCTCGGCCAGCAAGCGTGGCGGGTTCACCGCGCACGTGTCAAGGCAGCGTAGGATCCCTGCTTCCTGCCTGTCAAGACATTGTTCCGTGTAGTAGAACACATGGGCTCCGTGCCGGCGTTCACGATTCTCTGGACAGAGTGTTCCATTCGTCAAGACAGTAGTCTAGTATGCGGGACGTGTTGCGGAGCTGCAAACGGCGGACGAACGCCGGACCCGGTGGTGCGCGGCCTCTTCCACTCGCCCGAGCGAGGGCCTGAGCCTGGTGCTTTCTGAGTCCGTCCGGCTGTCGATGAAGGTGAGGGCGCAGCGCCGAAACGACACGGCAGGCGCGGCCCCTGCGATCCTTGACTCCTGGCCGTGGACCCCATTACGGTCGCCCGACCCCATTGCGGCACAAGCGAGCGAGGCCCTCCGGGAGGCATTCGACGCAAGGAGGACGCACTTGACGAGATCCTGACGGAGGGGCGCGGCGGCCGTCGCTGCGCAGATCGCCTCGTGGTTCAGTCCCGCGGAAAGAACAGATCAGAGGAGAGGAACTACATGAGATCGACGAAGATCAAAATCGGTGTTGCATGCGCCGCCGCCAGCCTTCTCGCCCTGACGCTGACGGCGGTGGCGATCGGCGCCGGAAACGCAGGCCCGATCGGCTCGGGCAAGGCGTCCGCGACGCATTCCATCTGCGGCCTGGGCACCGGCAAGAAGGCGACGGGCTCGCCGATCAGGCTCGGCGGCATCGACATGCTCATCCCCGGCGTCGACTTCACGACGATCGGGAAGACCGCCGCTGCGTACTTCGACTGCGTGAACGACAACGGCGGCATCAACGGCCATCCGATCCACTACATCCTCTACAACGAGCAGCTCAACCCGGCTCAGGAGGCGTCGCTCGCACGGAAGCTGATCGAGAGCGACAAGGTCATCGGCGTCGTCGGCAACACGAGCTTCGCCGAGTGCGGCACGAACTGGAAGTACTACAAGAGCAAGGGCTACATCGTCATCGGCGCCGGCGTACAGGCCGAGTGCTACAGCACGCCGTCCTTCGCCGAGGTGAACTCGGGCCCGCGCTACAGCAACGTCGGCGCGGCGCAGGCGCTCGTGAAGGCCGGCATCAAGAAGCTCGCCATCGCCTCGCCGGACACGATCTCGGCGTACGCGGACGGCGGCCCGGCGCTCGTCGCACAGAAGGCCGGCATCCCGGTCAAGATCTTCCCGACCCACCTGCCGGTCACGGACGCGGCCACGCAGCTGCTCCAGATGTACCAGTTCGCCGGTGACGGCGGCGGCATCCTGCTCGACTTCACGCCCGACACGGCCCCGGCGTTCATGAAGGCCGCCGAGGCGCAGGGCATCGTCGACAAGGTGCTGTGGGGCTCTTCGACCCCGATCGCGAACACGTTCATGTCCGGGCAGTTCTCGCCGGCGTTCGACGGGCAGCTCTACATCGACAACGAGTTCAGCAACGTCGACCCGTCAGTCGGCCCGGACTCGGCGCTGATGTTCCAGGTCATCGCGAAGTACACGCATCCGACGATCGCCCCGCAGGCGTTCGCGCAGATGGGCTTCCTCGACGGGCTGTTCGCGACGCACGCCCTGCTGAGCATCAAGGGGCCGATCACCGCGAAGTCGTACAACGCGGCGGTCCTGGCGCTGAAGAACCAGAAGACGGACATCCTCTGCAAGCCGTGGTACGTGGGCAACCTCGCCTACCACATCCCGAACAACACGAACATCATCGTCGACTACAAGAACGGCAACGTCGTCGTGAGGTCCGGCTGCACCGACTTCCAGGCAGTCGACCCGGCGATCACCCAGACCCGCGCCTGGGAGAAGAAGTACAACCTCAACACCGGCAAGTAACGGGAGCGAGAGAAGCAATCACATGACGATCAGGGTGCCCGGGGGCTTCGCATGACCAACGTGCTCGGTTTCAGCGTGTTCGGCGTGGACTGGCAGTTCCTCAAGCCGTTCATCGTGATCGGCCTTGCGTTCGGCGGCGTGTACGCGCTCTCCGGCGTCGGGCTGGTCGTGCTGTACCGGGCCACCGGTGTGCTGAACCTCGCGTTCGGCGCCATCGGAGCCGCCGGCGCCCTGATCGCCTACTACCTCCTCAACCACACGGGCTGTCCCGAGTGGCTGGCGTTCACGGTCTGCGTCGCGTTCGGCGGGGTCGTCAACCTTGCCTACGGCATGGTTTTCGGCCCCGCCTTCTCGCGGCGCGACCCGCTCGTGAAGATGATGGGCACGCTCGCCCTTGCGCTCATCCTGCTCGGCCTGATGGCCTGGCGTGCACCCGCCGGCGGCGCGTTCGCACGGTTCCTGCCGCTGCCGAGCTCGCAGCACCACTACGTGATCTTCGGGACGACCGTGAGCCTGACGCAGATCATCTCCATTGCGCTCGCGTTCGCGATCACGGCCGCCGCCAGCGTCTTCCTGCGGGTGACGAAGCTCGGCACCGCGATGCGGGCGCTCGCAAACGACCGCGAGATCACCGCGACGCTGGGAGTGCCGGTGCGCCGGGTCGAGGCGGCGGCCTGGTTCGGCGCGGGGATCGCCTGCGGCGCGGCGGGGCTCATCCTCCCCGACCTCCTGACTTCGCTCGACTACTCGGCCCTCACGTTCCTCGTCATCGCGTCCCTCGCGGCGGCGCTGATCGGCCGGCTGCAGTCGCTCTGGGCGACGATGTTCGGCGGGCTCGCCGTCGGACTCGCGCAGTCGGTGCTCAGTCCGTACTCATCGGTCTCCGCGTACCGCTCGGCGGCACCGTTCGTGCTCGCGATCGTCGCGCTGCTCTACCTCTCGCGACGGCGCGTCGTCACGATTTCGCGGGCGGGGGCAGGCGGTTGACGACGGCGCCGGCAGACAGCAGCCGCACACCGTCTGTGCGCGCGATGCCGCACGTCGAGCGAGGGACGATCGTGCGCGGAACGGTCATCGCGGGGCTGCTCGTCCTCGCTCTGTTCGGCGTGCCGCGTATCGCGGGAGCCGACTGGATCACAACCTCCACGAGCATCGCGATCTACGCGGTCGTGGCCCTCGGCTTCGGCATCCTCTACGGCCGCGTCGGGATGATCTCGCTCGGCCAGGTGGCGCTGCTGACGATCGGCTGCTGGATCGGCACGCGGCTCTCCTATGCGACGTCGCTCCCGTTCCCGCTGCTCCTGCTCATCTCCGGCGGGATCACCTGCGCGATCGGCGTGCTCGTCGGGTTGCCGGCGCTCCGCCTTTCGGGGCTGTATCTCGCGCTGATCACGCTGATGTTCGCGGGCGCGACAACCATCGTTCTGTCGGTGCACGACTTCCCGAGCGGCGGCGGCGGCTTCTGGGGCACGTCGGCGACCGGGGCGCTCACCACGAGCACGCCCCCGGTGCGGCGGCCGTCGTGGGCGACGGCGGACGTCGCGTTCTACCGCTACACCGTGATCGTCTGCGCGATCCTGTTCCTGCTCGCGCTCCTGCACGTCGCCGGCAAACCCGGACGCGCCTGGGCGTCGATTCGCGAGAGCGAGCCGGCGGCGCTCGCCGCGGGCGTCAACATCACGTTCTACAAGCTCTGGGCCTTCGCGCTCGCGTCCTTCGTCACCGGTGTCGCGGGCTGCCTGCTCGCCGCGCAGGTGGGAGTCCCGCGCGCGATCACGTTTCAGACGCAGGACTCGCTCACGCTGGCCGCGACGGCGCTGATCGGCGGCATCTACAGCCTCTGGGGCGCGATCGTCGCCGGCGTCTTCCAGCAGGGCATTCCGTTCCTCTTCCAGGCGCAGTGGGGGATCAGCCCGAACTTCGTCCTGATCATCTTCGGCGCAGGCCTGCTCCAGGTACTGCTGACCGCGCCCGGCGGGCTCGCCGACCAGCTGCCGAAGGACCTGACCCGCGTCGCGAAGCTCTTCTTCAACCTCGTCGCCAACCGTCTGCGCGAACAGGCCGCGGCCGAGAAGAAGGCGCCGTGATCGAGGTCCAGAACCTGACGGTGCGTTTCGCGGGGGTCACGCCGCTCGACGACGTCAGCGTCGACTTCCCCGGCGGGACGTGCGGGCTGATCGGCCCGAACGGCGCCGGCAAGACGACGTTCTTCAACGTCCTGAGCGGCTTCGTCCGGCCCGCGAAGGGGGCGATCCGGGGCTACGGCGAGGACCTGCTCGCGATGGCCGACTTCCGGCGCGCACGATGGGGCCTGCGCCGGACGTTCCAGACCGAGCAGGCGATCGAAAAGCT
>Ga0265318_10000359_pt1 | contig 36056 bp, 39 predicted proteins | sample 4821metaG_FD_192431 | JGI IMG/M metagenome (GOLD analysis project Ga0265318, IMG submission 192431) | Rhizosphere microbial communities from Carex aquatilis grown in University of Washington, Seatle, WA, United States - 4-8-21 metaG | ecosystem: Host-associated > Plants > Roots > Rhizosphere >... | reverse complement strand
CTCAGGCCCGCTGCCCGCCTGACAGCACTCGCCGCACGTCGCGCGCGATCTGCAGGTCTTCGCGGGCCTCGATCACGAAGGTGCGCACGCCGGCGCCGGCCGCTCCGATCTCGGCGTCCAGCTGGGTAGCGGCGTTCGCGGCCCCATCCAGTTCGATCCCGAGGAACGAGAGCCCGTGCGCGGCCCGCTCCCGGATCGGAGCCGAGCGCTCCCCGACCCCGCCGGTGAACACGAGCACGTCGAGCCCGTCCATCGCTGCGGCCATCGCGGCGATGCCGGCCCGCAGCCGGTGGAGGTAGACCTCGATCGCAAGCGCCGCGTCGCTTCCGCCGGCGGCTTCCGCCTCGAGGATCGCGCGCATGTCACTGGAGCCGGTGAGCCCGAGCAGCCCGGAGCGGTGCTCGAGGGTCGAGGCGAGCTCCGAGGGCGGCATGCCGACGTGCTCCTCGAGCCAGAGCAGCAGGCCCGGATCGATGGAGCCGGAGCGTGTCGCCATGACGAGCCCCTCGAGCGGCGTGAACCCCATCGTCGTGTCGACCGAGACGCCGCCGGCGACCGCTGCGAGCGAGGCTCCCGCTCCGAGGTGGCACGTGACGATCCGGAGCTCCTCACGTCCGCGCCCCGCGAGCTCGGCGGCTCGCCCGGAGGCGTACGCGTGCGAGAGGCCGTGGAAGCCGAACCGGCGGAGATCCCAGCGTTTGCGCCACTCGGGGGGCAGCGCGTAGGTGGACGCGGCCGCCGGCATGCGCGCGTGGAAGGCCGTGTCGAAGCAGGCGACGGCCGGCACCTTCGGCAGCAGGCGGCTGACGATCTCGAGGCCGTGCAGCGACTTCGGCTGATGCAGCGGCGCGAGATCCGAGAGCGCCTCGAGGCGCCGTAGGACGCGTTCGTCGATCAGGACCGGGTCGACGAACTCGCTGCCGCCGTGAACGATGCGGTGGCCGACCGCGTCGATCTCGCCGGCGCGTTCCATCGTTGCTCGTAGCTCGTCCTCGCTCACCGAGCCTCTCGGCGACGGCAGGTTCTCCGAGAGGAGCAGCGCGTCGTCCTGGTCGATGACGGACAGCTTGAGACTGCTCGAACCGGCGTTGACGACGAGCACGCGCATGCGTCGCCCTCAGGAGTGAGGCCAGATCCAGTTGCGGATCTCGGGTGCGTCTTCGCCTTTGGCGCGCGTGTACGCCCGGAGGCGCACGCGCTCGTCGACCATGTGCTGATGCAGGTGCGCAGCCCGCGACCGCAGCTCGGGAACGCGGTCGATCACGTCCATGACGAGGTGGAAGCGATCGAGGTCGTTGAGCATCACCATGTCGAACGGCGTCGTCGTCGTGCCCTCTTCCTTGTACCCGCGCACATGGATGTTGTCGTGGTTCGTGCGCCGGTAGGTGAGCCGGTGGATGAGCCAGGGATAGCCGTGATACGCGAATACGACCGGCTTGTCCACCGTGAAGAGCGAGTCGAAGTCCGTGTCGGAGAGTCCGTGCGGATGCTCGCTCGGGGGTTGGAGACGCATGAGGTCGACGACGTTCACCAGCCGCACCTTGAGGTCGGGGAGCTGCTCGCGCAGGATCGAGACGGCGGCCAGCGTCTCGAGCGTCGGCACGTCCCCGCAGCACGCCATGACCACGTCCGGCTCGCCGCCTTCGTCGTTCGACGCCCAGCCCCACACGCCGAGCCCGCGTGTGCAATGCAGGATCGCGTCCTCCATCGACAGGAAGTTGAGGGCGGGCTGCTTGCCGGCGACGATCACGTTCACGTAGTGCCGGCTGCGCAGGCAGTGGTCGGCCACCGAGAGCAGCGTGTTCGCGTCGGGCGGCAGATACACACGGATGATCTCCGCCTTCTTGTTGACGACATGGTCGATGAACCCCGGGTCCTGATGCGAGAGGCCGTTGTGATCCTGGCGCCAGACGTGCGACGAGAGCAGGTAGTTGAGCGACGCGATGTCGCGGCGCCACGGAATGCCTCTCGTCACCTTCAACCACTTGGCGTGCTGGTTGAACATCGAGTCGATGATGTGGATGAACGCCTCGTAGCAGTTGAAGAGCCCGTGCCGGCCCGTGAGCAGGTAGCCCTCGAGCCACCCCTGGCACTGGTGCTCGGAGAGCACTTCCATCACGCGCCCGTCCGGCGAGAGATGGTCGTCGCTCTCCAGCTTCACGGCATCCCAGGACCGGTCGGTTGCCTCGAAGACCTGCCCGAGCCGGTTCGAAGCCGTCTCGTCCGGCCCGAACAACCGGAAGCGGTCCGCGTTCAGCTTGATGACGTCACGCAGGAAGCCTCCGAGGACCCGGGTCGCCTCGCTGAACGTCGTACCCGGCTGCGCCACCGAGACGGCGTAGTCGGTGAAGTCCGGTAGCGCGAGGTCCTTCAGCAGCAGTCCGCCGTTGGCGTGCGGGTTCGCGCTCATCCGCCTGTAGCTCTTCGGCGGCAGCGCAGCCAGCTCGGGCACGAGCGTTCCCTTTTCGTCGAACAGCTCCGCCGGGCGGTAGCTGTGCAGCCACGACTCGAGCTGGGCGAGATGCTCGGTATTCGTCCGAACCTCGGCGAGCGGCACCTGATGCGAGCGCCAGGTCCCCTCCATCGCGAGGCCGTCCACATACTTGGGGCCCGTCCAGCCCTTCGGCGTCCGCAGCACGATCATCGGCCACTGCGGCCGCCCGGTGTCGCCTTCGTCCCGGGCGACGCGCTGGATCGCGGCGATCTCCTCGACGACCTCGTCGAGGACGGACGCCATCCGCTGGTGCATCACGTCGGGCTCGTGGCCGTCGACCCAGTGGACGCGGTGCCCGTAGCCCTCGAGCAGCGAGGTCAGCTCGGCGTCGCCGATCCGCGCCAGCACCGTCGGGTTCGCGATCTTGTAGCCGTTGAGGTGGAGGATCGGCAGCACGGCGCCGTCGGTCGCGGGGTTCAGGAACTTGTTCGAGTGCCAGCCGGTCGCGAGCGGGCCCGTCTCGGCCTCGCCGTCGCCGACGATGCAGCACACGAGCAGGTCGGGATTGTCGAACGCCGCTCCATAGGCGTGGGCGAGCGAGTAGCCGAGCTCGCCGCCCTCGTGGATCGATCCCGGCGTCTCCGGCGCGACGTGCGACGGGATGCCGCCCGGGAACGAGAACTGTCGAAACAGCCGCTGCATGCCCTCTTCGTCGCAGGTGATCTCCGGGTACACCTCGGTGTACGTGCCCTCGAGGTAGGCGTTCGCCACCGCTGCGGGCCCGCCGTGACCGGGCCCCATCACGTAGATCGCGTTGAGGTCCCAGTTGCGGATCACCCGGTTCATGTGGGCATACACGAAGTTCAGTCCCGGCGTCGTTCCCCAGTGGCCGAGCAGCCGCGGCTTCACATGTGCGGGCATGAGCCGTTCACGCACGAGCGGGTTGTCCAGCAGGTAGATCTGTCCAACGGACAGGTAGTTGGCGGCGCGCCAGTACGCGTCGATGGTCAGCAGCTCGTCCGGCGTCAGCGGTCCTGTTGCAGCGTCGGCGGCCATCGTCTAGCGGCCGGCGACCGCGGCGACGTAGGCCGCGACCGCGCGGGCCTCGGCTCCGCTCACGAGGTCGGCGGGCATGTTCTTCGGCGGCACCGCGAGCGTCTTCAGGACGATGCTCGCGCTCGGCCGCGTCGTGTCGAGGTTCTTGCCGACGATCCCCTTCGCGCCGGCATCGGCCAGCGTGTGACAGACGGCGCAGGTCTTGACGAACAACGTCCTTCCGCGGGTCTGCTCCGGAGTGAGCGGAGGCCCGGACCGCGGCTTCGTCGTGCTCGCTCCCCCGCAGCCGCCGACGAGCAGCGCCCCTGCGGCTGCGAGCGCCGGCACGCTACGCCGCACCAGGACGGCGCTCGAAGATGACGAAGACGGCAAGCTGCTCGTACGCCGTGAAGCGGTGGTCTGCGCCGGCCTCGACAAAGACGGCGTCCCCCTCTTTCACCGGCACGCTCTTGCCCTCGACCTCGAGCACGCCCGATCCTTCGAGCACGACGTACACCTCGTCGTCGACGTGCGGCTGCTGGCGATCCGGCTCCGGTGCGACGAGGACGTAGACGCCCAGCTCCAGGCCCGGCGACTCGTGCACGATCTCGTAGCCTCCACCGACTGCTCTCAGCTTCTCGACGACCGAGCGAACACCGAACGCGTGCACAGCAGCAACGTACCCGATCAGGCTAGACGCGTGTCATCTCGTGGACGCTGACGGTGACGACGCCCGGAACGAGCCCGACGCGCCGTACGAGCAGCTCGCGCTCCGCCTCGGTTCGCGCCGGTGCTTCGATCGTCACCTCGCCCCGCTCGACCAGGACCTGGAAGTCCTCAGGGTCGAGCCAGAGCTCGTGGATGAGGACGTCCTCGCGGATCTCTCGGGCGATCTCCTCGTCGGAGTGCACGAACGCGCGGACGAGATCGGCGCGCGTGACGATGCCGGCGAGCGCGCCGTCCCGGTCGAGCACGGGCAGCCGGTTCACCTGGCGGTCGAGCATGAGCGCGGCCGCGGTGTCGACCCGGCGCTCGGCCGTGATCGTCACCGCCGGCGAGGTCATCGCCTCGCCTGCCGTGCGTGCGGACGCTTTCGGCGAGAGGGGCTCTTCTCCGTCGAAGACCCGGCGCCAGAAGCCCGGTGGGCGGCGCCTGCGCTCCTTGAGGATGATGTCGGCCTCGCTGACGACCCCGAGGACGTGGCGCTCCGCGTCGACGACGGGCAGGCCGGAGATGCCGCATCTGCTCAGGAGCTCGGCAACCTGCTTGAGGGAGGTGTCCGGGTGGACCGTGAGCACGTCGGTGGTCATCACGTCTACAACCCGCATCTCACCGTCTCCTTTTCGTGTTGGCACCAGCGTCGCGCTTCAGCCCCGGACGGACATCGGTGCGGCTTCGGGGGCTCCTGCGGGAAACCCGCAGCCGCGATCAGCGCACCGGCCGATGCTTGCGCGCCGCGCCGGGAGGAGGCTGGGGGCACGGTGGGACGCGGCGGCTGCGTTTGAGCTGTCCGCAGTTTCTGCCGACATATCCGGGCTTTTCGAAGCTCCGGCGCATCCACCACGACGGCGCCCGGTCCCCCGGGCGCCGTTGGTTATCACGGACGGATGAGCGTCACCAGGACTTCGCGCGCCGCTGCGGTGTCTGGCGGGCGACCCGGACGCGGGCGTCGACGGCGATGCAGCGGTCGGCGAGCGCGAGCACCGGGTTGAGGTCGAGCTCGGCCATCTCCGGCACCTCTTCGGCCAGCCGCGCCAGCCGCAGGAGGAGGTCGACGAGCGCGTCCTCGTTGGCCGGAGGGTTGCCGCGGAAGCCGGCGACGAGCCGGCCGGCCTTGCCGGCGCGGACAAGCTCCTGCGCGTCGAGGTCGGTGAGCGGAGCGAGCCGGAACTGCGCCTGCCCGATCAGCTCGGCCAGCACGCCCCCCGGTCCGAAGGCGACGAGCGGCCCGAAGACGGGATCCTGGACAGCGCCGGCCAGCAGCTCTGCGCCACCCTTGATCATCGGCTGGACGAGCACAGGCCCCCCGATCCGCTCTGCGGCCGCACGTACCTCGTCCGCACTGGCGAGATTGAGGACGACACCGCCGGACTCCGTCTTGTGGGCGCCTGCGGCGGCGCTCTTCACGACCACCGGGAAGCCGAGCTCCTCCGCGGCCTCGGCCGCGGCCGCTGCGGTCGCCACGACCCGCTCCGGCACGACCGGGAGGCCGTAGGCCTCGAGCAGCGCGCGAGCCTGCCCGGGCTCGAGCCACACGTCGTCGCCCTTCGAAAGGGCGTCGTTGACGACCGCCTCGGCGGCCGCGTGGTCGACGATCAGCTCCGGGATCGTCCCGGCAGGACGCCGCAGCCAGTCGCCGCGCTCGGCGGCGCGGTTGAGCGCCCGCGCGGCGGCTTCCGGATACGGGAAGGAGGGAACGGTCGCGACGCTCTGGAGCGACGCAGGTGCGCCCTTCGCGGACATGAATGCGCAGAGCACGGCCTTGTCGCCTGCGCCGGCCGCGGCGCGGCTGATCGCGGCGCCCATCTCGTCCTCGTCGATTCCGACCGTGGGCACGAAGAGCACGATCAGCGCGTCGATGCCGGGGTCGGCGAGGATGATCGGGATGACGTCGGCGAACATCTTGGGCTTCGCCGACCCGAGTACGTCGATCGGGTTGCCGGTGCTGCCCTCGCTCGGCATCACCTGCTCGAGCGCGTGGCGTGTGGCCTCGCTCGGGACAGGCAGCTCGAGGCCGGCCGCCTCGCACGCGTCTGCGCAGAGGATGCCGAGGCCGCCCGCGTTGGTGAGGAGAGCGACGCGGTGGCCGCGCGGCACGGGCTGCGCAGACAGCAGCGACGCAACCTCGACGAGCTCGTCGAGCGTACGCGTACGGATCACGCCCGCCTGCCGGAAGAGCGCGTCGATGGCCGCGTCAGAACCGGCGAGCGCAGCGGTATGCGAGCTCGCGGCCTTCATGCCGGCCTTTGTCGTGCCACCCTTCATCGCGAGAATCGGCTTCGAGCGGGCGACGCGCCGGGCGATGCGCGCGAAGGCGCGCGGGTTGCCGAACGACTCGAGGTAGAGCATCACGATCTCCGTCGTCGGGTCGTCTTCCCACCACTCGAGCAGGTCGTTCGACGAGACGTCCGCCTTGTTTCCGATCGACACGAACGAGGACAGGCCGAGGCCCATCGCCTCCGCCCGCTCGAGCACCGCGAGACCGAGCGCGCCGCTCTGGGACGAGAAGCCGATCTTCCCCGTCGGGAACGCCCGGGGGGCGAACGTCGCATTCAGCCGGCTCGACGCCGACGCGATCCCGAGACAGTTCGGACCGACGATGCGTGCGCCGTGCTCGCGTGCGAGCGCGACGAGGCTCTCCTGCCGTATGCGCCCTTCGGTGCCGATCTCGGCGAATCCGGCGGAGATGACGCACAGCGCCTTCACGCCGGCTTCGAGGGCCTCCTGTGCGGCGCCGAGCACGTGCTCGCCCGGGACGCAGATGACCGCGAGCTCGACCTTGTCCGGAATGTCGGCGATGCGCTTGTACCCGCGCACTCCCGCGACGGGCTCGCCGCCGAGGTTGACGGGGTAGGCAGCGCCGGCGAAGTCCGCGGCCAGCACGTTTCGGAACAGCTCTCCGCCGATCGATCCACGCCGCGAGGAGGCACCGACCACGGCGGCGCAGGCCGGCTCGAAGAAGGGACGGAGCGACGCCTGCACGGCGACGTGGTTGCGCGCCGCGACCTGGTCGCGGTAGTGGCCGGTCGAGGCGATCGGGAACCTGATCTCGAGCTCGCCGCCTTCGAGCTCGCGCACGACGTCGAAGCCGGCGTCCCGGAAGACCACGAGCATGCTGCGGTTCTCGGGCAGCACCTCGGCGACGAACTCCTCGATCCCAACCGACGCCGCGAGCTCGACCAGCTGCTCGAGCAGGCGCGTGCCGATGCCGCGTCCCTGGAACTCGTCGTCCACGGTGAATGCGACCTCGGCGGCACGGCGGTCGCGCAGCCTCGCATAGTTCGCGAGCGCGACGATCCGGCCCTCGAAGCAGCCGATCAGCGCGCCGCGCTCGTCCCAGTCCGGGTCGAGGAACGGGGTCACAAGCTTCTGGCCGAGTGCGGGGAACCCGTGGAAGCGCAGGTAGCGGCTCCGGTCGGAGAGGCGTGAGAAGAAGTCGAGCATCCCCTCTGCGTCGGCTGCGAGCGGCGGCCGCAGCCGCAGCGTCGCGCCGTCGCGGAGGATGACGTCGGTCGGGTCGTGGGCGAGTGCGCTCATCCTGTCCTCTTCCAGTAGTAGCCCTCGACGGCGAGCTGCGGCACCTGGTCGAGCAATGGTCCCCAGGCGCCGAGCGCGGCGGAGCGAGTGCCGTTGGCGAGAATCTCTTCGACGCCGCGGTCGGCGGCGTCGCCTTCGAAGAGAAAGATCACGTGGCCGCCGCCGAGGTAGACGGCGTGGCGTTCGAAACCTCTGTCTCCGGGGTCGAAGGGCGGTCCCCGGCGCACGAGAATCGCCGCCTGCTCGGCGGCGCCTTCCTTCAGCTTCGCGATCATTGCTAGCCGTTCCAAACCTGTCCTCCGCCGTCTGTCGTATCGTCGTGGGCAGGCCTGCCGGCGCCATCGTGGGGGCCGCGGAAGGCTGCCGCGGCTTTACCGCACCGCCTACGTGGCGAGCGGAAGCCTGAGCAGGACCGCCTCGGGGCCGCGCTCGAGCGAGCCGCCGTGGTCGATCGCGATCCGGCGGGCGATCGCGATCCCCAGGCCCTCCGCCCCCGCGGGGCTGACGCGGAGGACGGCGGTCTGCGCCGTGTCGCGGGCGATCTCGACCTCGATCGCTCCGTTCGGCTCCGCGGCGTCGCGTGCGGCCGCCAGGACGTGGAGGGCGGCCTGGCACAGAGGGCCGCCGGCGCACGCCACGACGAGCGGCTCGGCCGGGTACCGCTCGACGAGCTCGAGCCGCCCGCCGATGCCCTGGCGCACGAGCTGCAGCGCCACGCGCACCGTGTCCTCGAACGCTGACGAGCGGCCGTGGCCCTGCTCGTCCTTCGCGAAGGCGACCAGGACGCGGAGGTCGTTCCTGAGCTCGAGGCCCGTGTGCCGGATCAACTCGAGCCGTTCCGCCACCTTCGACCCGGGCTCCACGTCGGTGAGCAGGAGGTCGACGAGCCCGATGATGGCGAAGATGGAGTTGCCTGCGTCGTGTGCCGTGTCGGCGGCGAGAACCCCGGTCGCTGCGTGCCGCGCCGTCGCGACGAGCTCGCGCTCGATCGCGGCCCGCGGCTCGTCCGGAAGGCCGTCGAGCAGCGCGAGCAGGGAGGGTGCGGGGTCCGGCATGGCTGCCTGCACCTTGTCACGTCTCGCCCTCCGCCGGGCTGGAGCGTACAATTGTTAAAGCTGCGGATGCAATGGGCCTCGAGCAAAAGGCGGCGTGGATGACCGGCCCGATCACGTGTGTGGTTGCCGACGACCATCCGGCCATGCTGGCTGCCGTCGTCGACACGCTCGAGCACCACGGCATCGACGTGGTGGGACGCGCGTCCGACGGGCAGCAGGCCGTCGCGCAGATCGAGGCGACGAAGCCGCGCGTCGCGCTCGTCGACGTGCGCATGCCGCGCCTCAGCGGGATCGAGGTCGCCGCGCAGGCCGCGTTGCTCTCACCGGACACCGCGATCGTGTTCTACACGGCGTTCGGCGACCGGGCGCTCCTGTCGCAGGCGCTCGACGTCGGCGCCCGCGGGTTCGTCCTCAAGGAGGCGCCTCTCGTCGACCTCGTGCGTGCAGTCGAGCGCGTCGCCGACGGGCAGGCGTACGTCGATCCGGTGCTTGCCGGCGTGCTCGTCGGCGGCGCCATGGCGGACAAGGTCCCGACGCTCACCCAGCGCGAGCGCGAGGTGCTGCGGCTCCTCGCGGACGGGCTCGCGAACGAGGAGATCGGAAACCGGCTCGGCATCTCGCACGAGACCGTGCGCACGCACCTGCGCAAGGCGATGGCGAAGCTCGAGGCGGACACGCGCACGCAAGCGGTCGCGATCGCGCTGCGGCACTCGATCATCTCGTAGGCTGCGGGCGTGGAAGAGCGGCCGCTGCATCGCGGCGACCTCGACGCGGAGCCGCTGCGCCAGTTCGAGCGCTGGTTCGACGACGCCCGCGCGATCGTCCGGGCGCCGGAGGCGATGGCGCTCGCCACGGCCCAGAGCGACGTGCTCGCGAGCCGCGACGAGCTCGAGCGGCGGGTCGAGGAGCTCGGGGGTACGCTCGGAGCGCACGTGGCGCGCCCTGCGGGGTGGGGCGGCTTCCGGCTCGTCCCCCGGGCGTGGGAGTTCTGGCAGCACCGCGATAGCCGCCTGCACGATCGCTTCCGCTACCGGCAGGGCGGCGACGGCTGGATCATCGAGCGTCTCTCGCCTTGACCAGGCTGCGGCCGAGCTTCGCGAGCCGCTCGTCCCACCGCGCTCCGACCTCGACCATCCAGGCGACGGCTGCCTCGAGCGGCTCTGGGGTCACCTCGTAGCGCGTCTCGCGGCCCGTGCGCGTTGCGTGGAGCAGGCCGGCGTCGGCGAGCGTCGCGAGCTGCTTGGCCACCGCCTGGCGTGTCACCGGGAGGTCCGAGGCGAGCTCGGTGGCGGTGGCGTCACCCCGCGTTGCGACGGCCTGCACGAGCGCGCGTCGCCCGGGGTCGCCGAGCGCGGCGAAGACGAGGTCTACGCGACCGGTGCCCATGCGAGCGCGTGCAGCTCGAGCGCCGTGCTCCACTCGCGTGACGTCTCGATGACGTGCAGCCGCGTGCCGCCTTCGACTTCTTCGAGCTCGAGCACGATTTCGCCGTCGTCTTCCCAGTCGAGCACGAGCCGTTCCGCTTCTTCCGCCTCGCGCACGACGGCGCGGCGCTCCTCGCCGTTGCCCCACCGGAACACGCCGGCTCCGCCGGGGCGGGCGTCGAGCTCGACCTCGGTCGCGAACCACTCCTCGAGCCGCTCCGGGTCGGTCAGCGCCTCCCACACCTCGGTGGGCGATGCGGGAAAGACGATCTCACGCTCGACCTGCACGACGCTCCTCCTTCTGGCACGCGCAACCATATGGTTGCAGGTATGATGCGCAACCGACTGGTTGCAAGTCTAGCGAAGGGAGGCCGGCGTGTCCCAGCTCGTGCCGATGGTCGTCGAGTCGGACGGCCGCTATGAGCGCTCGTTCGACATCTTCTCGCGGCTGCTGCGCGAGCGGATCGTCTTCCTCGGCACCGAGGTCGAGGACCAGTCCGCGAACCTCATCGTCGCGCAGCTGCTCTTTCTCGAGGCCGAGGACCCCGACGCGGACATCCGGCTCTACGTGAACTCGCCGGGCGGCAGTGCGTACGCCGGCTTCGCTATCTACGACGCAATGCAGTACGTGAAGCCGGACGTCCAGACGTACTGCATCGGCATGGCGATGTCCGCGGGAGCGCTGATCCTCGCCGGCGGCGCGGCGGGCAAGCGCTACGTCCTGCCGAACGCGAAGGTGATGATCCATCAGGGATCGGGCGGCTTTCGCGGCACGCCCGCGGACATCCAGATCGCCGCGCGCGAGATTCTCTCTTTGACGCGCCGCTACGCGGAGATCCTCGCTCTGCACTCCGGACGGGACGTCGAGACGGTCATGCACGACATCGACCGCGACCGCTTCCTCGGCCCCGAAGAGGCCGTCGAGTACGGCCTCGCCGACACCGTCCTCGCCCGCGCCGCCGCCTGAGTAGGCTTGCGGTGTGATCGCCGCCGCGGACCTGCGCGCGGAGCTCCTTCGGCTCGTGCCGGACGAGCGGCGCGTGAACGACGGCGAATCCGTGCTCGACCAGCACGCGGCCGACCTCAGCTACCACCCGCCGCACCGGCCCGACATCGTCGTCTTCCCGGCGTCGACCGCAGAGGTGTCTGCCGTGCTCGCCTATGCGAACCGCGCCGGCGTGCCCGTCGTGCCGTTCGGGGCCGGCACGAGCCTCGAGGGGCACGTGATTCCGCTGCGCGGCGGCATCAGCCTCGACCTCACGCGCATGAATGCGATCGTCACGCTGCGGCCGGAGGATCTCAGCGTCACGGTCCAGCCGGGCGTCACGCGCTCGGAGCTCGAGGCTGCGGCCGGCCGGCACGGGCTCTTCTTCCCGGTCGACCCGGGGGCGGACGCAACGCTCGGCGGCATGGCGGCGACGAATGCGAGCGGCACGACCACCGTCCGCTATGGCGGCATGCGCGTGAACGTGCTCGAGCTCGAGGTCGTGCTCGCCGGCGGGAATGTCATCCGCGCCGGCACGCGCGCGGTGAAGTCGTCGGCGGGCTACAACCTCACGAACCTGTTTCTCGGCTCGGAGGGCACGCTCGGCGTGATCACGGAGCTGACGCTGCGGCTGCACCCGATCCCCGAGTGCAGCGTCGTCGCGCGCGCAGCGTTCCCGTCCGTCGAAGCGGCGTGTGCCGCCGGGGCGTCGCTGATCGGCGCCGGCGTGCTCGTGACACGGTGCGAGCTGATCGACGCGCTGACGATCGGCGCGATGAACGCCTACAAGGGCACGACCTTTCCGGAGGCGCCGCACCTGTTCGTCGAGTTCGGCGGTACCTCGGCCGCCGTCGCCGCAGACCTCGAAGCTGCGCGGGAGCTGCTCGAAGACGAAGGAGCGTCGGGATTCGAATCGGTGAGCGACCCGACGGCGCGCTCGCGTATGTGGGATGCACGTCATAACTCGCTGCACGCGTCACTCGCGCTTGCACCGGGCTCGAGGGCACTGACGACGGACGTCGCGGTGCCCGTCTCGGAGCTCGCCGGGGCGATCGAGTTCGGTCGGACCGCACTCGACGAGTCGGGCCTCCGCGGCGGCATCGTCGGCCACGTCGGCGACGGCAACTACCACGTCGCGTTCCTGCTCGACCCCGACGACACTGCGTCCATCTCAAAGGCGGAGGCGCTCAACGCGCGGCTCGTGGACGACGCACTAGCACGCGGCGGCACCTGCACCGGCGAGCACGGCATCGGCTTCGGCAAGCTCGACTACCTCGAGCGCGAGCACGGCGACCTGCTGCCGCTCATGCGCGGGATCAAGGCGTTGCTCGACCCGAATGGGATCATGAACCCGGGGAAGGTCATTCCCGGGATGTCGGCATAGAGCGTCAGCGTAGCGTTTCAAACGGCAGCGACCAGGTCGCGACGGCGTCGCGACCTGGTCGCAGTCGTAAGCCCTTGCCGGTCGCTTACTCGCCGAGGACGCGTAACGCGCTTTCGAGGCCGCGGTGCATCGTCCACGTGTGGTTGGAGCGGAAGAGCGGGCGCAACACGGGCGTGAGGTAGCGGACGAGCGGCTTCTGCACGGACGGGCGCCAGTCGAGTTGCGCGTGCGTGCCGCCGTCGTCCTCCGCAAGCAGCCACGTGCCCGTCCCCTCGAAATCGCCCTCGAGCTTCGAGTGGATCCGGTACGGACGATCGGCCTCGAGGCACGTCATGGTAAAGCGGATCCGGTAGGGAAGGAAGCCGCGCGCCTTCACCGTCACGCGCTTGCCGGGCGCCGCCTCGCCGCCGTCGCCCTCGGCGGCGAGGAAGACCTCGCCCCACCAGCGTGGGTACTCGAGCGGGCGTGCGACGAGGTCGTAGACGCGCTCGACGTCGGCAGGCAGGCGCCACTCGTCGAGGAAGCGGTAGTCGGCCATGCGACCTCTAAGCGACGGCGCGCTCGCGCAGCTGCTCGTCGAGGAGCGCATAGCCGCGCGCGATCAGCTCACGCTTTGCGTCCACGGTCCACGGCTTCGGATTCCGCACGCCGGTCTCGAGGTTGATCTCGCCGGCGGTCCCGCTCACGGCGATGCGCGGGATCAGCCGGGCGCCGAGGAACGGAAACTGCGCCGCCGCAAACCGCTGCTCCACTGCGTCCGCGAGGCGCTCGCCGCGCCGGCCGCCCTCGCGCCGTACGATCCGGCCGACGTCCTCGCGCAGCGCCTCGAGCTCGGCGAGGGCGGCGTCTTTCTCGCGTGCGTTGCGTTCCTCGAGCTCGGCGTTCTGCTGCACGGCGACGCGCATCAGGCGGATCATCATGTCGCCCCAGTGCGCAGGCTCGCCGCGCGTGTCGCGCTCCTCGGCCTCGCGCAGCTCTGCGATGAGCGCGCGAACCGGCGCGATCTTCGGAAACCGCTCGAGCCGGCGGCGCAGCGTCGTCAGCCACGCGGCGCTAAACCGCGGGTAGCTCGGGAGGTAGCGGAAGCTGACGATCAGCGCGACGCCGGGCTGGTCGTACGCGTGACCGAGCGGGAAGTTCCGCACCCACGACCCGTCCGTGGCGATCCGGTCGCCCACCGGCCGCGGCAGCACGAGCGCGCTGACTGCGGCGGAGGCGAGCACGGCCTGCGCCATGATCTCCGGCGGGGTCTTCCTGGACGAGTAGACGAGCTCGTAGGCGTGCTGGCCGCTTCCGTGCTCGATCTCGGTGACGTCGGTGGCGGTGACGACGACCTCTACCGGTGCGTGTGCAAGGTCACGCGCGATCTGGACGATGTCGCCGAGCCTCTCGTTGACGGTCTCCGGAAGGCGGTAGTCGTGCGATCCGAGGAGCGGGAGCCGCCAGAGCGAGTGTGGACGGAACGTCTCTTCCGGCTGGAGCTCGAGCAGGAAGCGCTCCACGTCGTCCAGCCGGTCGAGCGCCGCCATCGTCCCCGACAGCGCACCCGAAGACGTGCCGTAGATCCAGCCGATCCGCGGCCAGAGATCGGTCTCGCGCAGCCGCTTCAGGAAGCCGAGCTCCATGAGGACGCCGTTCACGGCTCCGCCGGAGAGGACGACTGCGACGTCCCGGTCCATCTAGCTGAATCGTACGCCCGCGAAAGGGGCGCCTACGACGCCGCGAGCGCTTCCTCGATCCCGGCCAGCGTCTCCGCGTCGAGCTCGATCCCGGACGCCGCGGCATTGTCTGCGACCTGCTGCGGCCGCGATGCCCCGACGATCGCCGCGGCGATGTTCGGCTCGCGCAGGACCCAGGCGAGCGCGAGCTGACCCATCGTGATGCCGAGGCCGTCCGCGATCGGCCGGAGCCGCTGCACGCGGGCGAGCACTGCGTCGTCGTACCGGTCCACCATGAAGAGGTTCATCGACTCGGTGCTCCAGCGGGTGCCGGCGGGCGGCGGCTGTCCCGGCGGGTACTTGCCGGTGAGCACGCCCTGCGCGAGCGGCGAGAACACGATCTGCGAGATGCCGTTGGCGGCGCAGAGCGGAATCACATCCTGCTCGGGGCCGCGCGAGAGCGCCGAGTACTGGGGTTGGCTGGAGACGAACTTCTCGACGCCCGGGAGGTCGAGGGCGGCCTGGATGCGTTCCGCCGGCCACTCGCTGAAGCCGATGTACCGGGCTTTACCCTGGCGGACGACCTCGGTGAGAGCCTCCATCGTCTCCTCGAGCGGCGTGTCCCAGTCGTAGCGGTGGCACTGGTAGAGGTCGACGTGGTCGGTGCGCAGGCGGGCCAGCGAGTCGTCGATCTGCTTGAAGACCTGGGTGCGCGAGAGCCCGTGATCGCCGTTCGGCATGGGGAAGTAGAGCTTCGTCGCGAGGACGTACGAGTCTCGCGGCCGGCCGGCCAGCGCCTCGCCGAGAAACGTCTCGGCGGCGCCGCCTGCGTAGACGTTGGCGGTGTCGATGAAGTTGATGCCGACCTCGAACGCCTTCGCGACGCAAGCCTCAGCCTGCTGCCGTTCCACGCCGCCGCCGTAGGTGAGCCAGGAGCCGAGAGCGATCTCGGAGACACGAAGGTCGCTGGAGCCGAGCTGTCTGTATTCCATGCCTCGACGGTATCCGCTAGCGTCGGGTTCATGTCGCAGCTGAGCGCGATCGGCATCGTCGTCTCGGACCGGCCCCAGCCCTGACCTGCGTGGAGCTGATCGACGAGGAGGTCCAGGTCGCGGGTCGGAGGCTGAAGCTGCTGCGGCCGCCGCAGGCGGACGAGCTGATCGACGAGGCGGCGTTCGACGAGGACGAGTTCCTGCCCTACTGGGCCGAGCTCTGGCCGAGCGGGCTCGCGCTCGCCGAGGCGGTGGACGAGCTCGAGCTGCGAGGACTGCGCGTCCTCGAGCTGGGCGCGGGACTCGGCCTCCCGTCGCTCGCCGCGGCGCTCGGCGGCGCCGACGTGCTGGCGTCGGACTGGGCCGCCGACGCGGTCGAGCTGCTCGAGCTGAACGCCGAGCGCAACGGAATCGTGCTGCGCGCCGCGCGGGTGCGCTGGGACGAGCCGGAGCCGTTGCTGGCAGAGGCGCCGTGGGGCCTCGTGCTCGGCGCCGACCTGCTGTACGAGCGCCGGAACGCCGACCTGCTGCTCGAGCTGCTCCCCCGACTTGGGCCGGACGCGCTGCTCGCCGACCCCGGCCGTCCCTTCGCGAGGGGCTTCCTCGAGCAGGCGGCGGAGCGCTGGGAGGTCGCGACGGAGCCCGCGGGCTCCGTCAAGCTGCACCGGCTCCGGTTACGGTGAGCCGGTGGTCGCACTCGTTCTCGCTGCGCTCGCGCTAGCCGCGCCGCCGAAGCCGCACGTCGTCTGGAAGCCGATCCCGTTCGGCCCGGCCAGGCTCGCCGAGACGGCCGCGTACGCGAAACGCCACTACGGGATCGACTCGTACGTCCTGCATCCGCGCGCAATCGTCGAGCACGTCACCGTCACGACGACGTTCTCGTCCGCGTACAACACGTTCGCGAGCGACGTTCCCGACGCCGAGCTGCACGAGCTGCCCGGGACGTGCGCGCACTTCATCGTCGACCGCGACGGGACGATCTACCAGCTCGTGCGGCTGAACGTCATCTGCCGTCACACGGTCGGTCTCAACTGGGCTGCGATCGGCATCGAGCATGTCGGCCTCTCGGATGCGCAGGTGCTCGGTGACGCGGCGCAGATGCGGAGCTCGCTCGCGCTCACCGTCTGGCTGATGTGGCGCTACAAGATCCCGCTCGCGGACGTGATCGGGCACAACGAGAGCCTCTCGAGCCCGCTGCACAAGGAGCTCTACGCCCCGTGGCGGTGCCAGACGCACGGGGACTGGAAACGGGCGGACATGAACGTCTACCGCACCCGGGTCGTCGCGCTCGCGCGCCGCTACGGCCTCGTGGTCGGCCCGCCGCCGCGGCTGCGTCCGACCGGCTGCTAGGTCTAGGCGTCCTCGCCGAGCAGGCGGCGCAGCGCGGCCTTGGGGTCGTTCACGATCGGCGGGCCGTGGTCGAGGCAGAGCACGGCGAAGGGGAGGCGCAGCAGCCGCTCGACGCTGTGCCGGGTTTCCTCCGGGTCTTCGTGGTACTCCGGCGGAACGAAGGAGAGCTCGCCGTCGCCGCGGTTCGAGACCAGGTCGGAGCAGAAGAGGACGCCGGGCTCGCGCTCGAGCAGGAAGGAGTAGTGCGGCCACTCAGGGCCGGGCGTCCGGATCGCCAGCAGGTTGCCGGGGAGCTCGTCGCCCTCCGCATACCGGCGGTCGGGCTCCTCGTCGGCGGGCGGCGCGTCCTCCGGCAGCCACACCTCGATCCCGAACTCGGTGCGGTAGCGCCAGGCCGAGCGCTGGTGCGTTCTCGCGGTCAAGACGATCGAGCCCGGCGTCGGCAGCGACGCGAGCGCGCCGTCGGCGAGCCGCACGGGGTCGACGAGGACGCAGCCGCCGTCGCTCGCGATCGCGTGTGCGCTGGAGATCGCACCGCCGATGTTCGCGTTGTGGATCTGCCAGTGCCAGACGCCGTCGACGACCTCCTCGACGGTTTCGGCGATCTCGCTCGGCTCGGTCATGGCGGGGACCGTACAACGCCGGTGCCCCGCTGGGCGAGACTACGGCCGTGACCGGCGTCGACCATGCCTTTCGGGTGTTCTTCCACCACGTCGAGGCGATCGCCTGGCTGCCGGTCGTCTACGCCCTGGCCTGCCAGTGCCTGAAGATGGCGGTGCGCTCGCGCGCCTGGCGGAACATCCTCGCGGCGGCGTACCCGGACTCGAACGTGCGCTGGCGGAGCGTCTTCGGCGCGTACGCGGCGGGAGTCGGCGTCAACGCCGTCATCCCGGTGCGCGGCGGCGACCTGCTCAGGCTCTTGCTCGTGCGGCGGCGCGTGAAGGGAGCGACGTACGCGACGCTCGCGGCGACGCTGCTCGTCGAGACGCTGGTGGACGCGGTTCTCTCGGCTGCGCTGCTCGTCTGGGCACTCGAGACACACGTGCTGCCGGGCGTGAACGTCCTGCACCGGCTGCCGTCGATCGACTGGTTCTGGCTGTTCCAGCATCCGCGCTCCGCGCTGATCGTCATCGGAGTGACGCTCGTTCTCGGGTTGGCCGCCGGCTTCTGGGCGGCCGCACGCATCGCGGCCTTCCGCCGCCGCGTCGCGCAGGGGTTCGCAGTGCTCAGGACGCCCGGGCGCTACGTGCGGACTGTCGTCCTATGGCAGGTGCTCGACTGGGCCTTTCGGCTCGCGGTCATCTACTTCTTCCTGCGCGCCTTCCACGTGCATCCAGACGTCCACAACGCCCTGCGCGTGCAGGTGACCGACAGCCTCTCGACGATCGTGCCGCTGACGCCCGCCGGCATCGGCACCGCGCAGGCGCTGATCGTCTACGTCCTCCACGGGCAGGCTTCACGCAGTGCGCTGCTCGCCTTCAGCGTCGGCATGAAGACGATCGTCTCGGCGGTCAACGTCGCGCTCGGCCTTGCCGCGATCCTCGTCATGCTGCGCACGCTGCACTGGCGCCGCGCGGTGGAGCAAGAAAGCGCCCTCGAGCGGACGCCGGAGGAGACGTCGGCGCGCTGACGCACGACCCCATCGAATTGAGCATCGGCTTCGGCCTGGCGCAGAGCGTCTACAGCTCACCTCGCTCCGAGCGTGCGATACTCGCCCAAAGTGGTCGTCCCCAAAACGGGTGTGGCGCTGCTGCGTGACATTTCCGGCAGCGGCTTCCCCGACGCCGACACGTTCTGCGCCGGTGCGCGGGGTCACCCGCTGTTCGTGCCCGAGGAGCCGGTGGTCGTCGCACGGGCGCCGGGACGTTTCGACGTCCTCGGCGGCATCGCCGACTATTCCGGCGGGCTCGTCCTCGGCTTCCCGATCGGGCAGGCCGTTCTGGCGGCCGCACAGGTCGCCGCCGACGGCCGGGTCATCGCAGTCAGCGGGCGCCGGCGCGTCGACGTCCCAGCGGCCGACCTCGTCGAGGCGCCGCTCGACGAGCTGGCCGACCGCTTCGCCGGCAGGGACTCGTGGGCCGCCTACGTGCTGGGGCCGGTCGCGCTGCTGGGCAGAGAGGAGCGGCTCGCGATCACGGGGCTGCGGCTTCTCGTCTCCTCGTCGGTGCCGGAGGGCAAGGGTCTCGGTTCCTCGGCCGCGGTCGAGATCGCCGTCGCGCAGGCGACGGCAGGCGCGCTCGGCTACCGGCTCGAGCCGCGCCGCCTGGCGTTGCTCGGACATCGCGCGGAGCAGCTCGTCGCGCGCGCGCCGTGCGGACCGATGGACCAGATGACGGCAACGTACGGCGAGAAGGCGCACCTCCTGGCGCTGATGTGCCGGCCGGCCGAGATCATCGGCTCCTTCGCCCTGCCCCCTGGGCTCACCGTCTGGGGGATCGACTCCGGCGCGCGGCACGCTGTCCGCGACGCGCCCTACCGGCGAGCGCGCTGCGCGACGTTCATGGGGAAGGCCCTGCTCGGCGTCGACGCCGACTACCTGACCGCGCTTCGCCCGAGGGACGTGGAGGCCGAGCGGCTTCCCGAGCGCATGACGGGCGCCGAGTTCCTGCGTGTCCGCGACGGCGTCGAGGACGAGATGAGCGCAATCGAGTCCACCGTCGAGTATCCGGTCAGGGCTGCGACGCTCCACCCGGTCGAGGAGCAGGTGCGCGTCGAGACGTTCCTGCAGGTGCTCGAGGAGCCCGTCACCAGACGCCGCGCGGGAGTCCTCGGTGACCTGATGGCGGCGTCGCATGCCGGCTACTCGCGCTGCGGGCTCGGAACGCCGACGACCGACCGGATCGTCGATGCGGTGAGGGCCGCCGGCTGGGAGCGCGGTCTCGTGGGCGCGCGGGTGAGCGGCGGCGGCTGCGGGGGCACTGTCGTCGTCCTCGGGCGCGAGGAGGCGGAGCCGATCGTCCGCCGGCTCGCGAAGAGCCTCGGCGGGGGGCTCGCCGCCGGCACGTCGGCAGGCGCATCCTCGTTCGGCACGCGCGTGGTCTAGGTCTAGCCCACGACGCGAACTTCGCAGTCGCGTTCCCGCAGCGCCTCGACCACTGCCGGGTCGGCCGACCGGCCGGTGATCAGCAGGTCGAGGTCCGCGATGCTGCACAGCCGTGCCACCTCGACGCGGCCGAGCTTGCTCCCGTCCGCGAGCACGACCTTGCGAGTCGCCACGGCCAGCATCCGTTGCTTCACCGCGGCTTCGGGCAGGTTGATGTTCGTAACGCCTCCGATCGGATCGACGCCGTTGCAGCCGAGCAACGCCGTCTTGACCGAGATCTGGTCGAGGATGAGCGTTGCGAGCGGATCGACGAGCGAATGCTGCAACGGCCGCAGCGTCCCGCCCAGCACCACCACCGTGATTCGCGGCGTCGCCGGCTCGAGCTCGAGCGCGGTCTTGAGCCCGTTCGTGAAGACGACCACGTCGCTGAGCTCCGCGCGCGCCGCGATCGCGCGGGCTGCTGCTGCCGCCGTCGTCCCGACGTCGAGGAGCACCGTCTCGCCGTCCTCGAGCAACGCGGCCGCGGCCTGGGCGATCGCCACCTTCTCCGCCGCGAAGCTCGAGATGCTGTCCTCGAACGGCTGCTCCTGGCGCGGTATCAACCGCGGGATGGCGCCGCCGCGGACGCGGTGCACCTTGCCTGTGGCCGCGAGGGAGTCCAGGTCTCCGCGCACCGTCACCTCCGAGACCCGGAAGCGGCTGCTCAGCTCGCCGACGCGCACGAACTCGCGCTCCTTGATCTCCGCGAGCATGCGCTCGCGCCGCAGCGACGCCGGGACGGGGGGCTCTGTCGCCTCTGCGCTCACGAGAGCATCGCCGCATCCGGTTGCGTGACCGCGAAGAGCGAGTGGAGCTCGATCGGCTCGGCGGGAACATCGAGGCCGGCGAGCTGCCGCGCCGCGTCCTCCGGCGCGACGTCGTTGAGGAAGAGTCCGAGCCCAGTCTCCACGCTCGCCCGGATCTTCTTCGTTCCGGGCGCGCGATGCACCGGGTACAGCTCGAACGCGAGGTGCCAGTCGGGCTGATCGTGCGGCGCCTCTTTCGCGACCATCATGTACGGCAGCTGGAAGTCGAAGAGCGCGTCGTACCGGCGCGCGACGTCGCGCAGGGCGGCGGCGAGGTCCCGCTGCTCCTCGGGGACGAGGTCGGTCAACCGCTGGAGCCCGTGCCGCCGCGCCCGAACCGCCACCTCGAAGGGCCACCTTGCCGCGAAGGGGACGGCCACGACGAAGCTTTCGTTCGCCGAGACGACGCGGTCGGAGCGGTCATCGGCTTGCGTCGCAGCGCACGAGAGGCAGCGTCCCTCGCGCCGGCGGTGGCGGCGGTGGGCCTCGGACATTGCCGCCGTGATCGGCGGGACGTGGTCGAGCGCATAGATCTGCCCGTGCGGGTGCGCGATGGTGGCGCCGACCTCGGCGCCCCGGTTCTCGAAGACGCAGACGTATGCGTGCGCGGGATCCGCCCAGAGCTCGCGTCCGCGGTCGATCCAGACCGCGACGACGCGGGCGAGCTCGACCGCCGACAGCTCGCTGAATGAGGCGTCGTGTCGGTCCGTATAGAGAACGACCTCGCAGCGCCCCTGCGCCGGTCCGGTCGGGCCGTCGAGGAGTGGCGCCGGCGGCGGGTCGGGACGGAACGACGGGAACCGGTTCTCGAAGACGGCCGCGTCGTACGAAAACGGAACCTCGATCCCGCCCGGACAAAAGGGGCACCGCTCGGGGCCCGTGCTCTCCGCCGGCGAGTCGAGCGGCCGCGTGTTTCGCGCCGGCGCGATCCCGACCCATGCCTCGGTGAACACGTCGAGGCGCTTGTGGATCTCCGCGCCTTCGCCGGCCGCACCCGGCTCCTCCTCGTCGAGGGAGCCGCGCAGCTCCCCGTAGACGAGCAGCCGCCTCCCGTCGGGATGGACGAGCACATGCCGGGGCAGCGGCCTCATCGCTTCGGAATCGAGCGTAGTATGGTCGCCTCCGACGACGATAGAAAGGGTCGGACGAGCGCACCGCCGCGCTCGTCACCGGCCTGCTCGTCGCCTGGGCGGCGCCCGAGCCGGCGCATCGTCATGCCGCCATCGACGGCGACCGGCTGGACGAGGCCGCCGGAGTAATCGGTGTGCTCCCTGATGAGATTGACGCGATCGGGTGCCAAGATCGACCGGGCTTCGGGGACGCTTGTGGTTGTGAAACCTATCGAGAATTGTTATATACGAAGGTTGATCTGTTGATTTAGAAAGTGCCCGACCGAAGGGCCAGCAGGGCGGTTCGATCGGGATGAGATCGAGGCGAAGAGAAGGAGGAGGGATGTCAGCAGACGGGCACGACGAGGTCAGCAAGGAGCAACGTGAGTTCTCGCGGCGACGCTTCCTCCGCCACGCGGGCGTGGCGGCAGCAGCTGTACCGCTTTACGGCGGTCTGGCCGGGATCCTGGGCGAGCAAGGAGCGAGCGCGGCGACCTACAAGCGCAACAACGACAACGCGTTCTTCGCCAGCCACCCGAAGTACAAGTTCGTGATGGTCAACCACGTGACGACGAACTCGTTCTTCACGGCGACGATCTACGGAATTCAGGACGCCTGCGCCCTGACCGGCTGCTCGTACCAGTGGACCGGCTCGGCGAGCTCGATCGTCTCCCAGATGGTGGCGGCGTTCAACACCGCCATCGCCGGCAAGGTGAACGGCATCGGGTGCTGCCTGATCGACAACACCGCCTTCAACGCCCCCGTCGACAGTGCGTTGAGTCACGGCATCCCCGTGCTCGCGTACAACGCCGACGTCTCGGCGGGAACCCCGAACAACCGCCAGGCCTATGTCGGCCAGAACAACCTCACCGCAGGAGCGGCGGTTGCAGCGCAGATCCTCAAGACCGGGGTCAAGAAGGGCGATCTCGTCGCCGGAATCATCGCGACTCCGGGAACGGGGAACATCCAGCCCCGGATCGACGGCGCGAAGCCTGTCCTGGTCAAGGCGGGCGTCAACTTCGTCGAGGTCGGAACCTCGGCGACCGAGGGTGCGCCGGAGTACAACAAGATCTCCGCGTGGTACGCCGGCCACAAGAGCGTGAAGTTCATGTTCGGCGTGGACAGCGGAGACAGCGACGCCATTGCGCAGTTCATCCAGAAGAACAACCTGAAGGGGAAGGTCGGCGGGGCGGGATGGGACGTCGGGACGCCGGTTGTGCAGGGCGTCGACGCCGGCAACCTGACCTTCACGATCGACCAGCAGGCCTACCTGCAGGGCTTCGACACGATCATGCAGCTCTACCTGTTCAACGTCTCGGGTGGGCTGATGAAGCCGACCAACACGGACACGGGACTCGGCATCGTCGTCAAGGGCACCGTTGCCCCGTACCTGGCGAAGAACAGGTTCGAAGGGACGAACGCGAAGCAGCAGGCCCTGAAGCCGCCGGCGTCGATCCCGCACTAGTCGTCACGAGCGTGCAATCGGGCGCTCCAACACACAGTGCTGTTGCCCCGGCGGCTGAGCCGCCGGGGCAACAGCGTGAAGCCGCGTCGATCTCGCGTCGCGTCCTTCGCCTTTTCCTCTACCAGCGCGAGCTGACGCCGGTCCTGATCACGGTCGGGCTGTTCGCGTACTTCACGATCAGGGCCGGGTCGACGTTCACCGACTCGCTCAGCCTCAGCTCGGCCTCCGGCTATGCGGGGCCGATCGGGGCGATCGCGGTCGGCGAGGTGCTGCTGCTCGTGCTCGCCGAGATCGACCTGTCGGCCGGCCAGGTCTTCCTGTTCGCGCCGTGGGTCGAGTACTGGATGCACAACCTCGGAGTGCCGATCGCGCTCTCCATCCTGGTCGCGCTCGCCGTCTGCTGCGGCGTCGGGGCGATCAACGGGCTGATCACGGTGCGCCTGAACGTGCCGTCCTTCGTCACGACCCTGGCGATGAACTTCGTCCTCTTCGGGCTCGTGCTCATCTACTCGGACATGACGCAGGCGACGCCGATCCCGCTGTCGGCGTCGAACGGGTCGCCGAACTTCTCCAGCAAGTTCATGGGAGCCTGGTTGTGGTCGGAGATCCTCTGGGTGCTCGTGATCACGATTCTCGTGACCGTGGTGCTCACGCGTACCCGCTTCGGTGTCCGGATCATCGCCACCGGCGGGAATCTGCTCGGCGCAGCCGAGGCGGGCGTCCCGGTCAGGCGCGTCAAGGTGTGGGCCTTTGTGCTCTGCTCCTTCCTCGCCGGCCTCGTCGGCATCGTCGACGCTGTCAAGTACGGGAGCCTCGACCCCGGCAACTTCGGCGTCGACTACATCCTCTACGCGGTCGGCGCCTGCGTGATCGGCGGCACCGCGCTGACGGGCGGGCGCGGGACGGTGATCGGGGCCTTCATCGGCGCGATCCTCATCGGCATCCTCGAGGACGGGCTCACGCTGATCGGGGTCAGCACGAACGACTTCTACGTGTGGGTCGGCGTTGTGATCATCTTCGCGATGGCGCTGAACGCGCAGTTCGACCGGCTCATCGCCCGCTCGAGGGGAGCATGAGCGTCCGGCCCACAGAACCGACGCCGCCCGCGCCCATATCGGCCGAGCCCGCGCTCGAGGTGCGCGGCGTGACCAAGCGCTTCGGTGCACTCGTCGTCCTCCGCGGCATCGACCTCGTCCTGCGGCAGGGCGAGGTGCTCGGGCTCGTCGGTGACAACGGAGCGGGCAAGAGCACGCTCGTCAAGATCCTGAGCGGCTTCCATCAGCAGGACGCAGGCGACGTCATCGTCGGCGGCGAGCGCGTCCGCTTCCACTCGGTCGGGGCCGCCCGGGCCCATGGAATCGAGACGGTCTACCAGGATCTCGCGCTGATTCCGCAGCTCCCGGTGTACCTCAATCTGTTCCTCGGCCACGAGGTGACGAAGCTCGGCCCCCTTCGCTTCCTCGACAAGGGCAGCATGCGCAAGCTCTCGCGCCAGTACCTCGACGACATCAACGTGCACGTGCCGAGCGTCGATGCCGAGGCGGTGCAGCTCTCCGGTGGCCAGAGACAGGCCGTCGCTGTCGCCCGATCTGTGCGTGCGGCAACGAAGATCCTGCTGCTCGACGAGCCGCTCGCCGCCATGGGCGCACGTGAGTCGAGGCTCATCATCGACCTCGTAAAGGATCTCGCCAAGAGCGGCCGGGTCTCGATCATCGTGATCGACCACAACTACGCCCATCTCTTCGAGCTCTGCGACCGCATCAACGTCATGCAGGGCGGTCGCATCACCATCGACCAGCAGGTGCACGAGACGTCGCTCGAGACGCTCACCGAGCTGATGATCTCGAGCTACCGCAGCCAGCTCGAGGAGATCTCGAGCGATGACGCCTAAGGCGCTCGGACACCTCGAGGTCTGGCTCGTCACCGGGAGCCAGGAGATGTACGGGCCGGCGACGCTGCGGCAGGTCGAGACGCATGCACGAGAGGTCGCCGCCGGCCTCGATGCGCAGCCGGCGGTCCCGGTGCGCGTGGTGCACAGAGAGGTCGCCACGAGTCCGGACTCGATCCGGCGCGTCGCGCTCGAGGCGAATGCGGCGGACACGTGCATCGGCGTGATCGCATGGATGCACACCTTCTCGCCGGCGAAGATGTGGATCGCCGGGCTCGCCGCGCTGCAGAAGCCGCTCCTCCATCTCCACACGCAGTTCAACCGCGACCTGCCGTGGGCGGAGATCGACATGGATTTCATGAACCTGAACCAGTCGGCGCACGGAGACCGCGAGTTCGGGTTCCTCGAGACGCGGATGCGTCTGCGCCGGAAGACGGTGGTCGGCCACTGGCGCGACCCAGAAGTTGCGTCGCGTGTCGGCGTCTGGGCGCGTGCGGCCGCCGGCTGGCACGAGGCGCAGTCGCTCCAGGTCGTCCGCTTCGGTGACAACATGCGCGAGGTCGCGGTCACCGAGGGCGACAAGGTCGAGGCGCAGATCCGGCTGGGCGTGGCCGTCAACGGCTACGGCGTGGACGCCCTCGCGGACGCGGTCGCTGCCGTTTCCGACGCAGAGGTCGACGGTCTCGTCGCGGAGTACGAAGACGCGTACGAGCTCGCTCCGGCCCTGTGCGCCGGCGGCGCGCGCCGGGAGTCGCTACGGGACGCGGCGCGCATCGAGGCCGGCCTGCGCGGGTTTCTCGACGCGGGCGGGTTCCGGGCCTTCACCGACACCTTCGAGAACCTTGGGCGCCTCACGCAACTGCCGGGCATCGCAGTGCAGCGGCTAATGGCCGACGGCTACGGATTCGCCGCCGAGGGAGACTGGAAGACAGCCGCGCTCGTCCGCATCGTGAAGGTGATGAGCGCCGGCGTGGACGGCGGCACCTCGTTCATGGAGGACTACACGTACGACCTGGCGCCGTCCGGTCCGAAGGTGCTCGGCGCGCACATGCTCGAGGTCTGCCCGTCGATCGCCGCGGAACGGCCCTCGTGCGAAATCCACCCGCTCTCGATCGGCGGCAGGGGCGATCCGGTGCGGCTCGTCTTCACGGCGGCGCCCGGCCCGGCGGTCGTCGCCGCGATGCTCGACCTCGGCGACCGCTTCCGGCTCGTGCTGAACGAGGTCGAGCTCGTGGAGCCGGAGGAGGACCTCCCCCGGTTGCCGGTGGCGCGGGCGCTGTGGAAGCCGAAGCCCGACTTCGCCACCGCCGCCGAGGCGTGGCTTCGCGCCGGCGGTCCGCACCACAGCGTCCTGTGCCGGGCAATCGGCAGCGAGGCGTTCGCCGACCTCGCGGAGATCGCCGGGATCGAGCTGCTCGTCATCGACGGCACGACACGGATCCGCGACGTCGCCAACGAGCTCCGCTGGAACCAGGCGTACTACCGGCTCGCCGGAGGGCTTTAGTGCCCCTAGTGCAGCACAGAGAGTTGCGCGAGCGCGTCCTCGAAGCGAACATGGCGCTCGGCCGCGCAGGGCTCGTCGTCCTCACCTTCGGGAATGCGAGCGCCGTCGACCGCGATGCGAGCGTGGTCGCGATCAAGCCGAGCGGCGTCTCCTACGACGGGCTCACGCCCGCTGCGATCGCCGTCGTCGACATCGAGAGCGGCGCTGTTGTGGACGGCCGGACGCGGCCCTCGTCGGATACGCCCACGCATCTCGTCCTCTACCGCGCATGGCTCGAGGTCGGGGGCATCGTTCACACGCACTCGTCGTTCGCCACCGCCTGGGCGCAGGCGGGCGAGGAGATCCCCTGCTACGGGACGACGCACGCAGACCATTTCGACGGTGCCGTCCCCGTCACGCGCCCGCTCACCGTCGCGGAGATCGAACGCGAGTACGAGCGGGCGACGGGGGAGGTGATCCTGGAGACGTTCGTCGACCTCGAGCTCGCGCCGCTCGACCGGCCTGCCGTTCTCGTCGTCTCTCACGGGCCGTTCGCGTGGGGCGCCTCGGTGGAGGAGGCGGTCGAGAACGCGATCGTACTCGAGGAGGTGGCGGCCGGGGCGCTGCGCACCAGACAGTTGCGGGCCGACGTCCCTCCGATCGGCGACGACCTGCGCCGGCGGCACTTCCGTCGCAAGCACGGGCCGGCCGCCTACTACGGGCAGACCCGTTGAGGGCGCTCCGGCTGCAGGGGCCGAACGAGCCGCGGTTGCACGACGAGCCGGACCCGTCGCCTGCGCCGGGGGAGGTGCTCGTGCGCGTCTCCGCCGTGGGTCTCTGCGGCTCGGACCGTCATTGGCTGCTCGAGGGTGGCATCGGCGATGCCCAGCTCGAGCATCCGCTCGTGCTCGGGCACGAGTTCGCGGGCGTCGTCGCCTCCGGCGCGCGCGAGGGCGAACGCGTTGCCGTCGATCCCGCCATCCCGTGCGGCGCATGCGATCTCTGTGCCGCTGGGCTCGAGCACCTCTGCCCGGCGGTTCGCTTCGCCGGCCACGGCTCGACCGACGGCGCCCTGCGCACGCTCCTCGCGTGGCCCGAGCGCCTTGTGCACCCGGTGCCAGAGACGCTCACCGACGTCGAGGCCGCGCTTGCGGAGCCGCTCGGCGTGGCGCTGCACGCGTTCGACCTCGGGCACGTCCGTCCCGGTGCCGGCGCCGGCGTCTTCGGCTGCGGGCCGCTCGGCCTCCTGCTCGTGCAGCTCCTGAACATGGCGGGCGCGTCGCCGATCGTCGCCACCGACCTGCTTGCCCACCGTGTCGCGGCGGCCGCCGAGCTCGGCGCGACGCACGCGGTCCTCGCCGGTGGAGTCGCCCTCGACCAGGACCTCGAGGTCGCCTTCGAGGTGGCGGGCGACGACGGCGCAATCGACGAGGCCGTCGCCTCGCTCCGGCCGGGCGGACGCCTCGTCCTCGTCGGCATCCCGGACGACGACCGCACCTCCTTTCGCGCGTCGGCTGCGAGGCGCAAGGGCCTGACGCTGCTCCTGTCGCGACGGATGAGGGCGGCCGACCTCCCGCGCGCGCTCCTGCTCGCGGCGGAAGGGCGCGTGGATCTGAAAGGGCTTGTCAGCGCCCGGTACGCCCTCGACGAGTGGCCGGACGCCTTCGCAGCGCTGCGCGAGCGGCGCGGCCTGAAGGTCGTGATCGAGCCGTGAGCGGCCGGTACGCCGTCGGGATCGACTTCGGGACCGAGTCCGGGCGCGCAGTCCTTGTCGACTGCACCGACGGCTCGGAGGTGGCCGCCTCCGTCTACCCGTACGCGAACGGCGTCCTCGACGAGCGGCTCCCCGACTCCGACCGCGAGCTGGAGCCGGAGTGGGCGCTGCAGGATCCCGCCGACTACGTGCGCACGCTGAAGCACGCCGTGCCGGAGGTTCTCGGAGGGATCCGGCCGGAGGAGGTCGTCGGGGTGGGCATCGACTTCACCTCGTGCACGATGCTCCCGACGACGGCGGACGGGACGCCGCTGTGCGAGCTGCCCGATCTCCGCCTCCGTCCGCACGCCTGGGTGAAGCTCTGGAAGCACCATGCCGCACAGCCGGAGGCGGACGAGGTAAACGCCGTCGCGAGGGACCGAGGCGAGCCGTGGCTGTCACGGTACGGCGGCAAGATCTCGTCCGAGTGGTTCTTCCCGAAGGCGCTGCAGATCCTCCACGAGGATCCGGAGGTGTACGCGCGCGCCGGGCGCCTGATCGAGGCTGCCGACTGGATCGTGTGGCAGCTCACGGGGGTCGAGACGCGCAACACCACCACCGCCGGCTACAAGGCGATCTGGTCGAAGGCCGAAGGCTTCCCATCGCGGGACTACTTCGCGGCGCTCGACCCGCGCTTCGCGAACGTCGTGGACGAGAAGATGTCGCGCCGCATCGACGCCATCGGCGGGCGTGCAGGTGGCCTCGGCGAGCGCGCCGCAGCGTGGACGGGAATGCTGCCCGGCACGCCGGTGGCGGTTGCGAACGTCGACGCGCACGTGTCCGCTCCCGCCGTCGGCTGCGTCGCACCGGGTGAGCTCGTCGTGATCATGGGGACGAGCAACTGCCATGTTCTCCTCGGCGACCGTCTCGTCTCGGTCGAGGGGATGTGCGGCGTCGTCGAGGACGGCGTCGTGCCGGGCCTCTTCGGCTACGAGGCGGGCCAGTCGGCCGTCGGCGACATCTTCGCCTGGTTCGTCGAGAACTCCGTGCCGCCGCAGGTCTACGAGCTCGCGCAGGGGCGCGGTGTGGACGTGCATCACCTTCTCGAAGAGCAGGCGGCGGCGCTTGCGGTGGGGGAGAGCGGCCTGCTCGCGCTGGACTGGTGGAACGGCAATCGCTCCGTGCTCGTCGACGCCGATCTCGCGGGGCTCGTCGTTGGGCTCTCGCTGTCCACGCGCCCGCACGAGGTCTACCGCGCGCTGCTCGAGGCGACCGCCTTCGGCACGAAAGTGATCGTCGACGCCTTCGAGCGCGCGGGCCTGCCCGTCGACCGGATCGTGGCCTGCGGGGGCCTGCCCCATCGCAACCGGCTGCTGATGCAGATGTACGCCGACGTGCTCGGGCGTCCGATCAGCGTGGCCGGATCGCAGAACGCGCCCGCGCTCGGCGCGGCAATGTTCGGCGCCATCGCCGGCGGCGTATGCAACTCGATCGGGGAGGCGTCAGAGCGGATGGCGGCGCCTGCTGCCGAGACATATCTCCCGGACGACCGGAGCCGGCACGCGTATGGCGCGCTCTATGCGGAGTACGTGCGCCTCCACGATCTTTTCGGCCGTGGCGGCGACGACGTGATGAAGACGCTGAAGCGCGTTCGCGACGAGACGAGGCACGTTGCCGCGACCTGAGTCGAGTCGCGAGCCGTTGTGGCCATAACACGCCGGTGCTACAGCGTCGCTCCCGTGCGCGGGTCGAACAGGTGCAAGCGGCAGGCGCGCCGAGTCGAACAGAACCTCATCGCGCCCTCAGCCCTGTGCGTGCTTCGGTCGAAGCTGAGCCGGATGACCCGTCCCCGCGGCAGCAACGCATTCGACGGGGCAGAACAGGCACCGCAGACCACCACTCGGTCAAACTCGAAGACCACGGCAATCTTCTCCGGGTACCAGATGTAGTCCACGCGTCGCGGCCTCGCGTCCCCGAAGACAAAATGCAACTCCAGCCGCTCCTGTGCCGGAAGCCAGGCGGGCGGACGCGGGCTCGGAGCAGCAATCTCCGCCTGCGCCCCCTGCACGCCCAAGCCCGTCACGAAGAAGACGACAAAGAGTGCCCCCAGGCGACGGCGAAGACAAGTCGAGGACAGCCGTCGAGCCATCGCGCCGAGCCTACGTCACTCCAGTGCGGAAACCATCAGCAGGCTGTTCGGGAATACCGCGCGCAGAACGCGCGACGATCGCCGCTGCCAGGCGTGCCGCCCAGGTGCGGGCCGGAGCTCCCGCCGCTTCTAGGAGCGCCGCCTCCAGAGAGGCGTTGCGGCTGCGGCTGACGCCCTCGACCGTGGCCACCCACCGGCCGCGCTCGTCACGCTCCACGAGTAGTGAGTAGCCGTCGGGTGTCTTCCCCTTCCAGATTCGCATCAGCCACCTCCAGATACGTCACGGAGAACGACGTCTGTCACAACACTCCGTTCCACCAGGTCTCCACACCGTCTCTAGAAGACGAACCCATAGGGCTTGATGTTCTGTCTCTTGATGTGACCGTTCTCGATCACGACGTCGAAGCGCTTTCCGGTCTCGCTCTCCTCGACGAAGACGATCCCGGAGGTTGTGATCGCGTAGCCGATCTTTCCGACCGGCGGGGTCGCGGCCGGTGAGGCGAGCCGGACGAGCCGCGGTCCGATCTTCGCCAGGTCGCGTTGGGCTGAAGCACCGTTCTCGCTTCGCAGGGCATGCCCTCGCTTCGAGCGGACGAACAGCGCCAGGTCACGGGCCGCGGCACGGTCGGCAAAGAACGTGCTGCCGGTCGCGGTGAGCGGGATTTCGACCGCGCCGTGCGAGCCGAACTTGTCCGGCCAGGTGTGCCCGTAGGTCGCCTCGATCTCACAGCCGTCGTAGGGATGCGGCACGCCGAAGAGGCGGATCTTGATGATTGGTCCGAACCCGCGGAGGACGGTCAGCTCTCGCGGCCAGATACCGAGCTGGTCGTGCGCGATCGTGAAGCAGCCGACCCCGAGCCTACCGGTCAGGAGCGCCTTGCGGACGGTCGAGACACCGGTCGTGTCGAAGACGACGACGCCGTTGGAGCCGACCGTGATCGAAGCGCCGTCGGCAGAGCCGCGTTGAAACGGCGCGGTCGGGGCGGGAATGTGGAAGCCGAGCGGCGACGGCGGCGGCGGCAGCGGCGCGCCAGGCTTCGGCGGCTGCACGTGTATGTGCACCTGCTTGATCGGTAAGAAGACGTAGCGCGCCACGACGTCGCCGTGCGCGTCGCGCGCAGTGATCGCGCGCAGCGCCGTCGACGAGGCCCGGTGGGCACGCGGAACGGCCCAGTAGACGAACCCGGCGTTGATCGGCGGCGAGACGAAGACGAAAGGAAGGTCGAGCGAGCTCCCGTCGCGGAACTCGGCGGTCAGCCGTGTCGCCTTCGTGGTCAGGACGACTCCCTCGACGTCACCGACGAGGGAACTTGACGGCGAGACCGCAACGAAGCTGAGGCTGAGGAGCTCCGGATGCACGTCGCCCTTCGGCACCTTGAAGTTCCTGTACGCACGGGCGAGGTCGGAGCGGTTCAGACAGCCGCCGATCACTTCGCTGAGCGTCCAGCAGAAGCCGCCGCGTCGGGTCGGCGCGACCCAGAGCGTGTGACTCTTGCCGTTCACGTGAAAGGTAGTGACGGTGCGCGCCTCGCTGACGATCGCCTGCGGCGCCATCGACGGAGGCGCGCCGACGCCGAGCTCGGCGAACTGTCGAAGCACGATCGTCGGCGCGGGCTTGGTCGCCTTGAACGCGATGTTCGTGCGGCCGAAGAGATCGAGAATCAAGCTCCGCACGCCGAACGCCGGGGTCGCAAGCAGCACCGCGACCAGAAGCCCGAGCAGCGCTAGCGCGATCAGCAGCCGACGCCGGGAAAGAGCACGCCTCCTGCCTTGCGCGCGGTCCAGAACCTCAGCCCAGTTAGTTTCCTCGAAACCGCCCAGCGGCGAGACGAGTTCCAACTCGCCGAGGATCAGGGCATCGACGTCAACCATCTGCATCCACCTCCAGAAGCGCCTTGCGAATCGACGCATGCGCTGTCGCCAACGACGCCGACACCGTCCCCACCTCGATCTCCAACGCCTCCGCGATCGCCCGGTAGTCGAGCCCGGCGTAGTAGCGCAGAAACACCACCAGCCGCTGCCGCTCCGGCAGGCTCGCCACCAACGGCGACGCCTCAAACACCGACCGCGGCACCTCATACGCGTCGTCGAACTCGCCGCCCACCTCGACAAGCGGGCGCCGAGTCGCCTTCAACGCCGCATTCACCACCGCCCGCCACACCCATGCCTCCAACGACCCCTCCCCGCGAAACCCGGCGTGTCCGCGGATCGCATCGACAAACCCGTCCTGCACCGCCTCCACCGCCCGTTCCCGATCGCCCACAACCGCCTGAGCCACCTGCACGAAGTACGGAAAGCGCGACCGGTACAGCCCCTCGATCTCGTCAAGCCGCCGATCCCGCCGCTGCCTCATCTACACAGACTGATCCACAACCACCGCCATTTGTTTAGGTCAGCCGTGGCGTCGGGCCGATGCCGGGGGTCAGAGGAGCCGCGGCGGAAGGCGTCACCCCTACGGAGGTGTCGAGCATCATCAGCGATGTCGATCAGGTGGGTGTGGGCTGGGTTCAGCGTCACCTGATCGCCGTAGCCGTCGTCGTTGTCGCTGTGGCCGCGACGGGCGGCGTCTTCGCGTTCGCGCGGCCCACAGCTCATCAGCAGAGTCGCGTCACGACCGTGCACATGCAGGATCAACGGCACTACACACTGGCAGAAGTGCGCAAGGCTTTCGCCGCGCACGGCTTGCAGTTGACGGTCAAGACCCACGTCGGAGGCAGGGACGCTATGACGATCCTCAGTACCGGCCCCGCCGGAACACCGAGCCCGTTCACCGTGGCAGTCTTCGGCCCGCAGACGACGGTGACATTCACGCAAGAACCCGACGGCAAGAGCTTCGACGCGCAGTTCGGAAACGTTCAGGTCCACTACGGCGGCGTCAGCACGCGCTTCCGGTCGAGAGTGGAAGCCGCGGTGGCCGAGCTTCGCACCTGACACACGACTATGCGCACCAAGCCGACCCCGTCCACCGTGACGAATCCACGGACTCCCACGCACGCAGGCGGTGCGAACGGAATCGTCACCATGACGGACACCGCCGGGGCGGCTCACCCGTGCAGCGAGAGGCCGATCACGTCCTTCACGGTCGTACCGATCACCTCGTCCCGCTTGTCGTAGCGACAGGATTGAGGGAGCTCGCTGCGGGCCGTCGGTCGCCCTCATGATGAAGGCGCCCGTCGTCTCCGTTCGCTTCACGGCGAGTGCGGGTGTACAAGGAACGCATGGACGCTCGCTCCTTCCCGCGTCCGACGTCACCGCTGGCGGCGGCACTCCGGTGCGCTATCGCGGCACTTTCGCTGCTCGGCGCACTGGCGCTCAGCCCGGCGAGCGTTGGCGGAGCGGGGAGCGCCGCTGCTGCCACCGCGCCCCAGCCGGTGATTCTCTCGATCTCGGTCTCGACACCGCGCGGTGTGCCGCTCCCTGCCGCAGGTGAGCGCGTCGTGGTGAGCGTGCGCGTCCGCAACGCGAGCAGGTGCACGTTTCTCCGCCAGTACAGCGCTTTCTCGTCGCTGTTCCCGCTGAAGACTGTCCCATGCGGGTCTGGCCACGCCAGCGTTGCTGTGCCGCCGATCGCCAACAACTACAAGGCGCCGCTGCATCTCATCTACGCCGTCCGCGTCCGAGGCGCCGGGACGCGGTCCGTTCAGCGGAGCGTCACGCTCAGCCAGGCCGCCGCCGCTCCGCGCCCATCACCGTCTCCGGCGCCGCCGCCGCCGCCGCCCGCCCCGACATCCCCGACGGCGACACTCTCGATCGCTCCGGGCAGCGTTCCGTCCACCGGCGGTTCCGTCGTCTTGAGCTTCTCGTCCTTGAACGCGTTGTCATGCACGCTCTCTTCGACTCCGGCGCTCTGGACCGGCGCCAACCCGGCCGCAGTGGACTGCAGCGGCACCTACACGGTGACCCTCGCTCCGACCACAACCGAGCAGCAATGGACGGTCACCTTCGCTGCGACAAACGACGCCGGACAATCGGCGTCCTCGACGCAAACCCTGATCGAGCAAGCGGCTCCGATCCCCGCCTGGGCGGAGAGCTCGATCTGGTCCGGCTACGTCGTCCCGTCGAGTAGCGCGCTCATCACCGCCGTGAGCGGCCAGTGGACGGTGCCGACGCTCAACTGCGCCGTGACGCCGAACGGCGGCGCGTCGATCTGGGTCGGCATCGGCGGCTACGGCTGGCCGACAGGCGGCACCTCCGGGACGCTCCTCCAGACCGGGGTGAGAACGGATTGCCTCAACGGCGTCCCGCAGTACGCGGGCTGGTTCGAGGAGTACCCGAGCATGCCGAATACCTCGAAGGACTTCCTCGGCTTCCCTGTGTCGCCGGGTGACTCGATTCAGGCGTCCATCTTTCAGGGCGGCAGCGGAGCCTGGGAGACGAAGGTCGACGACCTGACAACCGGGCTGTCCGGCGTGATGGTCGCCGGCGAAGGCTGGGGCGTGACCGCGGACACGGGCGACGGCAGCTTCCGCGAGCAGGGTTCCACGGTCGGGCTCTCCTACTCGGGCGGCTACACCGCCGAATGGATCGTCGAGGACTACTCGCTGAACGACTCGGCCGTCCCGTTCGCCGACTACGGGAGCGTGACCTTCACCGGCCTCACTACGAGCCTTTCGCCGTGGTCGTTGACGACGGACGAAGGTCTGGCAATGGCGCAAAACGGCGTTGTGCTTTCGACGCCCTCTCAACCCTCGAACGACGGCTTCTCAGTCAGCTACACCGGGTAGGTACCGGAGCTCCTCTAGTTGTCGAAGGGTCTGTCGCCTTCCCACGAGGGCATCCGCGAACTATTCGGACTCCACGCCCCGCCATTCCAGAGCGCCCGTAGATGCGGGTTGGGAAAGCGATGGAAGACGAGCTTCCACCGTTGCGGCGTCTCGATCGCCGGATCGACGTAGAGCGCGAAACCGTCGGCTTCGATCTCCTCGAAGTCGATTCCGTGTCTCGGCTTGGTCGTCTCGTGCTCGATGCCGGCTTCGCTCGCCCAGATGTACAGGCAACCGCCGTGCTCGCGGATGAACTCCGTGGCGCGCTGGTCTGCTTCGACGGTCGGCACGGCTACCGCAGTACGCCCGGTGGCGCCGCACCGGTGTTACCCGACATGGTGAGATCGGAGGCGATGTCGAGCCGCGTCCAGGGAAGGTGGCGCAGCATGATCGTCCAAGTCGTCGCCGCACCCGCGGACTCGTCGATGCTGACCTCGACTCCCGCGTCCCGGTAGCGCGTCCAGTCGCCGCCACGGGCAGGCGGCTCGGTGCGTACGTGGTCGAGCCCGTCATCGTCGACCCAGACGTAGACCCGGCCGCCACGCTCGTGGATGAACTCGGCCGCATCCGGATGCACCTGAACAACGGTCGCAGTTTCCACACTCCTGGACATCGGCGCATGGCGCCGCAACCTTGACGGAGTGGGCGAACCTGTTCCGCGGGCCACAACAACGCGCTGAAGCTGCGCGGAGTGCTTATGGAGTCTCTGGCATGAGGATGCTCGCGCAGGCGAGGCTTGGGCGAGAGCGTTAGCGGCGAGGACCGAACGGGGCCGACTGCTCGATCGGCGCCGAGACCAGCGGTCAGCGGCTCACCTGGCGCCCGTCTGGTAGGGAACCTGCGTTTAGCGCGCCTACTGCAAAGGCCCCTCGTGAAGGGGCCTTTTTGCAGGAGTTTCCCGCGCTAGAACTCGCGGGCAATCATCACGGCAACTCAACGATCAGATCAGCTGCAGCCGGTGTTCGTCCCGCAGTCGCGGCACGTGTAGCACGAGCCGGTGCGCACCATGCGGCCGCCGCAGCGGGCGCACTCGACCGCGTCCTC
>Ga0265318_10000358_pt1 | contig 36319 bp, 41 predicted proteins | sample 4821metaG_FD_192431 | JGI IMG/M metagenome (GOLD analysis project Ga0265318, IMG submission 192431) | Rhizosphere microbial communities from Carex aquatilis grown in University of Washington, Seatle, WA, United States - 4-8-21 metaG | ecosystem: Host-associated > Plants > Roots > Rhizosphere >... | reverse complement strand
CGTGGCGGCGCCCGTGGCGGCGCGCGTGGCGGCGTCCGTGGCGGCGCGCGTGGCGGCGCGTGTGGCGGCGTGCGTGGCGGCGTGCGTGGCGTCGTCCGTGGCGGCGCCCGTGGCGGCGCGCGTGGCGGATCTTGACCTCGCAGCATCCGGAGCCGGCAATGCTTCGAGGGTCAGCACCCGGTGCAACCCGTGTCGAACGACGTGGGCGACAGCGGGTGCGATCGCGGCCTGAAGGTCGGCCTCGGTGAGCTTTCGCCGGAACAGCTTCTGCTGCTGGGCCGGGTTCTCGCGCAGGTACCAGACGCCGGCCGCAATCGAAGCGGCGATGGCGCCCCCGATGGGCGACGCGCAGAACACGATCCGGTCGGGCGCCGGGAGCTTGGCCGCCTCGTGCAGCCCGTTGACCGCCACGCGCATCGCGTCCCGGTCCGCGTCCGTCATCGGGGCGGTGCGGAGCGCGTTCGCGATCCAGCGGTCCGCCCACGGCTTCAGCTGTTCACGATGCTCGGGAGTGAGCTCGTACAGCTTCTTCTTCTTGGCGCCCATGATCCGCTCCTTTTCAAGTGTTCAAAGCCGACCACTATTCGATACGCTACAGTCATGCCCCAGGTCAACACCTTTTTCACGCGGACCTTGCTTTTCTTCGGCCGTCAGGGACTCAGGTCACTCGGCCGATTCCGGCCGCTGGGCCTGCGCGCACCGTCGCATCCGCGCTTCCCAGCAGCTGGAACAGTGGGCACCTGGACGGGGCGTGTCGTCAAGCAACGCGGCCTCCACCACCACCGTCATCGCGTCGGCCCACTCGGGGCTTCCGTGCATCACGGGCAGCTCGTCGCCGTCCGTGAAGCCGTCGCGCACGTAGTAGATCTCCCGCCTGAACCCGTCGGCCTGGGCCAGCGAGCACGCCGCCAGCGCCAGCGCCGTGAGCTGCAGGTTGTGGGCGGGCGGGTCCACCGGCCACTTTCCGGTCTTCCAGTCGCGGACGGTGACCAGATGCCGGCCGGCGACGATGCTCGATCCCACCACGTCCGCCCGGCCCGCGGTCAGCAGCGGCGAGCCGTCGCGCGCCACGTAGACGTGCGGCTCGGGCTCGTCGCAGAGCACGCCGCTCCCGTCCTCGCGCAGCCCCACCGCCAGCTCGAACAGCATCCCGGGGCGCGGGTGCCAGCTCATGGCCAGCATCTCCAGCCATCCCCGCACCTCGTCGTCGGGCAGCGAGACCAGGATGTCGTGAAGGCTGGCCTGCTCCTTCCAGTCCACGATGGCGGCGTGGAACAGCGTGCCCTTGTCCGCTGCGGCATCGCGCCGGGCGCGCGCGTCCCGCTCCTTGGCCGTCGTCGGCTCCAGGCGGGACAACGCGCGCGGGTACCCGCAGTTGCGCTTCAGGGCGCTGGCGGTGATCACGTGCACTCCACGAGGAACCGGATCGCCATCGCGCCCACCTGGGTGGCCTCCGCACGCATGTCTCCCTCCAGTCCACGAACCGTCTCCCATAGTTCGTCGACTTCTTCGCGCAGCACGCCGAACCCCTCGTGCGGCGAATTGAGGGGCCGGGGGAACTTGTCGCGCGCGCGGCGCAGTTCGGCCAGGATGCGCTCGATTGCTTCGGCGTCCGTCAGGCGCTTCTTGGCGCGCGTCACGACGCCTTCACCCTTCCCGCCGCCACCAGCTTGGCCCGCACCTCGCCGTAGGTGGCGTCGTTGTCGTCCACCTGGGCCGCCTCCAGCAGCTGCAGCGCGTCCGCTGCCTGCACCGCCGTGAGGGCGTCGGGCGACTCGACACCGAAGGCGCCGCGCAGCCAGATTTTCGCGTAGCCCGGCTTCCAGGTGAGCGCTTTCACCGCCTTGCGGATGCCGCTGATGACCGTCGCGTCGGGGGCCTCTCCGGTGTCAGGGCTCGCCGCCGTCACTTCGGCAGGCGCTGCACCAGCCGCACCAGCATCGGCTTTTGGGGCGGGCGTCGCCTCAGCCGGGCCGGCGTTCCTCCCCGTGGGCAGCGCGAACGTGCCGCCCTTCGTCTTGAGGCTCCAGTGCCAGCTTCCCTTCTTCCCGGGCTCCTTCGCCTCCCGCCATTCCTTCTGGGCGTACTTCTCCTGCCACGCCTCGCGCCAGGTCGGATCCCACAGCTCCGAGGCCATCCCCAAATCCTTGCAGCAGCGCGTGAGGCAGTCGGTGCGCGCGCCCTCCATGGCAGAGGCCTCCGACATGCCGAAGCTCTTGCGGCACTCGCCCACCGCCTCGCTCACGAACCGCCCCAGGATGAACAGCGCGCCGTGGTACAGCTGCGCCTCGCCGCTGGGCCGGGACGGGCCGCGGGGCAGCAGCGCCCACGCCCCCACGCCGAAGGCCCGCGTGAGGATGCGCCGGTAGGCCACGCCAGGCAGGTAGACGATGCCGTCGGGGCGGATCTCCACCTCGGCCTCGTTCACCGGTGCGCCCAAGATGGCCGCCGCCTCGGGAGCGAAGGGCGCAGAAGCCGCCCCCTCGAAGCCCGTCGCGTACTGCGGAACCATCGGCGCCTTGGGCTCGGTCGCCGCCCGCGCCTCGGTGGCAGCGCGGGTCAGGTCGGTCACTCCGTTGGCGCTCATCGAAGCGCCTCCCGGTCCCAGCGGACCTGTTCCTTGAACGCGGCATCGTCGGCGAAGCGGTCGCCGTACACCAACTCGCGGTTCGTGATCGGCGCCATCGGCACCGTGGGGGTCTCGTCTACGTGCTCGGGCGTGTCATTCTCGTCTCGCATGTCGTCGCCTCCTGGGTGAGACGACACGTTGACATTGATACGCTACGATTTCAAGCAAACGCTACGCTGGGCCTGACGATTCTGACGCGACGAATCGTGGTCAGCTTGACCAGCTATTCGGCGATGCGCGCCCAGACAGACAAGGGGAGGCCGTACTTGTCGCGTATCCGCTCGGCCGTCTTGCGGGGAATCGGCCTGTTTCCAGGGCCTTCGGCGAACCAGCTGACGACGCGCGAGCGCGTCTCGCCCAGCTCGCGGGCGAGGCTCGACTGGCTCACGTCCTGCTCGTACAGCTTCCGGAGGCCCGCATGCTCCCGCGTTGCCCGGGTGGCCGCGCGCCGGGTGATCACGCTCATTCGCTCCGTGTTGACGTCCATGACTGGTACGCTACGATGCTTCTCAGTGGTCGGCAACTGTTTCCCGGAGAGCAACGTCAGCGCCAACTCCAAGGCGCCGATGTACTCGGCGTCCATTCGGTTGCCGATCGTCCGCTGTCTCGGGTGCGCCGTCAAGGGGTTGCTACGGTGAGGCGGGCCCGGCGGGTGGACCGGAACCATGCGGAGATTCGGGATGTACTTCGAAGCCTCTGCCCGGTCGTCGAGGACACCAGCGACGTGGGGCGCGGGTTCTCCGACCTGGTGGTGAAGACGCGCGCGGGGACGGTGCTGCTGGTGGAGGTGAAGGACGGGAAGAAGCCGCCCAGCGCGCGGGCGCTCACCCCTGACGAGGCGGCCTTCGCGAACCGATGGCAAGCGAGCTACGTGATCGTGTCTTCGGTGGACGAGGCGATCGCGGTCAGCCGGCGCTAGAACTCCAGCCTGACGCTGACCCCGCCCGCGCCCGAGCTCGTGGCCCAGAGGCCGGCGGACAGCGGCCCGAGGATGCGCCGCTCGAGCTGGGCCCCGACCACCAGCGGCCCCGGTAGCCCCGGGATGAGGTGCGGCGGGCTCCCGAGGCTCGCTCCCGCCAGCGCCGTCACCGACCACTGCGGCCGCTCGGCCGTCACGGTCACGGTGCGCGTCTCCTGCGTCACCTGGTGGGCGTCGTGCTGCGCCTGCGTCGTCGCCTTCGTCTCGGCCTGGCGCTCGGCCTTGGCTTCGACGTGCGACGTCTTCGCGCTGGTACGCTCGATGGTCTCCTCGACGATGGGAGGACCGACCGGGCAGCCCTCGACGGCCGGCGAGGGGAGCCATCGGATCGTCGTCTTGGTGGCGACGTCGGCTTTCGTGTCGGCGGTCGCTGCTACTGCGGCGTGCACGTCGGCCTGCGCAGTGGTCGTCTCCTTCGCCCTGACGTCCGTCGTGACCTTCGACGCCTCGACGGTGACCACCTTGGCTGGGGCCGTGAACCGGCCGGCGCCGTAGGCGCCCAGCAGGCACGCCGCGGCGATGAGAGCTGCTACGCCGCGGGCGTGCCAGGTGGTCAGCATGGGTTACGCCGCGGGCTTCGGCGCGATGGCGGCGGTCAGGGCGTTGGAGGCGGTGGTCAGCCGAACGGTGAGCGCGTCGAGCTGCGCGGAGTCGTCGGCCGAGCCGGCGTGCAGGGTGCCGATCTCGGCAACGGCGGCGGCAACGGAGTTTTCCACGGTGGTGACGGCGGCGGTGAGGTTGTCGAGCGATTGAGACATGTGCTTGAGTGCCTTTCTGGTCTGGTGGTTGTCGTGAGCGAGGATCGAGATGCAGAGGGCCAGCAGGACGACGACGCCGGTCAGCATGACCGGAACATCTCCGCTCGCCATTCGTTGCGGGCCGGCCGCGACGTCTCCACGTGAGACTCGACGGCGGCGCGCTCCCAATCGCGGCGGTCCACTGCGGCTGCCAGGTTGCGGAACTTTGCCAGGCCGTTCAGCCCGAGGTTCCAGGCGAGGTCCACCAGCACCTGCTGAGCCGCCCACGGCAGAGCATCGAAGGCGTGGAACTGCTGCTGCAGGCCCGGAATGAACACGTCGTTGAGTCGCCGCACCGCCAGCGCCGTCACTTCCTCCGGGTCCAGCTCGATCGGCGGCTGCAGCTTGTACGCGCTCAGGGCCTGGCCCCCGCGCATCTCGCGCACGCGTTCGAAGGCGCCGGCGATCTCGTCCTCGGTGCCCCCCCTCCCGGCGACGCAGTTGCGGAAGGGCAGGGCGACGGCGGCGCCGACATCGGGCAGCATCACGCCGATCCCGACGGTCACGCACGGCGGGCTGGCCGTATCGAGGTACATCCAGGGTGACGCGCCCTCGAAGCGGCGCAGGTTGTCCACCAGCTCGGCCAGTTGCTGCTCGGTCATCGCGGCACCTTCCTTCGTTCGTGGCTCAGCCGGCGCCCCGCCGCTGGCCGTGTCACCTCGCCGAGCACGCGGCACCAGCGCCATAGGCGCCAGTCGGCGGTCCCTCGGCAGCTCATGAGCTTCCAGGCCTCGTTGGGGGACTCGGGCGCCTGCACGTCGTTGTCGAGCACCGTCTGTTCGCGGGTGCAGTCGGGGCACACGCGCCTGACGGGCGTGGGCTCCTCCGCGAACTCCATGACGACGTCACCGGCCATGCAGCAGCTTCTTTGATTCCTCGCGGAGCTTCGAGGACAGCTCCGTCAGGGTCTCGGCGATTCCGTCGGCGACTCCTGCGATGGCAACGAGCTCAGCCGGGAGTTGATCCGGAGCAACGTGAGCCGCGAGGCGGCCAGTTTCCGCGAGAGTGGTCCCCAGGGAGATGATTTCAAGGCCGACATTGACGATGCCGTGGCGATCGGCGGCCCCGCCGCCTCCAGGCTCCCCCACGCGTGCGCCCTGGCCGTTGCTGCTTTCATTGGGCATCACCCTTCCGTTTCTTCTTGACCAGAGACGCCACGCGCGCCTCCACGTCGAGTACCTGTTTGTCGGTGTACTTCTTGTCCTGGTCGCCCACTGTCGCGATTCTCAGCTCGCACTGGTTCACCTCAGTCCGCAGCGCGGCGATGTCGGCCTTCAGGCCGTTGACGTCGTCGTGCGTGGCCCCGCCGTAGTGGCTCATCAGGAACGTCCCGACGGTGGCGAGGCCGCCCACGAGGGGAGCGTGCCACCAACGGCTGAGGTTCTCCCCGTCAGCCAAGGTTGTCCTCGATGGTCAGCGGCTCGTAGCCGTCCGACGGGTAGTGGATGATCGTGCCGTCTCCGCGCACCTGTTTGAACTCCACGTCGTAGCTGCCCGAGGTGTCCACGTCGGTGGAGGCCGGTGTGTAGCTCACGGTCCCCGCGGTCGGGCTCACGATGGTGCAGGAACCCCCGCTGACCTTCACCACCTGCGTATTGCGGTCGCGCAGCCAAATCGCCACCGTCGAGCCAGTCAGGTCCACGACCACGCCATTGGCCTTCAGCGTGGCCGTGATGGGGTAGCCGGTGTCGGTGCGCTTGCGAGGCTTCACGTTCCCTCAGTTTCAGGTATCCGGGGTGACCGTCAATTGTTGGGAGTCCACCACCGCAACGAAGGGAGGCCGCAACGTCTGCGCGGGCACGAAGCCGGGCTGCGGCACGTTGACCCGCCTTTGCGGGAAGAACTCGTCAACGATGGCGTTCGCAATTCCCGCAAATAGCGCCAGGCGACGCGGCCAGCCCCAGGGCGGCGTGTCGGGAATGACCGCGGGCGGGGCGATCGTAGCCGTCCGGCGGCGGGGAAGGAGCGGCGGCGCCTCCTCCTCCTGTCGCACCAGCGCCAGGACGCGGCGCGGCCACCCCCACGGTGGATTGTCCGGGACGATGACGGGCCCGCTGGTGGGCACCTTGCGTAGCTGCGGGGGCGGCTGGAAGTCCTCGGCCGGCTGGAACAGGGCGAGGATGCGCCTTGGCCATCCCCATGGCGGGTTGTCGGGGGGCGCGGCGCCGCTCTGGATGGTGGCCGACCGCATGCCCATGAACAGGTACTCGGGCGCGGGCTCCTGGGGCGGCTGCGGGCGTCGATAGGGGACGCGCGACGGGGCGGCTCCGGTGGGCGGGGGGACGAACAGGCGTCGCCGGGGGATGATTTCCTCGTCGGCCTGCGGGACCCACTGCTGTCGGCGGAACGGCACCTGGGATGCCGCCGTACCGTTCGGGTCGGCGTCGTTGTTGGCCGCCAGGGCTGTTGCGTTCGCGGCCACCTGCCCCGACGTCAGCGCCGATGCATAGATAGCGGCGTAATACAGCTTCCTCGGGCTCGCGCCCGCCTCGCCGAACACCAGCGTTGACGTCGACCAGTTGAACGCGGCATCGAGCGCGGCGTTGAGCCCCAGCGTGTCGATGATGGTCGGGCTGACGCTGCTGCCAGCGACGTAGACCAGGACGCGGTTCCCCGCCGACGCCTGCGTCGAGTCGATGACGATGTGAAGAACGATGACCCCGGACGTGGGGATCGCGTACTTCAGCAGGCAGTCATTCGGGAACGCGCCCTCGGCAGCACTGAAAATCAGGCCGCCTTGGCTGTGATTGACGGTCGCTCCGATGAGTCCTGTTGAACTGCCGTCGGTGATCTTCAGGAACTCGTCGTACGTCGAGGTCGAAGCCGCCGAGTCGAAGACCAGCTCAAGGGTGATCTTCGTGCCGCCGGACAGGGCGGTATTGACCTTCGTCCCGCTGAGGCTGCCCGTGATGCCGGTGCCCGTGCCGGCGAAGTCGTAGCCGACCTTGTTTGTTCCCGCCGTAGTCCACGCGCCAGAGGCCCCGGGCGTGATGGTGGCATTCAGCGCCGTGCCGGAACTGGTATCGGTCGCGGTGGCCCCGGTGCCCTCGTTGAACAGGTAAAGGAGGAGCGGCGTGGCCACGGGCTACCCCTTGCGCTTTCGCCCGCGCGGCAACCACGCGGGCTCGCCGCACTGGTCACACAGGTCGTTGATCATCAGGCCGGCGATGTCTTCGTCGCGGGCCACCTCCCTCAGCGCGGGTACCGTGTGCTCGTCGATGAGGTGGACGTGCTGCGCGTCCGCGAGCTCCGCGCGGCGCCGCCTCACGCTGAGGTGGCCCGCTAGCGCGGCGAAGCCCAGGACGAACAGCGTCAGCAGGAACCACCCGCCGTAGGTGATCGGGCGGTTCTTGCCGCCGGACGCTGGCGTCGAAGGCGGCGACGTGAACTCCATGGCCCCAATGGCCGGCGGGTTGGGCCGCGTGCCCCCCCCGAAGTCCGTCGTCGTCACGTAGACGCTCGACCCAGCGGCGCGCAGGCCCGACGCCGACTGAGGCTTGAACGCCGCCGCGATGGTCGTCAGCGTTCCCGTAACGGTGGGGCTCGCGAACTTCGGGTCAGTGCCGGACGTCGAGTTGCTGTCGAAGCCGGTAGCGCCCTGCCAGGTAGCAAGTGACTGCGTCCCCGTGGCGTTCCATCGAAGCGTGCCGGCGCTGGGCGCGTAGCACCAGTTCCGGTCCATCTTCGTGTAGGACGCCGTCGAAAGCTGGTGGTCGAAGCAGTTGACGGTGCCCGACTCGGTTCGATACGTGACGTTGTCGCCGAAGCTGATGTTCGCGGCGGTGTCGCTCTCGCGGAACTGGACGCCTGCGCCGTACGCGGTGTTCCCCTGGACCGAGATGGTGTCGTTCGTCCAGTCGCCCGTTCCGACCGAGCCGCCCGTGAGCGTGACGGCTTCCATGGCGGACGTGGCCGAGGCCGTGAAGATGTTCCCCTCGACGCTGCAGTTGTGGCACGCCTCCATCTCGACGGCGCTTCCGCCGACGTCCTGGATGAAGTTCCGCAGCACGAATGCGTGCGCGAACATCTCGGCGGACGTGTAGCCCGGCATGATGCCGATGCCGTAGCATCCGCCCAGCGCAGTCCCGGGCGGCTCGTGGATCCAATTGCCGACGATGGTCAGCCCGTCGAAAATGCCGTGAGTGACAAGGGCAACGCCCGCGCATCCGCCGCCGCTGACGGGCGCGTTGCGATACAGCTCGTTGTTCGAGATGACCGACCCCGTCGAGATTCCCGACGAATAGTAGATGTGGTGGTCGAGGTTGGCGTCCTTCTTGCCGTTATAGTCGAAGAAGCTGCTATCGATGAGCAGGTTCGACCCGCTCCCCAGGAAGCCCTGGGCGTCGTTGTTGACGATGGTGCTGTTCCTGATGGTGAACCGCTGGTTGTCGTCGGAGTTGTTGTTACCACCGGCCATCTCCATGCCGATGCAGTGCCACGCCATCTTGACGTCGCAGATGGTGACGTCGTTGACTTGGTTGTAGGCGAAGAAGGCCTCGAACGGGCACGGGTTCGCGCCACACGGCGGGCTGTCTGCGCAAGCTGCCGGGTCCTTCCCGATTCCCTCGACGTCAAGGCCCGCGAAGACGTATCCACCCTTGGGCGTGTCCGAACCGGTAAGGTTGAAGGCGTACGTGCCCAGCGCGTTGAGGATGACCGGCCGAACGCCGCCGCCGCCCCATGCCGCGTCGTAGGTGCCGACGATGATGGGGTGCGCGGCGCTGACGCCCGTGTTGACCCAGTTCGTGCTTGACGCGCCGGTGTCATCGACTACGCCGCCGTTGCAGAATAGGATTCGGTCGTCGGGCCCGAGGCTACCGAACAACGCCTGCGCGGCGCCGTAGGTCTGCTTGGCCGTGGCGGGCGTCAGGCCGTTCGCGGCGTCGCTGCCCGCTGTGCATCCACTCTGCGGCTGCTGACCAGACGGGGGAAGGCCGGCCGCGCCCGTGGTCTTGCAGTCGCAGAAGTAGTACGCGGTGCCCGCCGTCTGCGTCCCAAAGCACGGCGTGAAGAAACACCCGTTCTCGCGAGTGCAGGCCGTGGAGCCGGCGTTCGGGACGCCAGACGACTGCGCCAGCGCGGTCGCGCTGACCAGCAGCACGGCCGCGACGATGGCGATCCGCATGCGGCCCGCTCTTAGTACTCGCGGAACATCACGGAGACGGCCCACCCGGCCAGGGTTCCCGGGGCGGCAGGCAAGAACACGCCGAAGCCCGAGGCCAACCCCGCCGGCAGCTTGATGCGTCCCACCTCGGGAGGGCACCACAGGAAGCCGTTGAGGTTGTTGAAGTCCGACTCGTAACGCACCGTCTTGGTGCCCGCGCCTTCCCCCGATGCGTTCACGCCAGACGTGCCAGCCGCGCCGGCCGTGCCGCCCGTGATGATGCTGGCGTTCGGGTCAGCCAGTTCCATCTTCTGCGGGGTGGCGCTGGTCAGCGTCGGAAACGCGGTGACCTGCGTGACGAGCTGGATACGCTGCTGGGCGCTCGTGGCCGTGCCCGACTGCGACACGTCGACCTGCATGATCTCGATGCCAAAGTTCGGCGCCGCCGCCGGGTTGATGAACGCCAGCGTGACCGCCTGGTTGGCCACGGTGAACTGTCCCGACAGGGTGAAAACTCGCGTTGCCATTGCGTAACCTCACGACAGAAAAGGGTTGTGACCACAACACCCTGCTGATCGCCGTGAGGTTTCGTCTTCGGCGCGTTTCGCAATTCAGCGGGACAAGGTCCAATGTATCACTGCGGCTGGAACGGACAAACGTTCGCCGGATTACCGGCCACGTTGGCCGTTATTTGAAGATCCCCGTGGCGGTGACGGTCCCCGAGCCGGCGGTGGGAGTGAACGCCAGGCGGAAGGCCCCGTAGGGCATCGTCCCGGGGGATCCGGTGGTGTTGATCCCGAGGTCCGACGTCTGGGCCTGCAGGGTACTCGCCACCTTCGCCGCCAGCGCGGGGTTCACGAGGTACGTCCCCCACGAGCCATCAGCGATCACCAGCTTGTTCACCTGGTTCCGCCCCGCCGGGTTCAGGAGCATCCCCGACCAGTCGTTGGACACCTCGGGGAGCCAGGTCCCCGCCAGCGTGTCGGTGGCATTCGCGACCAGGAGAAGCGACCCCGTCTCGTTCTGGCAGACGTCGATGGGCGCGGACTGCACTTTGCCGCTCACCGTGGCCGTGGCGTTGCCCGCGCCGGCCGAGGGGGTGAACGTGATCTGCATGAAGTTGTATCCCCAGGTGGGGATCACCGGCGTCCCCGAGCTGGCCGCGCCCGTGGGGTAGGTGGGCTGCCCCGGGAAGCTCGCCGATTCCGTCCACACCTTCGTGGCGCTCTCGTCGTTGCTGACCTGGATCGTCCACAGGCCGTTCGCCGTGCTGGTGGTCGCCAGGGCGATGGCGACCGACTCCACCCCCTTCACCGTGATGGCGCTCGACACCTTGGGCGTGGTCCCCGAGATGGCACCCGACACCGGCGTGAAGCTCGGCGTCGAGAACTGGAATCGGAATCGGTTGACTCGGTTGTCCATTGGTCAGCTCCTACGTGGTCGGAGGTCGGGTTCAGAAGAGAGATCGGCCGGCGACGCCAGAGGCGCCTTGCCGTTGAACTGCTTATTGCCGGTGGGCTTCGCCGCGTCGGCGGACCCGTCGGTGTAGACGAGCGCGGCGTCCCGTCCGAACAGGATGCCCAGCACGCCCTCGCTCCACGGGGGGAGCGGCGGGCCCGCCTCGGCCATCTCGGCGATCGCCTGCTCCTTCAGGTGGTCGTACACCTGGGGCCACCCGTTGCGGATCGCGTCCGCCTCGATGGTGTCGAGCTGCCCGGACACCAGCAGCGCGCGCCCCCGCTCGAGCGGCTGCGCCAGGACGGCCGCCAGGCGGTCGAGGCGCTCTTGCTTGTCCACGCTCAGCGGCAACGGCTGCCCCCACCGGTCGGTGATTTGGGGCGGCATCTGGGCCTTGAGGTAGGTCATCGCGGGCGACACGATCGCCCCGGCGTCGTTCAGGCGCTTGCGCATCGCGTCCGCGTCAACGGGTGGCGCAGGGGGCGGCTCCCCGGTCGGGGCGTCCCGCTTCATCCAGGAATATCCGGTCAACTTGACCACAAATCCCCCAGCGTCATTTCTTCGGCGCCAGTAGCGAGTCGGGTTCGCTGTTGTTGGTCTCGCGGGGCCCGAACGACTCGGGCTCGGGAACGTCTTCGGGGGACTGGGCGTTGCCGAAAATGTGCGACATCAGCTCGCTGTGCACCTGGCCCGGGTTCTTTGCCTGGGAGATGCGCTCGATGAGCCCCCCCACGGGCGCTGTGCGCGACTGTCCGGCGGCGCGGCCCATCTTCGCCAGCGCCTCGTCAGCAGCGCGCGCCACCGGTGGAATCACGTGCGGTGCGACGGCGGTAGCCACACCCGCGGCGATCTCGGGGACGCTGCCAGACATGGCCCCGTGCACCGCCTCGCCCAGGCCCGCGGTGTGCGCGCCGTGGGTGACCACGCCCTTGCCGATCTCGGCCAGCCGGGACGTGTTCTCGTTCGGCCGGTTCATCGCCTTGTACTCGGCGGCGCCCTTGATGCGAGAAAGCAGCGTCTGGTCGCCGTTGAGCTGCTGCACGCGTTGCAACTGGCCGGGCAGGTTCGTCTCCACGTGCTTCTCCAGCACGTCACGGAGCGCGTTCGCCGCGGCGCCGGCTGCCTTCTGAACCTCGGTGGGGGGCGCAGTAGGGCCCTTGGCGTTGGCGATGTTCTGCAGGCGCGTCACCTCTGCGCGCAGCTCGGATCCGCCGATGGGCTGCATCTTGTCGGCGCGGCGCTGTAGCTTGTCGAGGGTCGGCTTCATGGCCGCCGCCACCTCTTCGCCCGCCAGCGTGCTCCCGACGTTCGCCTGCACGGACTGAACGGCCTTCACGGCCTGATCTGCGCCGATCTTTCCGCCCTTGTCGGCCGCCTCGTAGATGCTGTCCAGCTCGCCGCCATTCTTCCCCAGCAGCCGCACCGCCGCGCCCGCGAACTCCGACGGCTTCTTGTACGTCTTCTCGAGCTCGGGCGTGCGGCGGATGAGGTCCACCACGTCGTCGCCGCGCTCGTTCAGCTTGAACCGCTGCACCTTGGGGGCACCGTCGCCCACCTCCTTCAGCATGCGGTTGTCTGAGCGGTTCACCGCGCCCACTAGCGTCTTCCCCGCCAGCGCGCCAGCGGCAGGCACAGCCGCGCCCAGCGCCGCGCCGGCCAGCGCGCCATCGCCGCCCGCGCGTAGGACGTCGCCCGCGTCCCCGCCGCGCGCCGCCGTCTCGGTCGCGTTCTGCACGCCGCCAATCGCCGCGTTCTCGCCCACCGGGGCCACCAAGCGCGCCAGGGAAGGGCCCGCGACGGGCGCCGTCGAGCCGGGAGCCATGAAGCCTCCCGAGGCGGCAACGGTCGCGCCCAGGCCCAGCGTGGTGCCGATGGTGCTCGCCACGGGATGCGCCGCGCGCGCGTCGGCGGCGCCCTGGTCGAGCGCGTCCAGGTTCTCGTGGAACGTGTGCCCGTTGCCCACCACGGGCAGCGTTTCGAGGCCCGCACCCACGACGTGACCCAGCGGCACGGCGGCGCCAGCGGCGCGCGTGACGGCGTGGACGGCCTCGATGATGGCGTTTTGCTTCTGGGCGGGGGGCAGCTCGGCGAAGCCAGGCTTGGCCATCGCATCTGCGATCGCGGTGCGGACCTGGGCGGCCTGCCCCGGCTTCACCTCGTCGTGAGGGGGCGCGGGCGGAATGGGGTCGTTCGCGTAGTCTGGCAATCCCATGGTGAGCTTGCGGGCCTCATCCTCGTGCAGGCTCTTCGCGAACTTGTCCGCCTCTTCGGGCGTCCGAAACTTCCCCAGGTGCTTGCCCGTCTTCTCATAGTGCGCCCACGCCTCGTCATCGGACATGATCCGCCCGTCGTCGCTGACAGTGGGCACCAGGACTTCCTTGCCGTCCTGCTCGCTGGACATCGAACGGACGGTGCTGATCGAGCCGTCCGGATTGCGCACGCGAGGGCGGGTGTCGAGGTTGATGTTTCCCGGCTCCAGCGGCGTGACCGGACGCTCCAGCAGTGGCGGCGTGCCTTCGGCGGCGGGCTGGGAGTCGTACTCGGCGATGAACTTGTCGGGGTCGAAGGTCATGGCAGGCCCAGCCTCTTGCGGATCTCGGGGATGCGCGGGTCACCGGGGTGCGCGGTGATCCACTTCGCCGCGTCTCGCATCTCGGGCGTCCACGGGCTGTTCGGCGCGCGCGCGGGCTTCTTCGCCGCGGCGGCGGCCTGATCGGCGGGCGGCACCATCGGCGCCGTCTGGCCCTGCGCGGCGGTCTGAGGGGTGGGGGCGGGCGCGGCCGGCATCTCCTTCGGGCTCCCGTCTTTCTCCGTGGCCGTGCCGGCGGTGAGCTTGATGCGCGTCTTACCGGCCTTGGCGTTGGTGTCCAGGATCTTCGAGATGAGGGCCGGCTGGGTGCTCCACACGCCGGTGCCCGATGGCCCCAGGCGCTTCGCCTCGAGGGCGTTCGTCTCGTCGCTCTTGCCCAGCGCGGAGACGGATCCCAGCGCCGTCACCATCTCGGCGTGAAGGGCCTCGGCCTTGTGGTACTCGGCGGTGCCGGGCATGACATGGGGGTGCGCCTTCACGAAGTCCAGGTACTCGCGCCCCGTTCGCTCCACGGTGATTCGCTTCGCCGTCTCTTCGTTCACGGTGTTCGCGGCGGCGGCCGGCGCCAGCCCCGCGTCCGAGCCGTCGGGGTTCTTCACGATGGCCACCCGGCCGGTGGGGGCGCTCGGCGTCGGATCGCTGATGCGGTTCGTGGTCTCCGTCTTGGAGCTCGCGGCGGTGTGCTCGCTGGTCAGCCCGGCTACCGCCGCCGCCTTCCGCGTCTCTTCATCCCGGCGCAGCTTCAGCACCAGCTCGTTTTGCTGGATGGCGGGCGCCTCCACGCCCTTCGCCTTCAACAGCGATTCAGCGTGCTGGGCGGCGAGGTTCAGCAGGGCGGCCCCCTTCATGTCCACCTTCGCCAGCGCCAGTTCCCGGGCCTGGATGGCGTCCTTCACGCCCTCCTTCGCCATGATCTGGACGTCCGTCAGGCGCTTGATGTTCGCCTTCTGGCGCTCGAGGTCGGCGCTGATGATGCTGTCGACGGCGGACGGCCCGCGCTCGCGGTGCAAGATCGAGGCGTCGCGCGCTTCCTTCGCGTCGCCGATGCCCGCGATCGCGATCCCGATGGCACCGATCACTTTCTGCCAGCCCTGGCGGTCCGCGAAGAGGGCGGGGGCCGGCGTCGCCTTGATCGCCTCCTGTGCCTGGCGCAGCACCTCGGCCTTCGCCGCGATGTTCGCCATCTGCTTTTCGTCGACGGCGCTCTTCTCCTGCAGCGTGGCGCCGGCGATCTTCTCGTTGTTCTTCGCGGCGTCCGCCTGGAGCTGCGCCACGCCCGTGTCGTAGGCCGCCTTGGGCGCGGTGCCGGCGATCTCGTCCTTCGTGAGCGCGGCGCTCGACGCCTGCTCGGCCACCTGGGGCGCGGACAGGGCCTTCGTGGTGTCGCTGCTCGTCGGTGCGGTGACCGACTGCTCCCAGGCGGCCTGGGGGTTGACGACGATGGTGCTGGGCTGTGAGTCGTCGGCCATTACAGTGCGGCGATTGCCGTCCCCGCTTTCGCTCCGGTGCCGATGATGCTCGCCCAGAATGAGTCCTCAGCCGCCTGGCGCTGCTGGTCCGTCTTGGCGTTCTCGATGGCGGCGTTCAGCTGCGCCACGAGAGAGGAGAGCCCGAGCTGGGCGAGCTGGGCGTCCATGGTGTTCTCATCCGCCTTCGCCTTCTCGGCAAGCTGCTGCTGCGCGATGCTCGCCTGCGTCGTGTTGGCGGCGTTCGATGTGGCCACCGTCGTGGCGTTGTTGGCGTTCGTGATGTTGGTCTGCGTCGCGTTGGCCGCGTTGGTCTTGGCGGCGTCGTAGAGCTGGTCCTGTTGTTGCTTCAGGAGATCGAGCTGGCCCTGGTACTGCGTGATCGCCTTCTGCGCATCGATCTGGGCCTGGGTGTTCTGCGTCGACGTCGCCGCCTGCAGGTTGGCCTCCTCGACCTGGACCTGCGCCTGCAGGGTGGCGATGTTGACGGCGATCGTGTTGGCGGCGTTCGCCTTCGAGGCGTCGAGCTGCGCCGTCTGGTTCGCGATGTCCCGGGCCGTTGAGGTCTGCAGCTGCGCGATCGCGACGTTCGTCTGCGACTGCAGCGTGGCGATCTGGGCCTGCGTCTGGCTGGCCAGCGTCGCTTCACCGGCGCTGAGCTGGGAGGCCTGGTTCGCCTTCAGCACGTCGATCTTCGCCTGCATCTGGGTGACGCTGAGCTGCAGATCCTTCGACTGATTCGACATCGCGGCCTGTAGATCCTGGCCAGCGATGGAGGTTCCCAGCGTGGCGTACTGCTGCATTGCCGTCTGCTGCTCCTGCGCCTTCTGCGCGGCGACATCGGCGGACGACTTCGCTACGGCGGTGCGCGCGCTCGTGAGCCCTTGGCGCAGCGCCTGTCCGGGGTTCCGGCCCTGCAGCGAGGCCGCGAGCCCGTAGGCCGCGCCCACGTTCTCGTCTACCCCCTTCTGCAGCAGCTTGTCGGCTGCCGTGGTCGTCGTCCCCTCGGCAACGCCCTTCAGGTAGTCGAGGCCCTGTGTCTCAGCGTCCCGGCCCACACCCTGGGCGCTCACGTCCGCTACCGGGGTGGCGGTGGCGGCGCTCGGGTCGATGTTCTGCGCGGAGACCGAGCCGCCCCCTACGCTTCCCGCGCTCACCGTGGGCGCCGGGCCCAGCTGCGGCGCGCTGACCACCGGGACCGTCCCCGCGGTGGGCGTGGCGGTGATCTGCGGCGCCGTGAGCCCCGTGTTGAAGTCGAGACTCGGCGCCGAGACCGCCCCGGGCGCGGTGATCACCGGCGCGGTGGCTGCGACACCTGGGGTTGCCTGCCCCGGCGTGACGGTGCCGGGGTCGATCTTGAACTGGTCGGGTAGGGGAGCATTCGGATCGAACGCCTGCAGGTTCTTCAGCGCCGTGGCCGGGTCGAGCGGGTTGCCGCCAGACGAGCCTCCCGCCGATCCCTGACTCGTCGGGGGCGCCCCCGATCCGCCCCCCGTGCCACCTCCCAGATCGCCATTCGCAGACGTCCCTTGATTTACCAGGGCCTGGTTCTGCACGTAAGACGCGGTGGCCGGGTCGGACGTATCCGGTGAGCCGTTCGCTAGCAGTTTGATCGTGACCTGTTTGCCCGTCGACGGATCAACGACGTCTTGATATTGCGTCGCGAACGTCTGCGTCCCAGATGCCTGAGATTGCGTCGCGTATACGGTGCCGTCAGCCATTAGTGGTCACGTTGACCGCTATTTGTAGCGGCTCCCTGGATCGACAGCCTGAGCCCCGTCGCGCAGACCAATGACAGCGGCAAACCCATCAACTCTCACGCTAACATCGCCACTCGGGAGTACCAGTTCTGCCGAGAACGACGTGCATTTCTGGATGCTTGCGAGCGGCTTCATTGACGCGGCGCCAGCCAACGTCAGGCCGTCGATGCTCTGCCCGGTGAACTCCTGCACCTGGTTGTCGTCGTTGTTGGCGTAGAGCCGCCCCGTGAGCGCCGCCGGGCCGCCGCCGCTGGTGCGGGTGTAGACGATCCGCCCCTCGTAGAGCCGCATGGCCCGCTGGCCCGTCGTCGAGGTGTTGGTGGGGGGTGAGCCCTGGATCCCAGGCGCCGGCCGCATCCAGGGCGAGCGAATCACGCCGGTGAAGGCCGTCCCCTGGTCGGTGGTCTGCGTCTGGTCGCCCTCGCGCCACACGGTCCCGTCGTTGCGGAACATGACCATCTGCCCGCCCACCACCAGGCACCGCCGGAAGCCGCTCAACGTCCAACGCACCCAGTAATCGAACGTCAGGTTGTGGACCAGGACGTAATTGGTGGTCAGGAAGCGCACTTCATTGGCGCTGGGCACAAAGCAGCCGTCATAGACGGTTTCGGGCGTCTGAACGAGCGGCTGGTGCAGGTACTGGTCCACCGGCTCGCCGATCCAGGTCACGTTCCCCTGCTTGTCGAACTTCATGATGCCGCGCTCGCTCACGAAATAGAGCATGTCGGCGGCCTGCACCACCGGGGAGCCCGGGAGAGCGCCTACGTCGCTCGATAGGATGGTGGCGGCGTAGTTGTCACCGCTCCCCGAGTCCGTGAAGCCACCGCCCTGCAGGAAGTACACGGCGTTGCGCTTGAACAGGACGATCTTGTCGTCCAGGACGCCGCCGCCGGTCACGCCGCCGTACTGATCGTCCTGGTCGATCAGGTTCTCGGCGGTGAACTCAGGCAGCCGGTTCGGGCGCAGGTTCTTCGAGTAGCTGACTTCCGTCGGGTACTCGGGATTCACGGTCCAAAGCCGATCATCGGCCAGCCACGCCAGGTAGGCCGGCGGCGTGATGATGTTCGGCGCCTCGCCCTCCGTGTAAAGTACCTCGCCCGCGTTCACCAGGGCATCCGAGAACGTGTCGGTGACGGTGATGTTGGCGCCAGCGGTGAACAGCTGCGAGTACCAGCGGCGGGGCGAACTTCCGTCCGCGCTCGAGCGGTAGAGCACCAGCCGGTACTGGCGCAGCGTCTCCAGCTCCCAGGACTTGAAGACCACCGTGTTGGTGTTGTCGGTGGCTCCCATGGTCACCAGGACGGGGATCGAAGGGGGAGAGCGCCACATGTTGCCGTCCGCGTCGATCTGCTCGACCACGGCCACGTATTCGTACTGGCTTGCCGGGGTCAGGTTGCCCGCCGCCGTGCTCGGCGTGACGGTCGGCGCGCGGGGCGGATAGCGGGTACCCAGGGGGGTCAGCGTGCCGCCGTCGTAGAACGACAGCTGGCCGCCGGGGACGAACGCCGTTGAGCGGTACGGCACCGGGCGCCCCATCTTGTCCGAGGCGTCGTCCGCGCTGGTCAGATACGTCTTCTGGAAGACGTCCACCGAGTAGTGGCGCACGATGGTGCCGGCGTTGTCCTCGTAGATGACCTGAACCGGCAGGCCCATGATGAAGTGGCGCGCCGATGGGCGGACCACCTGGAACTGGTTTCCCACCGCCAGCGCCGGCATGCCTCCCGCCGCCAGCGACTCCATCACGGCGATCGGCTGCCCGATGCCGTTCACCGCGGGGGGCATCAGCATCTCCACCCACGAGTCTTGCGGGTCGGAGGCAGACCGCGAATGCAGGCCCAGCAGGAAGGACCAGCCGTAAACCGACGGATCGCGCCAGGCGTTCGAATCGATCGTGGCCGTGGAGCCGGTCCAGACGGAGGCCAGCTGGAAATCGGTGGCCGTCCCGAGGATCCCGCCGCTCTTGCTGTTCATCCGCAGGTTGCCGCCGCTGGTATTCGCGTAGATCAGGCTCCAGTCCACCCCGTTGTTGAAGGCCACCCCGGTAGCTGCAAAGGCGGCGATCCCCTCGGCGATGTCCGTCGTGAGCACAGAACCGGCCGAGGACACGCGGAGCACCTTGATCTGCGTGGTCGAGGATGCCGCCACGAACCTCGTTCCCGAGCCGTCGGGCTCGTCCAGTAGCGACAGGGCGTAGTTGCTTGCGGTCCCCAGCGCGACGTTGACGACCATCGAAGCCGTGGAGGGGTTCCACTCCATGAAGCGCGTATCGCCGCCGCTGGACGCCTGAGCCACGATGGTGATCGTGTTCCCGCCGTACCAGCGCGCGTCATGCCCCGTGGGGGTGGAGGTCGTCCACAGTCCCGTGGCGATGGTGGTCGGGCCCGTGAGCGCACCGGTGGCCACGTCGACCACGTATGCCAGCATGCTGCCCGAGCTCGGCGTGAAGAAGCACAGCTTGCTGGCCGTGGCGGCGCCGCGCACGACGTTGGCGCCCGCGCTGGTGACGCTGAAGGTGAGCGTGACGGTGTTCGTCGTCAGGTCGATGACGGAGATCGCGTCGGTGCTCGGGCCCTGCGTCCACACCGCTGCCAAGGTGCCGTTGGTGGCCAGGGCCGTCTGCAGCGACGACGAGGACGCGCCCGGCGTGCGCTTCACGTCCTGGGGCGGCTGTACCACCGACTGCCCCGACCATCGTGACGAGGCCTGCGACGGCGAGTAGACCGACAGGCCGCCCTGTCCGTTCAGGAAGAACCCAGCGTCCCCGAGCGCCCCCACCGTGTAGGGCGCCGTCTCGGGCATGGTGTCCGCGGATACCTGCGTCCAGCCGTTGCGCCGCCGCCACTCGCCCTGGCGCTCCTGCACGACGTTGTCCAGGCGCAGGAAGCTGCCCGGCTGCACCACCAGCGGGGCCTTCTTCGTGTCCAGGCCGCCCGTCAGGGGCCAGGAAATAGGGTGCTTCTGAAGGGCCATGTCAGGCACCTCCTCCGAAACATCGGCCACCGATGCGGAGCCAGCAGTGGCGGCGGTCGCCGGGGTATTCGGTGGCGCGCAGCCGAGCATGGCGGCCACGAATACGGCCGCGATGGCCAGGGCAATCAGGATGTTCTCGATCGGTCGGTCGATGTCTCCGCGTGTCATGGGCGTCTCCTTGTAGCGTGTGATTCGATGATACGCTACAGACCGAGACGCTACAAGAGATAGTGGTCAAGTTGACCAGTAATCCGATCATCCCCACTCCTCCAGGATGAGGATCCCGGCCGTGCCGGCGCCGCCGTTGGACGACGAGACGGAGGCTCCCGAGCCGCCCGCGCCGTAGCCGATGCCCGTGTCACCGGCGCTGCCCACGCTCTTGGAGCGCCCGCCCGCGCCGAAGGGACCGGAGCCGCCCTGTCCAGTGACACAGGCGGTGGTGGTGAGGTTGATTCCCCTGCCGCCGGGCTCGCCGCTGCTGTTGACGTCGCCATTCGTCGACACGGCGGGCGCCGCCCCGCCAGCAACAGAGACACCCTGTGTGGTGGAGGTGGAGGCGACGCCGCCAGGGCCGCCGAAGGCCGTGGTGGTCGTCGTGCCGTTGCTGATGGTGGTGTTCCCGCCGGCGCCGCCGTCCGTCTGGCTGGCACCCGAGACGCCGGCCGTGCCTGCCGCGCCGATGGCGATAGACCAGCTGGCCGAGGGGATGGTGGCCGTGGAGCCCTCCGCGTAGCCGCCAGCGGAGCCGCCGCCGCCCGCCAGGCCCGTGGTGCCGCACCCGCCGCCGCCCCCGCCGCCGCCGACCATTCGCCAGGTCGCGAACGTGGTGCCGGTCGCCTTCCCGAGCGTCGTATTGCCGGTGATCACCGAGCGGCGAATGAGCGTCTTCCCGGGCGCGGCCGTCACGTTGAACACGGGCGCCGTGGCCGTCCCGCTGTTCGTCAGGCCGGTGCCGGCGGTGGCGCTGATGACCCCCGTGTTGCTGATCGTAGGGGTGGCAGCCGGGCCGGTCAGGCTGATGCCGGTGCCCGCGGTGAGCGTCTGCACCGAGGCCACCGCCTGCGCGCGCGTCCACCGCCCGCGGTCAATGCCCACCACGGCCACGATGCCGTCACCTGTGCTGTTGTCGCCGTTGTTGTCGTCCCGGGCGTCCCCGGGCTTCCACGCGAACGTCATGGCCGCGCCGTTGTCCCCGGGGGCCTTGATGCCGCTGACGGTGATGGCGGGCGGGCCCGCGGCGCCCGTGACGTCGCCCGGCGTCTTGCGCAGCTCGGCGAACGTCGGGACGGCGGTGATGAGCCCCGGGGCCTCGGACGTGGTGACCTGGGCCTGCGCTACCTCGTTGATGGCGTCGTATAGCTGCGCCAGCTCCGGATCGCTGGGGCGCTTGTACGGGAGCTTCACGGCCAGCGCCCGGGCAGGCGTCCCCGTCCACCACGAGGCCGCACGTCACGGGGCCGGCTGGGCTCGCTCGATCGCTGGCGGGCCGCCCACGCAAGGGCGCGCTGCTGGCACACGGCGAAGCGCGGGGCGATGTCAGCCGTGGGGGACTGCTCCGAGGTCAGGGCCGCGATGGCGGTGTGCAGCTCGAAGTACTCGCGGTGCTGCACCAGCTCGCCGTCCAGGTCCACCGAGGCGGTCAGCAGCGTGGGGAGGGGGTTGTAATCCAGCTCGTAGCTGTCGACGCTCGCTTCCAGCGGGTCGATGTACAGCAGCTTGCCGCTGATGCGGTAGGTGCGCTGTCCGTAGGCCGAGCGGTCGCCGCTCTTGCGCAGCTCGCGCCGGCTGGCGGTGCCCGGGCGCTCCCACACGCTCAGGACGTTCATGAAGTCGGCCGGCAACGCCACGTAGGGCGTCGCCGTGTTGGTGATCGTGATGGTGGCGATCGTCACCGCCAGCGTGTTGTTGATGGCCGTGACGTCCACCCAGAACGCGCGCACGGCGTTGTTCACCGCCGCGTCCCACTCGGACGGCTCCCAGGGCCCGCCCTGCTGCATGGATGCGGCGGTGCGGGCCCCGATGACCAGCTGTGCGAGCGGAACGCCCACGGGTTACTCCTCGGGGGTTTCGGTGTCGTCGCCCTCGGCCGACTCGTCGGCGGGGGTTTCCTTCTCTTCGTCCTCCATGCAGGCCTCGACGAAGTCCGTCATGGCCGCATCGAACGCGCCCCGGTCGGCCTTCATGACGCCGACGATGCGCGCCAGGTCGTCGAGGGCCGACTTCTTGGCGTCCCCGTAGCCGGGGGCCTTCGCCGGCGCGGCGTCGCCCCCGTCGTCAGCGGGCGCGCCCCCCCGCCGCTTCACGATGCCGTCGATGAAGTCGGCCATGGCTCAGAACTCCACGCACGTGTGGATCTTCACGACCGTGCCAGACGGCAGATCCGCGTCGGTGTAGTTCGTCGAGCTGTTGACGAACTGCACGATCACGGTCGGCGGGTTGGTGGCGTCGTCGATATGCTCGGCCCGGCACAGGCTGTCGAACCCGACAGACACAGCGCCGAACTGATTGGTCGCGTCGCCGATGAGGATGGTGTACGCGCCCTGGAACTTCCGGAAGCCCTTGCCCGGGAAGGTCAGCGTATACCGGCCGGCCTGCGACGCCTTCGCCGCGACCACGCCCGAATCGGCGGCGGCGTCCTGGGACGAGATGGCCCCGGACGCGCCGATGGTGATGGTGTGGATGAACCAGGCGACGTTCCGCCGGTTCCAGACGTATCCCGCTGGCATGAAGCTCATGGTGGTCTCCCTGGTGAAGAACCAAGGGCGCCGAGCCGGGCGGAAAGGGAAGAAACGCCCGGCTCAGCGCCCCAGGAATTACGTCGAGTGCTGGACCACCACGTTGACGATCGGCTTGTTCACGCCGATCGTGCCGTAGTACCCGACGCGGCACTCCACAGCCGCCGCGTCCGTCATGCGCAGGACCTTGCCCACGCCGTCGTCGTCGATGAAGCGCGGCACCTCGGCGCTGCCACAGCCGTAGAATTTCACGGTGGACAGGTCCAGCAGGTAGGAGCGCTGCACCGGGCAGTACGGATCCGGCTGCACCGGAATCTCGCCCGCGTCGGTCATGATCTTGATGCCCTGGAAGCTGACGCCGTAGGGGCCCTTGACCGTGTTCGGCCGGAACTTCGCCGACCCGATGCGCAACACCTCCTTGTAGTTGGTGTTGTTCGTGAAGTAGACCATCTTCTCGGGGCTGCCGCCGTAGCGGGAGCTGGCCGTGATGGCCTCGAGCATCAGGTCTTCCTTGTTCAGCGAGGACTTCGGCGCCGTGGTGGCGTCGATGATGGTCCCGCGGTAGAGCGCGTTCTTGCTGCGGTCCACGCCCGAGGCGGTGTCCGTGGTGGTGGGCACCGTGACGGGGAACCACGCGTCCATGCCGTTCATGCAGACGGGCGTGGGGGTGGCGCTGTTCTGCCGGTTGCCCAGCGAGAACAGGTAGTCACCCGTGGCGATGTCCGACAGCGTGGTGCTGAGGTTCGCCGTGAAGGTAATGTACCCCTTCTCCGGATCCTCGATGCCGGCGACCTCCATCGAGGCCCCCGAGCTGCGCAGAAGGTCCGCGTGGTCGGTGGCGGCCGCGACGATCTTCGCGCCCTGGACGAAGTGCACGCTGTCCTCGGGGTTCTTCAGGATGCAGCGGGTGGACGCGATGGTGGTCGTCGAGTCGATGACACCGATGGCGCCGTAGCCGTTGCGGTACACCTCGATCGAGAACTGGTGCGCCGTGCCGTCCATGATGCCGTCGATCTGGCCGCACATCTCGTCGTAGACGGCCCCCTTCGCGTCGCTGGCGGCGGCCAGCAGCAGCGAATCGATCTGCGCCACGCCAAACTTGCGGTACCACGACGGCTTGAACTGCGCGACCTGCACGATGCCGGTGGTCCCGGTCGCGATGGTCTGCGCGTTCGCGAACGTCGCGGAGACGGCAGGCGAGGCGGTGTTGCGGATCGGGATGACCGGGTAGAGCCCCGACCATCGCACCTTCGGGATCATCGCGGCCAGCGCGCCCTTGCTCCAGCCAACGCGCCCGCGGAACTTCAGATCGTAATTGAGCAACAGCGCGTCGTTAAGCGCGCTGAATGCAGCTCCAGGTCCAGCCATGGGGAAACCTCACGCAACAGGTTGTTGAACCCCTGCTGACCCCGTGAGGTTTCGTATTACGGGACCGTTTCGCCTTTACAGCGGGGAGACAACTACCAATGTACAGGCCTCCAATGACCCGTCAAAGGTTGGCTTAATTAGTGGTCAGGTTGACCAGTAATGGCCGGCGTGGCAGTGACCTCGGTTGCCTCGACCATGCGGCGTTTCCGGGCTTCCTCAATGGCCGCTTCAAACATCCGTTGCGCCATCTCCTTGCCCAGCGCCTCGATCGTCTGCTCGTCGAGGCCGGCCTTGGGCAGACCGTAGGCGTACGCCGCGGCGAACCTGATGGCGTTCAGCTGGTCGGGGTTGGTGTCGTCGAACGCCTTGCCGAGGACCACCTGGGTCAGCGTGCGCTCGCCCTTCGGGTCCTGCCCCGTCGTCTCGAAGGCGGCGCGCATGGCCTCGCGAAATCCGGTGAAAGTCTTCGGGCGCGTGCTCGTGACCTTCGGCCCCACGCGCTTCCCGGTGGGGGCAACGCCCTTCTTCCACGTCGAGTTGTGGGGGCCGAAGGTCTTCTTCCCGGGCACCTTGCCCGTGGCCATGGGGTTACGACCAGCCGAGGCGTTGCTTGATGGCCAGGCGCCGCTCGTCCGGATCGTCGGGGAGCTCGGGCACCTCCTGCTTGGGGGACGAACCTCCCGAGCGCGATCCTACCGAGGGCACCGCGGGCTTCTTCGCCGGGGCAGGCTTCGGGGCTGCTGCTGGCGTGCCGCCGCCCGTCTTCTTCGCGTAGGCCTCGAAGCGGTCCTTGTCGTCGTCGATGAGCTGCTGTTCGACCAGCGGAGCGGCCTCCTTGATGTACTCGCGTTGCTTGCCGGCGGGGCGGCCGTCCGCCTCCCACAGGCGCTGGGCCGTCGCCAGGACCAGCTCCCGGCCGCTCATGATGCGCGAGCCGCCCTTGTTGTCCGTCACCGCAACGCGACTGGTGGCGCGGGTGACGGGGATATCCAGCTCCTTCGTCTCCTCTTCCAGGCGGGCCATGGCCTCTCGCTGCAACAGGTCGCGCTCCCGCTGCTCGAGGCGGGACAGCCGCTCGTTGGTCTGGTCAGCCGCCGGCGCGGGGGGCGGCTTGGCAGGCTCGGCAGGCGGGTTCATGAGCATGTCGATCGCCTGGTCCGTGGTCAGCCCCCGGGCCTTCGCGAAAGACAGCAGGTCGCCGTCCTTCAGCAGCTTGGACGCCTCGTCGCGGTCCTTCTCGGCCTTGTCGGCCCGCTCGCGCTCGGCCTTCAACTGTTGCTCGAGCTGGCGCTTTTGCTTCTCGGCGCCCAGGTTCGCAAGGATATCGCGGCGGGCCGGTGGCTTCGCCGGCTCTGCCACGGGCTTCGGCTGCTCTGCCGCTGGCGCGGGATCTTCGGCCGGCTCCTCGTCGGGCGCGTCGTTGCTCAGCAGCTTGCGGATGCGCGCCTGCTTGTCCGCCTCGTCGGCCGGCGGCGTGGCCTGGGGACGTCCCACCTGCGCGTCGTCGATGGCCGGCACGGTGCGGTCGTCGGGCTTCTCCTGCAGGTCGGACGCGTGGGGGTCCCACTCCGTCACGGTGGGTTCCTGGATGCGGCTCTCGCCGGGCTCTGCCTTCACGTTGCCGCTGTCCTGCCGGGGCATGCGGGTGGAGGCGCTGCGCGCCAGTGCCGATCGTTTCGCCATGGGGTGTGCCTTTCGTTGCGTCGTTGGGTTACGGGGCCGGCGCCGCCTCGGGCGACGGCGTCAGGCCAGGAAGGGGAGGCGCGGCGGGCGCCGCCGGGGGGAGCGCCGCCGGGCTGATGGCGCCGGGAGCGGGCGGTCCCGCGGGAAGCGCGGGAGCTCCAGGAACTGCGCCAGCGGGCAGGGCAGGGGCCTTTCCCGCCGCCTTGTCGCGTGCCGCCTGGGCGATCGGCTGCAGGTAGTCCAGCAGCTTGCGCATCTTGGCCATGTTCGGCTTGGGGTAGCTGCCGTCCGTGTCCGCCCGCAGGTAGCGCAGGCGGGCATACTCGAACAGCTTGATAGGGTTGGCCCACACGGTCGGCGTGACGTACTTGCCGTTCTCCAGCAGGTCGTCGCAGAACTTCTCCGTCCACTCGTACTCGGCCAGCTTGATCTCGAAGATGCTCTCCAGGTCGGGGACGCCCAGGACCTTCAAGATCTCTTCCTGGTCGAACCAGCCGGCCTTCACGGCGTCCATGGCCTTCTGCAAGCGCGCGGGCACCGACTGCCCGAACAGCGACGTAGGGAACACGCGGATCGTCGGCGTGGTGCCGTCGGCGTGCACGTCCACCATCGAGGCACGGCCGCGGTCGGTGGCCATGTACGTGCGCTTGCTGTCCCCGCCCGCGGCGTCGCTCTCCAGCGCGAACCACTTCTCCCCCACCTGCACCACCGTCTGCTCCCACATCTGCGATAGTTGCGAGAGCCGGTCGCTCTGCAGGTCCGTCACCGCGTCGATGGCCACCGCCGCCGTCACGCCCTGGGGTTTCGTGGCCTGCGCGGCGTTGGGGCTCACGCCCAGCACCTCGAACATCCACGCCTTCTTCATCTCGAACCACCGATAGGCATCAGGGTCCGTCGGCTTCGGGTTGTGGAACTGCCACGAGCCCGGGGGGCCGGCGAAGTACTGCACGATATCGTTGGTGAACTTCTCGGGCGCCATGGGGCCGGTTGCGATGAGCTTGGCCGCCAGGTGGTGCGCGTCGTCGATGTCCTGCACGCTGGCATCGAGGCCCGTCTGCACCCCGCGCACCTTGTCCAGCGCCGAGCGACCCCAGAAGCCCGTGGCCTCCGCGCGCTCGAAGCGGCTCACCGTGAACGGGTGCCAGCGGTGCTTCCACTCCTGATCATAGGCGATGTAGTCGCCCGCCATGATGACGTGGCGACCCTTCGGGCCCCGCGCGTACGCGTCCACCACGCGGATGAGCCGCTGTCCGTTGCGCCAGGCGATGCCGTTCAGCCCGTCGTCCCCCACGCCATAGCCGGCGTAGGCACCGATGCGATCAGCCCCCGTGACGATGAGAGCGCGCGCGTTGTCGTCCTTGCCGTAGAGCTTCAGGGCGTTCCGCTGGGTCAGCCACTTGACGTGGTACATGAACTCCGGCTCGCCGTAGCGGCCGTCCTGCTCGTTGACCTTGATCTCCCAGCTCGGGAAGCGACCGAGGCGGGTCTGCGTCTCCTCGTCGTCGGTGCCCTCGAACAGCGTCTCCAGGTAGACCTTCAGCACGCCGCCGGGGCCCATGAGGCAGTCGCGGAAGGCGTAGCTGGCCTGGTCCTGGTACTGCTCGCGCTGCGACCACGCGTCGCAAGCCGCGGTGCGGTCACGGCAGAGCTTCTGCGTCTTGTAGTTCCCCGCCTCGGGGATGAACTGCGCGCGCGGGCGGAAGCTGCAGATCCGCGACACGATGGTGTTCACCACCGAATAGGCGGCGTTGTACTTGAGCGATTGCGCGTCTGCGATGGCCTTGTAGGACCACCACAGGTCCGACATGGTCATCAGGGTGAAGGGCTGGCCGCAGTAGAGCGCCAGGTCCACCAGCGCCGCGCTGAGGCGCCCCTGCTCGGCGGGCGACAGCTCGATGGCGTTCACCGCCTGGTCGAGCGACCGCTGCAGCACGCCCGGGTCCTCGCGCTTCAGGTCGCTCCACTCGTCTTCTTGCTCGTACATTTGTGGTCACCTTGGCCAGTAATTACCGGCGTCGTCCTTTGAGTTTCGCGAGCCGTTCTTGCTCGCGGTCGAACGGGTCCTTGACTGGCTCGTCCTTCTTCTCGGGCGGGGCCTTCTCCCAGAAGGCCCCGAGGGCGTAGCGCACGCATTCGCTGGCGGTCGGGTGGTACGTGCTCTTCCACTTCGGCGCGCCGCCGGTCCAGTCGAGCTGGGCCGATAGGTAGTCCGTCGCCAGCGTCGAGTCCCGCATGACGGCCAGCGTGCCTGGGCGCAGCAGGTCGTTGGTGCGGCGAATCTGCCCCAGGAAGTCGGCCTTCTTCGCCGCGCGCACCGCCGGCACGCCGTACTGGTGCCCGAAGGTGTCCAGCTCGGTGCCGCTGTTCGTGTCGTAGCACCAGAAGCCGGTGCGGTAGTGCTCCTGCACCACCCGGCCCAGCGTTCCCATCACGTCGCCCCAGGTCAGGCGCGCGCCGCGCGGGCTCGTCCAGTCCACCAGGTGCTGGATGCGGCGGTGCGTCTTCCCCCATCCGATTACCTGCAGGCCGAACGGGTCCCCGCCGCCGGGGTCGAGCGCCACCGAGAACGTGTCGATGCCCGGCCATGGCTCGGCGAAGCGCACGTCACCGAAGCCGGGGGGGCTGATCCAGCCCTGCGCCCAGCGCGGCGTCACGGCGTCGTAGGCGTTCACCTCGGCCCGGTAGAAGTAGTCGCGGGCGTTCGGGTCGTAGACGTCCTGGTTGTGCCAGTCCCGCTGCAGCTGCGGATCGTCGTCGCCCAGGTGGCTGGCCGCCTTGTGCGCCTCGTACTCGGCGCGGGCCTCGGGCGTGTGGACGTTGTCCCAGCGCGCCCAGCTGTGATGGCTCCACGCCTCGTCGGTGCGCATCGCGTAGAACTTCCCCACCGGGGAGTCGGGACGCACGCCGCTGAGGATGACCTGGCTCGTGGGCGTGAGCGTCGGGGGCAGCATCACGCGCAGGATGTACTCCAGCACGTCGTCGCTCTGGTCCTGGCACTCGTCCACGATGAACGTGCCGCCCGCCAGGCGGTTGCCCAGCCAGTTCTTCACGTGCTTCAGGTCGTCGGTGCCGGCGAACGCGACCCGGCTCCCGTTCGGGAAGGTGGTGAGCATCATCTGCTGGTTGTCCCGCCGCTCCACGTGGAAGCGGTCCAGCAGGCGCAGCCACACGGGGATCCAGTTGTTCGCCCGCACCGCCACACCGTTCAGGCCCAGCAGCACGTGGAGGCTGTAGGGCATGCGCATGGCCCGGTCGAGCAAGATGGCGTCGTCTCCCCAGCTCTTGCCGCTCTGGCGCGCGCAGAGCACGTGCTTCCGCGGCGCCGGGTCCTGGATAAACGCCAGCTGCTTGGCATGCTCACCGGCGAAGGTGCGCAGGCTCCAACCCTGCTCGGCGGGCTCGAAGGCCACGAGCTCGGCGGCCAGCTGGGCCAGCGGTTCGAGGTTCACGCCGCCACCAGGTTGCCCATCACCCGGCGGTGGTAGGCCACCCACTGCCGCCACACGCCGTTCGGCTGCCAGGGGCGGGGGGGCATCTTCAGCTGGCCCAGCAGCTCGAGGCCGATGCCCTCGCCCCGGAAGTCTCGCTTAACGTAGATCATCCGCACCACGTCACCGTCAGTCACCAGCAGGAAGCCCAGGACGATCTCTGGCGCCTCCTCTGCCGCGTAGACCGTCGCCTCCCCCTCACGCAGCCAGCGGTCAACCTGCGGGCCGTGCTGCGCCTCCCAGGATGCCCAGGACCGCTCGCGGGGCTTGCGCACCTTGCAGCTGGTCTCCCGGATGAAGCCTAGCTCGTCCTGTGCCGCGGGACGGATCACCGCTTTCAGTTGCCCTTCTTCGGGGGCACCGCGCTCGCCAGGGCTGGCTGGACCTCCGGTGACGGCGTGTCCAACTCGGCGTCAGCGGCCACCACCTCGGGGATGAGCTTTGCCAGCGCGCCGAAGGAAGAGCCCAGGTCCACCGCCCCCATCACGTTGATCGGGAGGGCTCCGTTCTGCAGCGCCTCCCGCGCCAGGTCGTGGATGGCCTGCAGCCGGCGGCCGAGCTCCTGCAACGCTACCTGCGCGTCCTGCTGACGCTTCTCCTGCTCGTTCGGCTCGCGCCCGATGCAGCCCCCCGCGGGCCGCTCCAGGTTCGTCGGGCCGACCACCCACCCCTTGCACCGGGTGCACTGCCAGGCCGCGCCGGAGGCCGTCCGCTTGTCCTCGTCCTCCACCCACTCGTGCCGGCTCGCCTCCAGCTGGTCCTTTTCGGCCTGCGCCTCCAGGCTCCGCATCACCAGGGACTGCCGGGCGTCCTTGTCCGCCAGCACGTCCAGCATGCTGGGGTCGCACTCGAAGCTCACCCCCCCGATGCTCACGTTTACCGACCGGACCACGGTGGTATCGCCCGAGAACACCTGGTGGCCGTCCATCGTCACCCCTCTGATGGCGTGGGGGTCCCAGGTCACCACGTCGTGCGGGCTGTTCTTCGTCGCCCTCGTGCTGGCCGTGAATTCGTTGATCGTTACGCCGTCGTCACCGTTGCGCAGTTTGCCCATTAACCCAACGGTATCCCTGCCCTCCAGTCCTGCAATTGTTGGAGGATTACCGGTTAAGTTGACCGGTAATTACGTTGCGCGGCAAATGCGCAGGACGGACGGGGCGCCTTCTCTGGCGTGGGTCGCCTGAGACAGAGAGCTTCTGGGTGCGCGGTTCGGCAGGCACCCCGGAGAAGGGGCCGGCGCTACGTTCCCGCTATGTCCGTTGAGCGGCCCCGGCTTACAGTGCGGCCCCAAGCCCCGTCACGCGGGCCGCTTTTACCCCGTTGCGCCAACATCGAAGGCCGCCGCGGGTCCTGTCCAGAGGGCTATTCGTTCGCCCAATTGTGGTCAAGTTGACCGGTAATCACACTGCCCGTCTGTTGCCGTGGCTCAGGTAGCGCGCCGTGGTCTCGGCGATGCGCTCGTCTGCCCAGCGGCGGCGTTGCTCTTTCGTCCAGCCCTTGAACACGCCCGCGTGGTCGGTCCACTGTCGGTGGTGGGCGGTGCACATCGGAAGCGTCTCGGCGTCGGGGCACTTCATGGCCATCCCCGGCTTGCGTCCCTCGTGGCAAGCTTCGGTTCGTCCATCGCATCGCTCCGATAGGTAGAACAGCACGACGCAGGTCTGCTCCCTTACCCATTCCAGTCGCGCGGGGTCACTTTGTGGCTTGTCTAGCCGGCGCGGGCGGCGGGGCCGGATGGCCCACCGCTTCGCGCGCAGCCGCGTGTGCCGCTGTAGAGGCGTGCGCCTCACGCGCGAAAGAACCGCTTGATGTAGCCCACCAGTAGCCAGCCGATGGGGATGCCGACGACAAAGGCCGCGACCATCTGCGCGTCAGTGCTCACGCGTTACCCCCCGGCGAATGGGATCTCAGTCTGCGGTGGCTCGCGCACGAACTGCAGAACGGCGGCGCGGTCCTGCGGCTGAATCTGCGTCAAGATCCGGTCGATGGCGGCTGCTGCCTTGAACTTGTCCATCGGCAGGCGGATTCGCTTCTTCGGGGTCTCTTTCGTCGTGGCCATGGTCATCCTTTCGCTTGGGTTCGAGCTGGAACGGGAGCTGGTGCAGGACGCTGGTTAGGGGACGGCGGTTGCTTCGAAAGCGCCTCGATCATCCGGCCGCACACCGCGACCTCTTCGATGGCGTCTGCCAGGGCGGTCTCGGCCTTGTGCCAGCGGACGTCGTCAGGGGCGTGCTGCATCACGAGCACGCGGGCCGTCTCCATGTCGGTTCCCCAGGCTTTGCACCGCACGCTGAAGTCCTCGCTGTCGAGGCGCTTGAGTCGGCGATCGGCGATCTCTCGACGGGCGATTGCCTTCGCCTCCAGGAACACCCACTTCGCCAGCTCGCGCGGCACGCCGGCACCGACCGCGTCGCGGTAGAGATCCTTGAGTAGCTGTCGCGCGGGATCATCGGCCATGGGCGTGAGTGGCGCACGGCAAGAGGAGCGAGCACGGGCCGCCGCTCAGCAGGCGGGCGGCGCAGCGCCGGCCCTCGGCGAGGTCACGAGCGACGCGGGCCCGGGCCTCGCGTGGCGTCTCATCGTCGGACGAGTCGCGCTCCCATTTGTCGAGCTTCACCGATGGGGCCGGGCGTGGGAGGTCCCACTTGCGGATGTACTCCCTCACCGTTGCTTTCTGCAGGCCAAGCTTGTCTGCGATGGCCGCCATGTCAGCTCCAGCGGCCAGTTCCTCGCGCAGGCGTCGATGCGTTACGGCTACGTTCATCCGTCTTCTCCTGCCTCGCGGCTGTTGACGATTCGGCTCACCATCTCCGCGCCGATGGGAGCCCAGTTGTTGCGGGCGATGGCGTCCAGCACCTTGCCCGCCGTGGTCATGTACATGCGGGTGGCGTCCACCCCGTAGCGGCTCAGGGTCTTCGTCTGCCGATAGGTGGCCAGGCCCCTCTTCATCCGCGTCATCGCTGCGTCGATGAGCCGCGACGCCTGCCCCTTCGTGCAGCCGCCTGGAATGTCCAGCTTGAACTTCTGCATGGTGGTGACCTGCCCCGGCGTCGCCGGCTCCCTGGCGCCCCGCGAGTCGTCCCCGCGGTCGCGCAGGCCCATCACCGTGAACGGGTCAACGCTCTGCGCTCGGTACTGCACCGCCGCTGCCTTGATGCGCGCGCGCTTCGCGATCTCGGCTTGCTTTTCCGCTTCCATCGATGCAGCGGCGTTCGCCAGCGCGTCCTCGGCTCGCCCACCCTTCGCGTCCTTCTTCGCCCGCTCCACCACGTCCTCGGGCCACTTCCCCGCCAGGATGTCCAGGGCCGACACCAGCTTGTGCCGCCCGCTGTTGCCGGCGAAGTCCAGCACCAGGCAATCCGTCTTCCCCGGCGCCGGGCGCAGGCCCCGGCCGATGCACTGCGTGTAGAGCGCGCGGCTCTTCGTGGGGCGGCCCATGGCCACGCACGCCACCCCCGGATCGTCGTAGCCCTCGGTGAGAACGCCGACGTTGCAGAGGAACTGATAGTCCCCGCGCTTGTGCCCCGCCAGCAGCGCACGCCGGTCGTCGGTCGCCGTCCCGCCGTCCACCGCCCGCGCCGCACCGGGCCGGTACCTGTTGATCACCTCGGCCAGCCGGTGGGCGTTGTCCACGCTGGTGGTGAACAGGATGGTGCGCCGGTCGCCCGCCAGCTCGAGTGTGGGCCGCGCGATGCCGTGCAGAGCTTCCTCGCTCGCCATCACCGCGTCGAGCTGGCCCTGGTTCAGGTCGCCGGCCGTCGTCTTCACGCCCGACAGATCCACGCCATCGACGTGCACCATCTGACAGGAGACGGGCACCAGCCACTTGTCGCGGATGCCGTCCTGAATGTCGTAGACGAAGGCCACCGACTCGAATACCTGCCCCATGGCCGACTCGTCGGAGCGGTCGGGAGTCGCCGTCACGCCGAGCACCTTCGCCGCCTCGAAGTGGTCCAGCACCTTGCGATAGGTGCGCGCCACTGCATGGTGGGCCTCGTCGACGACCACCAACGAGAACCGGTCGCGCTCGAAGCGCGCAAGGCGACCGTCGCGCGACAGCGTCTGCACGCTCCCGATCACGATGCGCTCGCCCTGCGCGCTCCACTTCGCTTGCTCCACCCCCACGTACTCCTGGGTCATCGACGCCAGCCGGGAGCGGGCCTGCTCGATCAGCTCGTCCCGGTGGGCCAGCACCAGCACCCGCCCCGGCCAGTTGCGGGCCACCTCGCCGAAGACTGTCGTCTTCCCCGTCCCCGTCGCCATCACCAGCAGCGTGGAGCGGTTCGCCGCCAGCTCGGCGCCGATGTGGCCGATCGCCTGCGTCTGGTACGGCCGCAGGGTGGTGCCGGCGCGCGGCGCCACCACCACGGGAGCCCGTTCGACCAACGGCCGATCGAACAGGGGAAGGGTGTGCGCCGCGACGCTCATCAGAACGCCAGGCCTTCGTCTTCCTCGTTGACGTCCATCGAGGGCACGTCGTCGATGGGAAGCTCATTGCCCCTGTCGTCCTCGATGCGGATCTTCTTCGCACCCTTCGCCGGCTTGGCCTTCTCCGTCGGCGCCGCCGACTCGCGGTCGTACGGCACCAGCCCCCCGCGCGCAGACACCACCATCGCCTTCGGTCCGCTCACCAGCAACTCGGGCGCGCATGCCGACGCCTTCTCGTTGCTGACCACGCCCACGCCGCCGCAGAACGTGCACTTGAGTTGCAGCGCCGGGATCAGTTTGCAGCAGGGGCAAACGGAGTCCGGCCGCTCCCGCCTCACCGCGTCCGCCGCCCGGTGCACCTCGGCCTGCATGCGCGAAGCGAGCGGACTGCCGAGGCTCCCCTGGCTCTTGAGCGCGGTGATCGCCCGCTGGGCCGCGCGCAACTGCTTGTCGGCGTCGTCGATCAGCACCTGCACCGCCTTGATGGCCCTGGCGAACTCCAGGCCCAGCGCCACGCCGTAGGTGGTTACGGGCGGGTTCTCGGCGATCCGGACCTCCTCCGGTGTCTCCTCTTCCTTCGCGGCCTCTTCCTTCTGCCGCGCTCGCTTCTCTGCCTGACGGATGGCCTCTGGCGTCTTGCCCAGCTTCGCCGCCACCTCTTCCCGTGCCCGCCCGTGGTCCGTCTTCGGGCGACCCACGGGGCGCGCCGGCTCATCATCGATGTCCGACTTACCGGTCAGCGTGGCCGGTATTTCCCGCCCCTCGGCAACGGCAAGCTGAATGAGCCGCTTCGTCATCCCGTCGTAGTCGTCCCCGCGGCGGCGCCACAGGTTCTCTTCGATGGTGATGGCCTCCAGTTCGTTCTCGGTGCCCGTCACCATGCGGACCTCGTGCTGCGTGACCTTCAGGAGCTGCAGCGCCGCCAGTCGATCACCGCCCGCCACCAGCTTCCGAGTCTTGGCATCAACGACGGGAAGGCTGATGACGCCGCCGCGCTTGATGCTCTCGGCGAGGTCAGCGACGTGCTGCTCCCTCTTCCGCCTCGCGAAGCCGCCCGGCAGGACGATGGTGTCCAACTTGATCTTCTTGACGGCCAGCCACTTCGCGCCCATCAGTCGGCCACCCGGCGCCAGCCCTCGGGGGTGTGCTCCCGCTGGCGGCGGATCTCGAACACGTCTCCCGGCTGCCCCAGTAGGCGCAGCGTCTCGTGCGTGTCCCACGGCCGCTGGTGCACGACGTCCGCGCCACCGAACTCGGCGCAGCCGTCACCGAGCTGCAGGTAGCCCACCAGGGCCGACTTCGGGTCCTGGTACATCACACAGGTCAGGTCCAGCACCGCGTGATGGTGGCCCGTCTCGCTGTGCGTGACGATGATGGCGCCGTTCTCGGGCTTCACCACCACGGCGTCCCTCGGGACCGCCTTCACCTTGCGGAACAGAACGTCTCCCTGGGCCCCTCGCTTCTCGATGCTCTTCATGGTCTCGACTCCTTTCGCTGGTTTTTGCTGTACCAATCGCGCCCATCGTCCCGCAGCGCTTGCTGACGGGCGGCGTTGCACGTGCGGCACGAACGACATCCGTTCGACTTCACGTAGGTGTTCTCCGGCGTAAATAGGTGGCCATGCGCGCATGCGTCGGCCTGGGCGATCGGCGTGCGCTCCATGTTCTGCTTTCGCGTGACCGGCTCCAGGTGCGCGACGTTGACGCAGATGCGGTTACGGCAGAGGTGGTCAAGCTCCATCCCAGGCGGGATGTCCTTCCCGGCCGCAATGAACGCCACCCGATGCGCCGTCGTCTTCATCCCGGCGACGTGGGCCGCTCCGTAGCCGCTATTGAGTATGGGCCCCGTCCACTCCACGCAGCCGTTCCTGGCGAGTCGCGACCGGTCCGCCAGGTAGGCCGCCACGTGCACGGAGACGCGGCTGTTCACGTGCGTACCTCGAGCTTTCGAACGTCGATCTCAGGGACGTCGAACGTCCATGAATTTGCTTGAAGCGCCGTCTTCATCTCCCCCGGCACGGGCAGCACGAAACGCCGCCCGGTACCGCACTTCACTTCCAGGAACTTCGAGCGCGGGGCGTCCGGCAGGTCCGCCTCGTACAGCGTCCCGATCTCGGGGTCGTCCTTGTCGACGACTCGCGCCGAGACGTGCTCGAGGATGCGCGCCCACCCGACGATTTCAGCGGCGGCGCGGCGCTGCTCGATGTTGTCGTGCGTGAGCGCCGACTTCGGATCGAGCCGGTCCTTGTGCAGGATCCAGTCGGCGGGTACCCGCGTGCCGTGCCAGGCATACAGCTGCCAGCCGTCGCTCCAGGCGATGAACGGTCCGTCCTCGCGGTGGGGGCGGTTACGATCGTCCTTCGCGACCACCGTCGGGAAGTCCGAGACGATACAGAACCGCCGGTGCATGAACCGCGGCCCGCCGTGCACGGTTGCGGATTCGAAGTGTTGCCACCGCTCGTACTCGGGCAGCTCCAGCTTCGCGACGTGCCGGAAGAACGACAGGTACGACGTCCAGGCGGACCACTGGTTCCCGCCGTTCCACACGTACGACCAGCCGTTGCAGCAGATGATCAAGAAGCGCACCAGATCGGCGGCGTACGTGGCGGCGCCCGTGGCGTCGCGCGTGGCGGCGTCCGTGGCGGCGTACGTGGCGTCGCTCGTGGCGGCGTACGTGGCGTCGCGCGTGGCGTCGCGCGTGGCGGCGTCCGTGGCGGCGTCCGTGGCGGCGTACGTGGCGTCGCTCGTGGCGGCGCTCGTGGCGGCGTCCGTGGCGGCGCTCGTGGCGTCGTCCGTGGCGACGCTCGTGGCGGCGTACGTGGCGTCGCGCGTGGCGTCGCGCGTGGCGGCGTCCGTGGCGGCGCG
>Ga0265318_10000357_pt1 | contig 36336 bp, 25 predicted proteins | sample 4821metaG_FD_192431 | JGI IMG/M metagenome (GOLD analysis project Ga0265318, IMG submission 192431) | Rhizosphere microbial communities from Carex aquatilis grown in University of Washington, Seatle, WA, United States - 4-8-21 metaG | ecosystem: Host-associated > Plants > Roots > Rhizosphere >... | reverse complement strand
CTCCGCGCGGCAAAGCCGCGCTGCGCTCGCCTGATGAGCGGGGCAACAAGGTACTTCGTGGTGTCGCCTCCGGAATGAAGTGGGCGCCTCTCCCTCGCCCTTGTATGTAATCGGGGACGTGGCTCGCTGCCGCTCGCACGTCCCCGCGCCCCTCTCCGCTCCGCGCGGCAAAGCCGCGCTGCGCTCGCCTGATGAGCGGGGCAACAAGGTACTTCGTGGTGTCGCCTCCGGAATGAAGTGGGCGCCTCTCCCTCGCCCTTTCCCCGCTCCGCGGGGCGAGTGGACAGGAAGGGGTTGGGGCTCGGCTCCAGGATCGGCTCACCCCCGCGCGAGCATGTGCTTCATGCGGTGGATCGGAGGTTGGCTTTGCCAACCGGAGAAGACACCCGCCAAGCAGATCCGGGCCCGCTTCTCGTCGTCCGTCGGGAGGGGCCCGCGGGGAGGGGTCCTCCCCTTCCCGCGAGCGCCGCAGGCGCGTCCGTCCTCCCCTCCCCGCGAGCGCCGCAGGCGCGTCCATTTGCTGATTTGCGCCGGACATGGGAGATCTCCCGCCCGTCGCCTGTCCCCCGAACGGAAAGCAGTCACCCAACGTGATCCCATACTTTCAGCAGCCGACCCTGTCCCTGGGGCCGCTCACCATCCACGGATTCGGCGTGCTCGTGGCCTTGGCCGTGATGCTCGGCGTATCGATCCTGCACCGTCGGGCAGCGATCTATGGCCTGACGTCCACCGACATCTCGCGCTTCGTCAACTGGGTGCTGGTCTGCGGGTTCCTGGGGGCGCACCTGGTCGATCGCTTCGTGTACTTCCCCGGTCAGACGCTCGCCGATCCCATCAGCATCTTCCGGGTCTGGGAGGGGCTCTCGTCGTTCGGCGGCTTCCTCGGCGGCACCGTGGGTGCCGTCTGGTTCTTCCGCCACCACGCCAAGCCCGGCACGGCCTGGCAGTACCTCGACGCGTACGCCTATGCCTTCCCCTTCGCCTGGATCTTCGGGCGCCTCGGGTGCTTCATCGCCTTCGATCACCCCGGTCGTCCCACCACCTTCTTCCTCGGTCAGGTCTACCGGGACGGGGTGGTCCGCCACAACCTCGGGCTCGAGGAGGCCCTCTACACCATGCTCATCGGCGGCCTCTTCTACCTCCTCGGACGCCGGCCGCGCTTCGTGGGGTTCTTCGTGGCGCTGTTCGTGATCCTCTATGCGCCCTTCCGGTTCGCGGTGGACTTCCTGCGGACCGTCGACGTCCGCTACCTCGGGCTCACCCCGGGCCAGTACGGGTGCATCGCGCTCATGATCGTCGGTCTGGTCACGCTCAGGGTTCGCGGCTCCCGGGGCGCGGGCGCCACCGCCGGCGCCGCGTCGCGCTGAGGACCGGTCCTCGACCCACTTCGGCTGGCTTGCCGCGCGCCCGCCGCATAGGCTCGCTCGCATGCCTAGCTCGGACCCTGCGGCAAGCTCGAACCCGACCGCCCCTGCCCCCGTCCCCGCCGCCAGTATCGGCAGCGTGCTTGCCGGGCGGGTGCCGGTGGGCTCCCCCGTCACCGTCCGCGGCTGGGTGCGCACCCGCCGCGATTCGAAGGCTGGCCTCTCGTTCCTGCACCTGCACGACGGCTCCGCGTTCGACGCCATCCAGGTGGTCGCCGCGGCTGCCCTCCCCAACTACGCGTCCGAGATCCTCAAGCTCGGCGCCGGCTGCGCGGTGTCCGTGACCGGCACCGTGGTGGCGAGCCAAGGCAAAGGACAGGCCATCGAGATCGCCGCCAGCGCCATCGAGGTCGTGGGCTGGGTCGATGATCCCGAGACCTATCCCATCCAGCAGAAGCGCCACACCCTCGAGTACCTGCGGGAGGTCGCGCACCTGCGCCCGCGCACCAACACGCTCGGCGCGGTCACCCGCGTCCGGCACTGTCTGAGCATGGCCATTCACCGCTTCTTCCACCAGGAAGGGTTCTTCTGGATTCATACGCCGATCATCACCGCCAGCGACTGCGAGGGCGCCGGCGAGATGTTTCGCGTCAGCACCCTCGATCTCGCCAACCCGGCCAAGGTCCCCACCACCACCGCTGGCCGCGCCGACTTTTCCCGGGACTTCTTCGGCCGCGAGGCCTTTCTCACCGTCAGCGGGCAGCTCAACGTCGAGGCGTACTGCCTGGCCATGTCCAAGGTCTACACCTTCGGCCCCACCTTCCGCGCCGAGAACAGCAACACCAGCCGCCACCTGGCCGAGTTCTGGATGGTCGAGCCCGAGATCGCCTTCGCGGATCTGGCGGCCGACGCCGATCTGGCCGAGCGCTTCCTCAAGTCCATCTTCACGACGCTGCTGGCCGAGCGGGCGGACGATCTCGGGTTCTTCGCCGAGCGCATCGACAAGGATTGCGTCGCCCGCCTCGAGCGCTTCGTGCGTTCGAGCTTCGAGCGCATGACCTACACCGAGGCCGTCGCCGCCCTGGAAAAGGCGGTGGCCGGCGGGCGGTCGTTCGAGTTCCCCGTGGCCTGGGGCATGGACCTGCAATCCGAGCACGAGCGCTACCTCACCGAGGAGCTAGTGGGCCGCCCGGTCGTGGTCATGAACTACCCGAAGGGCATCAAGGCCTTCTACATGCGCCTCAACGACGACGATCGCACCGTGGCGGCCATGGACGTGCTGGCGCCCGGGATCGGCGAGATCATTGGCGGGTCGCAGCGCGAGGAGCGGCTCGAGGTCCTCGACCGGCGGCTCGAGGAGCAGCACCTCGATCCCCAGGCGTACGGCTGGTACCGCGATCTGCGGCGCTACGGCACCGTGCCGCACGCCGGCTTCGGGCTCGGACTCGAGCGGACCATCATCTACGCCACCGGCATGGCGAACATCCGGGACGTCATTCCGTTTCCCCGCGCGCCGGGTCAGGCGACCTTCTGAGCCGGGGCGATCTCCGAAAGGCGGCCGAAAAGCGGGCGAAAAAGCGGGGCGAAAAAGCGGGAGGATAGGAAATCCTGTTTACCTTCCCGATCCGGGCTGGTAATTTGGCCCCATACACCCCGCACCTCGTAGCTTGAACCTTGCCCCCCGGGATTCTGACCGCGATTCTGACCCGATCATCCGCGATGGACGTACCGCCTTCGTGGGTCGAGCGCGGACGCCGCCACGGAGATGAGAAAGGCACCCATGCAACCGGCTCGCTGGCTCGCCGTGCTCCTCTCGGGCATGGCCGTGGGGTGCGCGACCGAGCAGGTTCCTGGACCGTCCGCGGTTCCGTCCGTCCCGTCCGTCCCGAATTCCCCCTCCAAACAGGTCAATTCCATGCCCACGCCGCCTTCCGCCGCACCCCTTCGAGCCGCGTCCATCGCCAAGGCGCCGTTTGGTCAGGTCGATGGCAAGGCCGTGGAGCTCTTCACGCTCACCAACGCCAACGGCCTCGTCGCCAAGGTGATGACCTACGGGGGCATCCTCACCAGCCTCCTCGTTCCGGACCGGACCGGGAAGCTCGCGGACGTCGTGCTCGGGTTCGACGATCTCGAGGGCTACGTCCGGGGGAATCCCTACTTCGGGGCCACCGTCGGCCGGGTCGGGAACCGGATCCGCGACGCGAAGTTTCACCTCGGCGCCCGGGACTACACGCTCGCGGCAAACAACAAGCCGCACCACCTGCACGGTGGGGTGAAGGGCTGGGACAAGGTCGTCTGGACGGCCGAGCCGAAGGAGACCCCCGAAGGTCCGGCGCTGCTGCTCTCCTACGTCTCGAAGGACGGGGAGGAAGGGTATCCCGGGACGGTCAGCGCGACCTGCACGTACACCCTCACCAACACCAACGAGCTGCGGATCGAGATGCGCGCCACCACCGACGCGACCACGCTCGTCAACATGGTTCACCACACCTACTGGAACCTGGCGGGCGAGGGCTCGGGCCCGATCGCCGACCACCGGCTCACCCTGCACGCCGAGGCGTACACCCCGGGCGATCCCATGGTCCCCACCGGCAAGGTGTGGCCGGTGAAGGGAACCCCGTTCGACTTCACCGTGGCCCAGCCCATCGGCAAGGATCTGCTGGCCGCGGGGGGCGATCCGGTGGGCTACGACCACAACTTCGTGGTGAACGGACCGCCGAGCACTCTGCGTGAGGTGGCCACCCTCGAGGATCCTTCCTCGGGGCGGGTCCTCACCCTCGAGGCCAACCAGCCCGGGGTCCAGTTCTATTCGGGGAATTTTCTCGACGGCAAGACCGTGGGGAAGAAAGGACACGCCTACGCGCAGCACACCGGGCTCTGTCTCGAGACGCAGAAGTTTCCCAACGCCATCAACGTGAAGGCCTGGCGCGAGCAGGTGATCCTCGAGCCGGGGCAGACCTACGACCACGTGATGATCCATCGGTTCAGCACGAAATAGCCGGGACGACGACAGGGAGCTTTCGCGGTGCTTTCGTTTTCAGGTTCGGCAAATAGAATCGCGCGATTCCTTCCCTCCGCGTTCTCCTCCAAGGAGCCCCCCATGCGCCTGTCGATCCCGCCTCGCACCTCACGGTTTGCCCCGGCTGTCTTTTGCGTCTCGCGCGCCTCGGTCCTCTGGGTCTCCCTGCTCCCGGGGCTGCTGGCGGGGGCCGGCTGCAAGAAGTCCGACTCCGGAGCGTCGTCGTCCTCCTCCTCGGCCTCGGGTGACAAGGCGGCCTCCTACCGCTTCGCCTTCGTGACCAACAACTCGTCGGACTTCTGGAACATCGCGGAGAAGGGCCTGCGCAAGGCCGAGAAGGACTTCGGGGTGCGGGTGGACATGTTCCGCCCGCTCAAGGGCGAGATCTCCGACCAGCAGCGCTTCCTCGAGGACATCATGGTGCAAAACTTCGATGGGGTGGCCATCAGCCCCATCAACCCCGACGCCATGACCAGCACCTTCGATCGGGTGGCCGCCAAGATGCCGCTCGTCTGTCACGACTCCGACGCGCCCAAGTCCAAGCGCAACGTCTACGTGGGCACCAACAACATCGAGGCCGGGCGATCGGCGGGCGCCGCGGCCATCGCCGCCCTCAAGGCCGCCAACATCACCAAGGGCAAGATCGCCCTCTTCGTCGGGCGGATGGACATGCAGAACGCCATCGAGCGCAAGCAGGGGCTCGACGAGACGCTGGGCAAGCTGCCGGGGTTCGAGGTGCTGCCGGTGTTCCTCGACAAGACCGACCGGGCGCTGGCCAAGAAGAACGTCGAGGACGCCCTGGCGCGCTATCCAGATCTCGCCCTCATCATCGGGATCTGGTCCTACAACGGCCCCTGCATCGCCGGCGCGGTCCGGGCCTCGAGCCGCAAGGACAAGCCCGTGATCATCGCCTTCGACGAGGAGGAGGAGACCCTCAAGAGCGTGCAGGACGGGCTGATCTCCGCGACCATCGTGCAGCGCCCGTTCCAGTTCGGGTACCAGTCGATCAAGGCCCTCAAGGATCTCAAGGATGGCAAGCAGGTCCCGACGGTGGTCGACACCGGCATCCTCACGGTGAAGAAGGACAACCTCGAGCAGTTCTGGAATGAGCTGCGTGAGCTGAAGAAATGACCCTGGTGATTCGCGGGGTGGTCAAGTCCTTCGGCGGGGTGCGGGCCCTGCGTGGGGTGGACTTCGACGTCTCGGGCGGGGAGATCGTCGGGCTGCTCGGGGGCAACGGGGCCGGAAAATCCACCCTCATGAAGGTCGCCGCCGGCGTGCACCTGCCCGACGCCGGCACCGTCCAGATCAACGGGCACACCCCGCAGGATCCGGCGGATGCGATCCGCCTCGGGGTCTCGCTGGTGCGGCAGGAGCTGATCCAGGCCAACGATCTCGACGTGGGCTCGAACGTCATGCTCGGGCACGAGCCCCACCGCTTCGGGATGATCAACCGCCCGGCGCTCTACCGCCAGGCGGCCGAGGCCCTCCGCCGGGTGGGCGGCGACATCGATCCGCACACGCCGCTGCGCGAGCTGTCCCCCGGGCAGAAGCAGCGGGCCGAGATCGCGCGGGCGCTGTCGCTCGACGCCAAGGTGTTGCTGCTCGACGAGCCCACCGCCACGCTCTCGGAGTCGGATGCGTCGCGGCTCTTCGGGCTCCTCGAGGAGCTGCGCCGGAACGGGATCGCCATGGTGTACATCTCTCATCGCCTGCGGGAGGTGCTGAAGATCACCGACCGGGTGGTCTGCATGCGCGACGGCGAGCGGGTGGCCGAGCTGCCGACCAAAGAGGCGACCCTCGACCACCTGGTCGAGCTCCTGGCCGGCGCCAGCAACACGAATTCGGAGGTGCCGGCGCCGAGGCGCGAGGAGGTCCTGCTGTCGGTCAGCGGGCGGGTCAACTTCGATCTGCGCGCGGGCGAGATCCTGGGCCTGGCGGGCCTGGTGGGCGCCGGGCGGACCAGCATCCTGCGCGAGCTCTCCGGGGCCAGGCCCTGTCGCCTCGACGTGAACCTCGGGGGGCATCGGCTGCTCATCGAGTCGCCGCGCGATGCGATCGACGCCGGCTTCGGCTACGTGCCCGAGGAGCGGGCCTCGCAGGGGCTGATCCTCGACATGCTGGTCGAGCGCAACCTGGCCCTGCCATCGTTGAGGCGATTCCTGCTCGAGGACGAGGTCGCCATCGCGCGCCCCTTCATGGAGCGGTTTCGCATCCGGGGCGGCGGTCCGGCGTCGGGGCTGTCGGGCGGCAACCAGCAGAAGATCGTGCTCGCCAAGTGGATGGCGCGCAGCCCGAAGGTGCTGCTCCTCGACGAGCCCACCCGGGGCCTCGACATCCGCGCCAAGCGAGACGTGCACGACGTGGTGCGCGAGCTGGCGGCGGCCGGGGCCGGGGTGATCGTGTCCAGCTCCGAGGCCGAGGAGATCGCGGCCCTGTGCCATCGCGCCATCGTCATGAGCCAGGGGGTCGCTCGCGGTGAGCTGGCCCGCCACGAGCTCACCGACGCCAACATCTTGCGGTACGCCACATGAACGAAATGTCGATTCCCAGCCCAGGTCCAGTGGTCGTGACGGCACCCGCCCGGTGGAAGCTCATGAAGAAGGAGCTGACCATGCTGGGGGTGATGCTCGGCCTCGCGGTCCTGACCGCGGCGCTGAACCCGGTCTTCCTCAACCCTGACAACCTGCGCAACACCGTCCGGCACATCTCCCTCATCTCGCTGTTTGCGCTCGGCGAGGCGGTGGTGATCATCGCGGGCGGCATCGACCTGTCGATCGGTTCGATCATCTGCGTGTCGGCGGTCACCACCAGTTACCTGACGATGTACTCGGGCTTCGGAATCGGCGAGGCGGTCGCGGTCGCGCTCGGCCTGTCGCTGGCCATCGGGTACGCGCAGGGGATGATCATCACCCGCCTCGGCCTGCAGCCGTTCGTGGTCACGCTGGCGTCGATGCTGCTCCTGCGCGGGGCGGCCGAGGTCATGACCGGCGGCACCGACATCGGCTTCCAGGGCAAGTACCCCGGCTTCCGCTTTCTCGGGGAAGGGATCGGCCTCGGGATGCCCATGCCCTTCTGGTTCGCCCTCGTCGCCATCGCCATCGTGGCGTTCCTGATGCACCGGACCATCCTCGGTCGCTACGCCTACGCCATCGGCTCCAATCCGGAGGCAGCCCGGCTCTCGGGGGTCCCGGTGCAGCGGATCCGTCTAGTGACCTTCATCACTAGCGCCGGGCTCTCGGGAATGGCCGGCGTGCTGTACGTCGCGTACCTGCCGAGCGCGACCCCGTCGCTGGGGTCGGCCTATGAGCTCCACGCCGTGGCCGCCGCGGTCCTCGGGGGCTGCTCGCTCCTCGGTGGCCGCGGGTCGGTGTTCGGGGTGCTGATCGGCGCGGGTATCATGCAGATCACGTTCAACGCCGTGAACCTGATCGGCAAGTCCCTGTGGCAGAACGTGGTGGCCGGGGGCGTGATCCTCGCGGCCGTGATCGTGGATCGCATCTTCGAGAGGAATGCCGCCAAGCGCCGAGTCCGCTGAGAGCGACGACGAGACGACCAAGAGACGACAACGAGGCGACGAGACGATGACCAACATGCACCTTCCATCACCCGGCCGAGGAACCTGAGCCCCAACCCAATGTCCACCACCTCCACCTCCACCTCCACGTCGTCACCGCCCGGATCTTCCGGGACGAGCGCGAGCAAGCGCATCCTCGTCACCGGCGCAACCGGCAAGGTGGGGCAAGCCTTCATCCGCAGGCTGCTCGCCGACCACGCGTTCGACGGGTTCATCGTCCGCGCCCTGTGCCACAACCGGCGGCTCGAGCCCTCGTCCCGGCTCGAGGTGGTCGCGGGCTCGATCGAGAGCCGCGAGCTCGTCGCCCGGGCGCTCGAGGGTGTGACCCACGTCCTGCACCTCGCCACCACCAAAGAGACCCCCGAGTCGATCATGGACGTGGCCATCAAGGGCATGTTCTGGATCCTGGAAGGGGCCCGCACGAGCCCGACCTTCCGCCAGTTCATCCTCATCGGGGGGGACGCGGGCATGGGGCACTTCTTCTACCCGCACCCCATCCCGGTGACGGAGACCCAGAAGCACAGCGCCTATCCCGGCTGCTATGCCCTCTCCAAGGTCCTCGAGGAGGTGATGCTCGAGCAGTTCTGCATCCAGTACGATCTCGACGCCTGCTGTCTGCGGGCCCCTTGGATCATGGAGAAGGACGACTTCAGGTACCAGCTGTCGTTCGGCGAGGACGTGTTCGGTGGACCGCGCTGGCGCGAGCTGGTCGGCGCCGAGAAGGCCGACGCCTACATCGCGTCGGGCGCGATCCCGGTGATGCTCGATCCCGCCGGGCGCCCGGTGAAGCGAAACTTCGTCCACGTCGAGGACCTGTGCGGCGCCATCCTGGCCGCCATCGACAACCCGCGGGCCCGCCGCCAGACCTTCAACGTGTGCATGACCGAGCCGGTGGACTACGGCGAGCTCGGCGCCTATCTCGGCCGGACGCGCGGGCTGCCCACGGTCCCCGTCCCCACGCCCTACCACTCGACCTGGCTCGACAACTCCAAGGCCAAATTCCTGCTCGACTGGCGTCCTACCTACGATCTGCCGAAGATGGTGGAGGCGGCCTGGGAATACCGGCGTCCGGCCAGCGAGCCGCGCGTCATCTGGTACCCCGGATGATGGCCGTCGCCAACCCCCTCGAGGGCGGCGTCCCCGCTCACGATCCCGTGGTCCAGTCGGCGGTTCGCGGGTTCGCCCAGCGCTTCGGGGGCGCGCCGGCCTGGCTGGCCCTCGCCCCGGGGCGGGTGAACCTGATCGGCGAGCACACCGACTACAACTGCGGCTTCGTCCTGCCCATGGCCATCGAGCGCCACACGGTGATGGCCGCGGCCCCGCGCTCGGCGCGCACCATGTCGGGGGCGCTGAGCCCGCGCACCATGGTCCTGCACAGCGACGCCCAGGGGACGGCCGCCGAGATCGATCTCGGTCGTCCCATCGAGCCGGGTGATGCGGGGGCGTTTCAGCCGGGCTGGGCCAACTACGTGCGGGGGGTGATCGCGGGCTTCCAGCGCCGCGGCCACAGCGTTCCGGCGCTGAGCGTGTTCGTGACCTCGAGCGTGCCGCTCGGTGGCGGGCTGTCGAGCAGCGCGGCCCTCGAGGTGGCGACCGCGACCTTGCTCGAGGCGGTGCTCGGGATCCCGGTGGACGCCACCGAGAAGGCGCGGATGTGCCGGCGGGCGGAGCACGAATTCGCGGGCGTGCCCTGTGGGCTGATGGATCAGCTGACCTCGGTGCTGGGCGACGCGCGCGGCGCCTTGCTCATCGACTGCGAGTCCGAGACCACCCGGGTCGTGCCCTTCGCCGATCCGGCGGTGAGCGTGCTCATCTGCAACACCAACGTCAAGCACGCGCTCGGGGACGGCGAGTACGCCCGGCGGCGGGCCGAGTGCACGCAGGCCGCGGCCGAGCTCGGGGTGTCGAGCTTGCGCCACGCCAGCCTGGCCCAGGTGGAGGCGAGCCCGGCCATCTCGAGCCCGGTCGTCCGGCGACGGGCGCGCCACGTGGTCAGCGAGAACGCCCGGACCCTGGCGGCGGTCCGGCACCTGCAAGCCGGCGACTTCGCGGCGGTGGGCGAGCTCATGTACGAGAGCCACGCGTCCTTGCGCCAGGATTACGAGGTCAGCTGCGACGAGCTCGATCTCCTGGTGGACGCCGCGCGGGGGATGGGGCGGGCCGCCGGGGTCTACGGGGCGCGCATGACCGGCGGTGGTTTCGGAGGCTCGACGGTCATGCTGGTGAGCACCACCGAGGTGGAGGCGATTTCCCGGACCATCGGAGCCGCCTACGCCCGCCGGTTCGGGCGCAGCATGTCTCCCTTCGTGTCCCGTCCGGCGAGCGGTACGCACCTGATTCCGGTCGGCCTCGGCCTCGGTGGCGTGCGCGCGACTCCATGAGCTTCGATCCCGAGAGTCATCCACACCGCCGTCTCAATCCGCTGACCGGCCAGTGGATCTTGGTGTCGCCCCACCGGACCCGGCGGCCGTGGCAGGGCCAGGTGGAGGCGGCGGCGCCGGACGGGCGACCGGCCTACGATCCGACGTGCTACCTCTGCCCGGGAAACCCCCGCGCCGGGGGGGCCGTGAATCCCGCCTATGCCGGGACGTTCGTCTTCGACAACGACTTCAGCGCCCTTCTGCCCGACGACGCCCCGGAGGGAGCGGGTGTCGGGGGCGACGCTCGCGTGGAGGGCGGTGGCGGTGGCCTGCTCACCGCCGCTCCGGTGCGCGGGGTCTGCCGGGTCATGTGCTTTTCGCCGCGGCACGACCTGACCCTCGCGCAGATGGAGCCGCCCGCGGTGCTCTCGGTGGTCGACACCTGGGCGACCGAGACCCGGCGCCTCGGCCAGACCTATCCGTGGGTGCAGGTGTTCGAGAACAAGGGCGCGGTGATGGGCTGCTCGAACCCGCATCCGCACGGGCAGATCTGGGCATCGTCCACCTTGCCGAACGAGGCCGCCACCGAGGACGCCCACCAGCGCCGGTACCTGCAGGCCCACGGTCGACGGCTGCTCCTCGACTACGCGGAGGCCGAGCTGCGGAGCGGGGCCCGCACGGTCTGCGCCAACGACGCGTTCCTGGCGGTGGTCCCGTACTGGGCGGTGTGGCCGTTCGAGACGATGATCCTCCCGCGCCAGCCGGTCGCCCGCATGTCGGAGCTGTCGGCGGATCAGCGGCTCGGGCTGGCCGGGGTCCTTCGCAGCCTGCTCGGGGCCTACGATCGCCTTTTCCAGGTGTCCTTCCCATACTCGATGGGCTGGCACGGGGCCCCTTTCGCGCCGGGCGATCGGCCGTCGCCGTCGCCGTCGCCGTCGCGCGCGCCGGATGCCTTCTCGCCCCACTGGCAGCTGCACGGCCACGTCTATCCGCCTTTGCTGCGCTCGGCGAGCGTGAAGAAGTTCATGGTCGGGTACGAGATGCTGGCCGAGCCGCAGCGCGATCTCACGCCCGAGCAGGCCGCCGAGCGGCTGCGCCCCCTCGTCACCGCGGAGGGCGCCGACGGTCATTAGAGCCGAGGAGCTCGCTCGGCTCAGCCGGTGGCAGGGGTCGCGTACCTGTCGAACAGCAGCGCCGCGCGAACGCAGGATCTGATCGCGCGCAACACGATCGAGCTGTACGGCGCAGCCGCTTGGGAGGAACGGGAATTCATCGGCGACCGCCTTGCCGAGGCGCGCACGCGGGATCCCGGTCATCCCGCCGAGCAGACCGTCGAAGCGGAATCGCTCATGCTGCTGGCCGATGAAGTCGAGCACGAGGCACGATGGCTTGTGCTCGTGGTGGCGGAGGCCGCGGCCGAGTTGCTGCAAGAAGAGGGTCGCGCTCTGGGTGGGCCTGAGCAGCAGGAGAGTGTCCACGAACGGCAGGTCGACGCCCTCGTTGTAGAGATCGCAGGTGAAGAGCACGTTCACTTCGCGCTGGCGCAGCCGGGCTGCCGCACGGGTCCGCTCCTCCAGGGGGGAGTCGCCTTGCACGGCGGCTGCGGGGACGCCGGCAGCCGAGAACCGCGCAGCCATGAAGATCGCGTGTTCGACGCTCACGCAGAAGCCGAGGGCGCGGAGCGAGCGCACGTCGGCGATTCGGCGGGCGAGCTGTGCGAGCACCAGCGCGGCGCGGGCGTCGTTGCCCGTGTAGAGATCGGACAGCGCCGCCTGGTCGTATCCCGCGCGTGTCCAACGGACGCTGCGCAGGTCGGTCGTGTCCGAGATGCCGAAGTACTCGAACGGCACCAGGAGTTGCTGGTCGAGGGCTTGCCAGAGCCGGAGCTCGCACGCGACGTGTCCGTCGAAGTCGGGCAGCAGGGACTTGCCGTCGCTTCGCTCGGGAGTTGCCGTGAGGCCGCCCAGGAGGGCCGGTCGCAGGCGGAGGACGACGACCTGGTACGACGGCGGCGGCAGGTGGTGACACTCGTCGATGACGACGTGACGAAAGTGGGTCGGGCACAGACGATCGATCAACCCTGCCGCCGCAACGCTCTGGATGGTGGCGAAGACGTGGTCGGAAACTTCGGGGCGATCGCCGTCGGCCATCAGCTCGCCGAAAGCGCCGTCCTGTGCACCGCGTTCGAAGTAGCATCATATCTGGCCGACGATCCGAGCCGGCCGCTTCGTTGCTCCTCCTCACAATACCTACGGGTATTCCTCGTCGTCGCGCTCGCGGCCGGCTCGGCCTGTCCGCCTCGGTATTGACGCTATTCGAAGGCGGTGCGCTAGCGGGCCGGGGTGGCCACTGGCTCGACGCGCGGGCGGACCAGGCCGAGCTCGCGCAGGGCATGGAGCATGCGGGTCACGTCGAAGGAGCCCATCCGCAGACCGCGGATCACGTCGCGGACCGAGTGACGGCCGTTGAGCGCGTCGAGCACCAGGATCTCGTCACGCGTCAGGGTGCCGAGGGGCAGGTCCCCGATGCGCCGCTCGTCCCGCACGAAGACCACGTCGAAGTTGCGAATCCCGCGCTCGATCACCCGCCACTCGTCGACCCGCCGGAGCCCTTCGAGGAGGACCGCGTCCACCGGGAGCTGCAGGGCGGCCTCGGCCGCCAGGGCCGGCAGCTCCGCGCGGCGGTGAAAACGGAAACGCCCCTCCGACCAGCGCAGGGCCTCGCACGCGAGCTCGGTCGCCTGCCGGCGCAGGGCGCAGGTCAGCTCGGCGGCGGTGATCGCTCCGCGCGCCACCAAGGTTCGCCCGAGGATCCGTCGCTCGGGGCCCCCGGGCCGGCGCGTTCGCCTGCCCCGCGCCCGGAGCCGATCGATGAAGTCCCCGTCCGCGACCTCAAGCTCCGCCAGGGCCTCGTCGAGCATCGCGGGTGCGAGATCGCTCGCCTCGGCGATGAACCGGCCGAGCAGGAAGTCCCCGCCGATTCCGGTGGCGGACGCAAAATCGATGCACCCGTCGCGAAGATCGATCTCGAGCCGGGCGGCGTTGCCGAGGATGGTGAGGACGCCCGTCTGGTGCTGGCGGGCGAGCAGGGACATCACGTCGGCCAGCGGGAAGGTCTGCAGATCTCCCGCGAGATCCGCCTCGCCGCTGTCCTCGCCGACTTGCTCGCCGGCTAGCTCGCCGGCGTCCTCGCCGTCTTTGCCGGCCTGGGCTTGCGCGTCGGTCGACCGCTCGAGTGGCCAGGCCTCGCCGGCCGGGGGGGCGGCCGCGACGTCGGTGGTGGTCCGTCCGCTGATGGCTTGCTCGACCACCGTCAACAGGGCGTCCGGTGAAAAAGGCTTGGTGATGTAGTCGACCACGTTGGGCGTCCGCGCGTACCTGGACTCCACGTCCTCGCCCTTCGGCACCATCAGCACGACCGGAATCTTCGAGAGGGCGGCATCCGCGCCGAGCTCCCGACATAACCGCACACCGATCTCCCGCACCGACACCGACTCCGACTCTCCTCCAGCCTCCGCGATCTCCCCCATCAAGGAGTCGATGAGGATGAGGGCCGGCGCGCTCGAGCGGGCCATCGCCAGGCTGGCGATCGGATCCGGCGCGCTCGCGACCTTGAACTCGGCCCGGGACAGCACGGACTCGACGACCCGCAGGAGAGTGGCGTTGTTTTCGACGACCAGGATGTTTTCGTTCGCCATCGCAGCTCGGAGTTGCGCATCAATCTAGCACCAACGCGTGACGAATCCATTTCTCGGCACCCTCGTATTTAGGATTCGTGACCCATCCGTCGATGGTTCTTCCGGTAGAGCTCGACAGCACGGCAGACAACAGATGAACGGGTTTCCCAGAAATTTTGGAAGGTACGCGCTGGCGAAGCCGCTGGCCCGGGGAGGAATGGGAGCCCTCTACCTCGCGGTCCGAGACGTGTCCCCCGGGATCTCCGACGTCTGCGTGATCAAGACCGTCCTGCCCCACCTCGCCGACAAGGAGTACCTGCAGCGCTTCCGGGACGAGGCCAAGGTGGTCGTCCAGCTGGCGCACGAGAACCTGGTCCCGGTGTTCGACTCGGGCGAGGTCGGCGGCGAGATCTACCTCGGCATGGAGTTCGTGGACGGGCGCGACCTGCGCGCGGTCTGGAACCGCTGCGCCAAGAAGGGGGTGGCCTTCCCGATGGACGTGGCGGTGTACCTGGTGCGGGAACTGGCCCTCGGGCTCGAGTACGCCCACGGGTTCGGCGACATCCGGCTGGTGCACCGGGACGTCTCCCCCCCCAACGTCCTCGTGGGCTTCGACGGCGCGGTCAAGCTCACCGACTTCGGTCTGGCCTCGTCCACGCTCAAGCTCGAGAAGACCGCGCCCGGGATCATCTACGGGAAGGTCAGCTACATGTCTCCGGAGCAGGCGCGCGGTGAGACCCTCGATGGGCGCACCGACCTGTTCGCGGCCGGGATCATCCTGTGGGAGCTCCTGACCGGGCGACAGCTCTATCCGGCCAAGGTGCCTGGCGCGGTCGGAGCCGGGGCGGCCAAGGAAAGTCCAGAGGGGCCCCCCTCGTCCGAGGAGCTGCTCAAGCGGGTGCGCTATCCCGAGATCGTCGCGCCCTCGCGGCGTGCCTCCCGGGTGACGCCCGAGCTCGATCGCATCGCCCTCAAGGCGCTGGCCCCTCGCCTCGAGGAGCGCTACCAGTCGTGCGCCGAGCTCGCGGCCGATCTCTCGGCGTACCTGCGGAACCGGACGCCGACCACCGACCGGGCCCGCATCAGCAAGTTCCTGGGTGAGCTCTACGCCGAGGATCTGGAGAGCGATCGGCAGGCGCGCGAGGTCGAGCTGGCGGAGGCGCGTGACCTGCTCGGCGCCGCCTCCGCTTCGCGCCCGGAGCGCGCGCCCGGCAGGCCGACCGTTCCCAGCTTGCCCTCGCTCTCGGCCTCGCCCGTGCCCCTGCGCAAGCTGGCGCAGGGCCTCGAGACCGGCCCCGAGGAAGGTGGGCGCGAGCCCACCGCGGGGAGGCGCCAGCCGCCTCCCTCTCCGCGGCGCTCGGGACGCGGGACCCTGGCGGGCGGCCCGATCGGACAGGCCAGGCGAATCTTGCGCCGCAACTCGGTCGGGGATGCGGCCCGGGCCGCCACGGCGGACAGCGCGGCTCACGAGGAAGGCGGCGCCACGAGCGCGGGGGTCATCGGCTCCCTGATCGGCGGACGCTACCGGGTACGCCGGCTGTCGGGCGAGGGTGGCATGGGTCGGGTCTACGAGGCGGAGCACATCGAGATCGGCAAGCGCGTCGCGCTCAAGATCCTGCACCCCGCGTACAGCCAGACCCCGGATCTGGTGGAGCGGCTTCGCCGCGAGGCGCGGGCCGCCTCGCGCATCGGCCACCCGAACGTGGTTGACGTCACGGACTCCGGGACCACCGAGGACGGGTCGTTCTTCTTCGTGATGGAGTACCTCGAGGGCCGCGAGCTCGGGGACATCGTGTTCGAGGAGCATGGCCTCGAGGTCTGGCGGGCCGTGGGCATCGCCCAGCAGATCTGTCGCGCGCTGCAGGCGGCGCACAGGGCGGGAGTCATCCACCGCGATCTCAAGCCCGAGAACGTGCTCATCGTCCCTCGCGACGGGCAGAAGGACTTCGTCAAGGTCCTCGACTTCGGCATCGCCAAGAACCTGACCGACCAGGACGAGGAGATTCGCGGCAACCCGCGGAGAAAACTCACCAACCCAGGCGTGGCCATGGGGACGCCCGAGTACATGGCGCCCGAGCAGGCCGCCGGGAGCCCCGCCGATGCCCGCTCCGACATCTACGCGGTCGGCGGCATCCTGTACGAGATGTTGACCGGCAAGTCGGCCTTCGAGGGGACCAACTTCATGGAGGTCCTGCACAAGAAGGCCACCCTGACCCCGGCCCCGATCTCTGCCGTCCGCAATGACGTGCCCCTGGAGCTCGAGCAGCTCGTCCTGCGCACGATGGAACGGGACCCGAGCGCGCGTCCGCAGACCATGGCCGAGCTCGAACAGGCGCTCGGCGAGCTGTCGCTGCGGTTCGCGCCCGAGGCCGCCGCGCGCGGGGGTCGAACCTCGCAGCCGCGGGACTTGCCCGGGCCGGTGGTGCTGGCGGGCGCGGCGGGGGGACCCGCGGCCTGGGACTGGCTGCTCGCCGATCGGCGGCGGCTGGTGAGCCTGTCGGCGGCGGCCCTGGTGGCCGTGTCGCTGGTGGGCTTCGGGATCAGCCGGGCCCGTCAAGGCGCCACGCACGCAGGCGGGGGCTTGCAGGTGTCCTCGGGGTCGCCGCCATCGCTCGGTCCGAACGGCTCTGCGCCAGCGGCTTCGCGCGCCCCGGACACCTCCGTCGCTCCGGCGACATCGGGATCGGCTGCCGCCGAGGCACGAGCCGCCGGCTCCTCCGCGGCGCCGGGGCCGACGTCCCGCCCGGCGATGGCACCGGTCACGTTCGCCGGGCTCGATCCGGGGCACAAGGCCCCCGCTCCCCCTTCGGGCGCGGCGGCGACCGCGGCGGAGCGCGATGCAGCGGGCCCCGAGGGCGACGCGGGCGGGAGCGCCGCTCAGGCCTCCGTCGCCGCTCCGGGCCCGACCCGCGCCCGTCCGGTGGCGCCGGTGGGCCCCTCGGCCGCGGACAACCGCCGCAGCCTGGAGGAGGCCGAGCAGTTGCTGCGGGCGCAGCGGTTCTCGGAGGCGCGCGAGCGCTTCGCCCGGCTGTCCAAGCTGAAGAGCACGCGGGGACCGGCGCTGGTGGCGCTGGCCGAGATCGCGTTCCAGGAAAAGAACTACGAGGAGACCATCCGCAGCGCCAAGATGGCCGCCGATCGCGGCGGTGGCGTGCGCGCCAAGGTCTTGCTCGGCGACGCACACTTCCGCCTCAGCCACTACCAGGACGCGGTCTCGGCCTACACGCAAGCCCTCCGCATCGATCCGCAGAACTCGAGCGCCAAGTCCGGCCTGGCCTTGGCCAGCAAGCGAATGTAAGGACGCGCCTTCGGCGCTCGCGGGAAGGGGAGGACCGGACGCGCCTACGGCGCTCGCGGGAAGGGGAGGACCCCTCCCCGCGGGCCCCTCCCTCGGACGACGAGAGAGTGCCCGGAGCTGCTTTGCTCATGTCTTCTCCGGTTGGCAAAGCCAACCTCCGATCCGATTGGAGGGCGTGACCTCGGCGCATGAGGTGACTCGAGAACGGCTCCGTGGTCGTGATCGTGGGCGAACCCGTGATCGTTGTCGTGCACGTGCACGGGAACGCCCCCGTGGGCGTGATCGGCCCCCGAGGCCTGGTCCAAACTCGACTTGGGGCGGGCATCCGCTTCGTGCTTGTTCGCGGGGCGCTTAGACTTGCCGGCGCTTGAAGCGCAGCGTGATACTGGTTGCAGTCGGCGTGGTTGCCGGGCTTGGGGTTTGGGGATGGCTGCGGGGGGAGCGGGGGGCGATCGTGCGGGAGCTTGCGACGGCGCGGGACCGTCACGCCGGGGCGTTTGCCGGGTCGGAGGCCTGCGCGGGTTGCCATCCGCGCGCCTTCGCCACCTGGAAGCGGACGTTCCACCGCACCATGACCGTGGATGTGTCGCCCGCGCATCCCGAGGCCGTGCTCGGAGACTTCGCGGGCGCCGTCTATGATTATGGCGGCACGCGGGCGCGCATGACCCGCGATCCAGCGGGGGGCTTCCTCATGACGTTCTCGTCGCAGGCAGCCGAGAGGACCGTCGAGATCGTGCGGGCGGTGGGCTCACGCCGCATCCAGCAGTACCTGGCCCGGGTCGGCCCGGAGCTCTGGCGCCTTCCGCTCGCTTACCACGTCGAGGAGCGCCGCTGGTTTCACATGAACGGCGCCTTCCTGACCGCGGATCCCCCGGAGGGAGATCAGGGCAGCCAAGCCGAGAACCAAGACGATGGGCGCCCGGTGTTCGGGGGGATGGCCCACGGGTTCGATCGCCACGTCACGCGCTGGAACGACAACTGTGTCTTCTGCCACAACGTCGCTCCCAACCCCGGACGCGTTCCCGCGAGCGGTGCGTTTCGGACCACCGTGGCCGAGCTCGGGATCGCGTGCGAGGCCTGCCACGGTCCCGGCGCCGACCACGTGCGCGCCAACGCCGCGAGCCCGGTCCGGCGCCGCGTGCTCGATGAATCGGGCGCGGCCGATCCCACCATCACGCATCCCGGGCGGCTCTCGCCGGCGCGTTCGGCCGATGTCTGCGGGCGCTGTCACGGCCAGCGGCTGGCCGACGACCTCGGACCATTCCTCACCCACGGTGATCCCTTCGTGCCCGGGGAGGATCTCGGTCTTTACAGCGCGCCCCTGTGGCAGGACACGCCCCTCCACGGAGATCGCACGGCCTTTGCCGCGCGGTTCTGGAACGACGGGACGCCGCGCTTGACGGCCTACGAGTACCAGGGACTGCTGCTCTCCGCGTGCGCCGTGCGGGGGACGCTCACCTGCACCACCTGCCACGGGATGCACGAAGGCTCCCCGCGCGGGCAGCTCCGACCGACGGCCGAAGGCGACGCCGCCTGCACCACCTCGTGCCACCGGGAGCTGGCGATCTCCGCGAACCAGGCGCGGCATTCGCACCACGCTGCCAGCGGCCCCGGCGCCCGCTGCGTCGCCTGCCACATGCCGAAGATCGTCTTCGGCGTGCTCGACCTGCACGTCAGCCACCGCATCGAGCGTCCAGACGTCGCCCGCGACCTGGCCACGGGGCGTCCCGATGCCTGCACGCTGTGTCACGTCGAGCGGACGCGCGCCTGGGCGCTCGAGGCCTCCGCGCGCTGGTGGCCACGCGGCCCCGCCCCGAAGTCGGAGGACGGCGCGCCGAGCGGAGCGGATGTGGTGGGCGCTGGAGGCGACCGCCTCGGCCCCCTCGACGCACTGTTCGCGGGCGATCCGATCGCGCGCGCCGTCGCGGCCGAGGCGCTCGGGACCGCGCCCTTCGCGGCTTTGCCGGATGCGGGCAGCGGCGGCGGGCTCGGCTCGGATCCCGTCACCACCGCCTCCGTCTCTGCCCTTCGCGCCACCCGCGAGGCCGCCTTGCTCGACGCGATGGCCGCGGACCGGTATCCAGCCGTGCGCCACCTGGCGGCGCGAGCGCTCGCCCGCCTGCTCGAAGCCGGCCGGGCGCCGGCCCGGGCGCTGGCGACCGCGTTCGACGCGACCGCTCCGGCCGCCCGACGCGCAGGCATCCTGGCCGCGCTGCGAGAGCAGCTCACGGTGACCGACGCCGCGCCGTTCGAGGACTTCGAACCGGGAAGCGCGGCTGGCCCTGGGCGACCGCGTCCAGCGCGCATCGTCGACGAGATCGAAATCGGCGAGTGAAGGAGCCGGCGCCCCCCGGGCCCGCCCGCTGCGTGGAGTCTTTCCATGGGGGCTGCTAGATTTGCGCCGCCATGTTGGAGCACTTTCCGCGCCAGTTCGGCAAGTACGTGCTCCTCCGGTCACTGGCCCGAGGCGGGATGGGTGAGCTGTATCTGGCGGGCTCGGCGCAGGGGGCCGGGCTCGCCAAGCTCTGCGTGATCAAGCGGGTGATCTCCCGCCAAGCCGAACCGCTCGAGCCCGCCGAGCCCGCCGAAGCGGTCGAGCGTGCGGAGCCCACTCGACCCGTGGAGCCCGGGGAGGTGGCCGAGCTGGACGCGGGCGTCGGGGCGGCGCGTGCCGGGAGGCCGGACGGCGCGCGGCACGCCTCCAAGGTGAACCGCTTTCTCGACGAGGCCAAGGTCGTCTTGCGGCTGTCGCACGCCAACCTGGTCACGACCTTCGACGCCGGCGAGGTCGACGGGGAGTCGTTCATCGCCATGGAGCAGGTCGAAGGCAAGGATCTGCGGGAGGTCTGGAACCGCTGTGTGCGCACCCGCACGCGCATACCCCTCGACGTGGCCCTGATCGTGGCGCGCGAGGTCGCCCGGGCCCTCGGCTACGTGCACGCCTACGGCGATCTGCGCCTCGTGCACCGCGACGTGGCCCCTCCGAACATCATGCTCAGCTACTTCGGCGAGGTGAAGCTGACCGACTTCGGGCTCGCGCGCAGCACCCTCAAGAAGGAGCACACGACGCCCGGGGTGGTCTTTGGACGCGCATCCTACCTGTCGCCGGAACAGGCCCGAGGGGAGGTGGCGGACGCGCGCACGGACGTCTACAGCCTCGGCATCGTGACCTGGGAGCTCTTGACGGGGCAGCCCTACTTGCAGCTGGCGGGCCTCGACCCGGTCTCGTCGCTGGCGCTGGTGCGCAACCCGCGGCCCGATCCGCCATCCACCCGGGCGCCGTGGATCACGCCCGAGCTCGACACCGTCGTGATGCGCGCCCTGGCGCCCGAGCGGCGCAATCGCTACGGCTCCGCCGAGGAATTTCGGCGCGGCCTGTCGGAGGTGATGGCCCGGGTCGCGCCCCGCGCCGATTCCGATCGCGTGGCGGAGTTCCTCCGCGGGCTCTATCTCGAGGTCATCGCCGAGGAGCGCGCCGAGCGCGATCGCCTGATCGGTGAGGTCCTGCCTCGGTTTCTCGGGGAGGCGCTGGAGGCGGACGACGAGACGCCGGCCACGGGGGTGGTCGTCATCGACGGCGGCGCGCCCGCGGGCGCGCGAGTCCGGTCCGCGCCGCGCGACGTGGAGCTCGACGAGGGGGTGGGCGGGTTCGACGAGGTGGCCGCCGAGGTGGCGAGCGAGCCGCTGGGAGCCCTCATCCTCGAGGCTGCCCAGTCCGGCTCCGGGCGCCACTGGCAGGCGCCGGCCACCCACCTGCAGCACCTGCAGGACGATGCGGCCCGCGCGCGCGCGTCCGCGCCGACGGTGCCATCGCCCATGCTCTCGGATTCCCGGCCGGGCGGGGACGCGACGGCGATCGGACGACACCCGTCGGAGGTCCACGTCGCCGATGCCGATGCCGATGCCGATGCCGGTGTCGATGTCGTCGTCGTCGATGACGACGCACCCGAGGGCTCGGTCCGGGCGCCAGGCGGTGGGGGGGAGACGTTGCACGCGTCGGCGTTGCGGGCGCGAGCGGATTTCCGGGTGCGCCGGCTGCCCGACGATCCCGCGGGCTCGGACGTGCCCACCGACGTCTGGGCGAAGCGCGAAGGTCGCTCGGGCGCCGCGACCTCGAGCGCGCCCCGCGCCGACGGCGGAAACGGCTCCGGCGAGGACACGACCTCGGGCAAGGGAAAGGGCAAGGCAGGCGGCGAGCCCGGAGGAGGGCTCGGGCAGATCATCGACGGACGCTACCGGATCCGCCGTCGCATCGGCGAGGGCGGCATGGGCACCGTCTATGCCGCCGAGCACGTCGAGATCGGCAAGTCGGTGGCGATGAAGATCTTGCATCCACAGTACTCGGGGGACGAGCAGCTGGTGGAGCGCTTCCGCCGCGAGGCGCAGGCGGCCTCCCGGGTCGGTCATCCCAACATCATCGACGTCACGGACTTCGGGACCACCGAGGACGACTGCGCCTACTTCGTCATGGAGTTGCTCGATGGGATGGACCTGGCGGACGTCCTCGCGCGCGAGCACCGCCTCGGGCCCGAGCGCGCGGTGCGCATCGCGGTGCAGGTGTGTCGCGCCCTGCAGGCGGCGCACGAGGTCGGCATCATCCACCGCGACCTCAAGCCCGAGAACATCTTCCTCGTGGCCCGAGACGGCGAGACGGATTTCGTCAAGGTGCTGGACTTCGGCATCGCCCAGAACCTGGCGTTCGCCACCGGTCGGCTCACCCACCCTGGGATGGCCATGGGCACGCCCGAATACATGGCGCCCGAGCAGGCCCTGGCCGGCCCGGTCGACGGCAGGACGGATGTCTACGCGCTCGGCGCCCTGACCTACGAGATGCTCATGGGCATCGCGCCTCACAAGGAGGGTCCCGCGGACGGCATCCTCGAGCGCAAGATGAAGCCGCCCGATTCCCTGCGCGCGCTCCGGCCCGAGATCTCGCCGGGGCTGGACGCGGTCATCCGACAGGCGCTGGACGCCGATCCGGACCGGCGTCCGCAGACGATGTCGCAGCTCGAATACGAGCTCACCAAGACGGTCTGGGGACGTGGCAAGGCGGTGGCCGAGATGCTGGGGCTGCGGGTGGAGGAGCGGCCCCACGTCGAGACGCCCGTGCCGGTGACGGCGCCGCCGGAGACCCAACCGCGCGCGGGCTCATCGCCGGGCGCCGGCGGCGGATCCTCCGAGACGACGGTGGCCGGGGAGGGTGGGCCGCGCGCTCCCTCCGCGCCAGGCACGTTGCCTCGGGTGCCTCCGCCGCCTCCTTCGCCGCCGGCCTCGGCCGGTCCGCTCGAGGCCCGGGCGGCGACGCCACCTGGCTCGGGGGCGGCCGCTCGGGCGCGCTCGCCGTCACCGCAACCACCGCTGCCCGCTGCAGCGGCAGTTCCGGGGCCGCAGGCGCCCTCGCCGTCGAGGGCGCCTGCCTCCTTTACTTCGGCCCCCGCGCCGACGCCAGCGCCGGCGATCGGCGGGGCGTCCGTGGCCCCGTCGCCGGTCCTTTCCCAGCACCCTGCGGGCCCGGCGTCAGCCGCCGCGGTCTTGCCCTTGCCCGAGGCCGTGCGCGGGCTCGGGCGCGCACGTATGCGGCGCACTCGACTTCCGGCGGCGCTCGGTCTCGGGGCCGCGGCATGTGCGCTGACGGGCCTCCTCTGGTTGAGCACCGAGACCGCCCCGCACCACCCCACCGAGAGCTTGCGAAAGGCCGCGCGCCACCTCGAGGGACTGGCGCGCCGGCGGCCAGAGGTCGCGCCCATCTCACCGTCCGAGGGACGGGGACGCGCCAGCGCCACCGGGCGCCAGCGGATGCCGGGGCGCCGGGTCGGTCCGGATCCCGGGCACCCCGGTGCCCCCGTCCCGCGGGTGGGTCTGGCGCTGACGGGGTTGGCCAGCGGCGGCGCCGAAGCGCCGACCACCGGGACCGGCGCGCATCTGCTGCCGCCGCAGACCGTCCTGCTTCCCTCCCGGCCGCCCTCCGCCGCGGCGGGCACGCTGGCATCGTCATCTTCGGGCGGGGCGGCGGTCCCCGGCGCCCCGGCGTTCGGGATCGCCGCCATCTCCACCCGCCCGCCCGAGGTGGTGCTCACCTCGCCATCACCGGTGCAGCGCGCCCGCGACGCGCTGGCCGCCGGTGCGCCCGGGGACGCCGTCGCCGCCCTGCGGGCCCTGGGCGATCCCGGGCACCTGGGGCCGGACGAGCGATCGCTGCTGGTCGACGCCCTGGTGGCGGCCGGCTGGCAGGAGGCCCGGGTCTACCACTGGCAAGCTGCCAATCGCAAAGCGCGAGAGGCGCTGGCCGAGACCGCCCCGGCCGGCCAGCCGAGCCGCGGGGCCCACGCCCTGCTCGGCGAGGGGCTCTATGCGCAGGGGGACTTCCACGCGGCGCTCGATGAGTTCAGCCTGGCCCTCGCCGAATCCCCCCGCGACGCTCGGCTCAAGCGGCGGGTCATCCGTTCGCGGCGCCGCCTCCAGGAACGATCACCGACGGTCGCGGCCGAGCCGGCTGCCGAGCAGTAGCAAGATCTGCATCGCGAGCGCCCGATCCCCCTCGAGCTTCATCCGCCCGTCGAGCAGCGGCTGCACGGGGGACAGTCGACCGGCCTGGATGCCCTCGAAGGTGGCGCCGTCGAGCCGAACGGTGCTGCGCGGCCTCCCCGCCGCCACCCCGGTCTTGCCGAAGGCGACGTCGAGGGACCAGCGCCGCGCGCGCCGCCCGGCGAGCTCGACCAGCGCGCGCCCCTGCACCTGACGGAGCAGGTCCACGTCGCGCGGATCGAGAAACAGCAGATCGAGCGCGCTCCACCCGGGCGGAATCAGGACCGGCAGGTCGGGATCCCCGTCGAACGCCGCCCGAAAATCCGTGACCGATTGCCGCACCCACACGTCGGGCGTGCCCGTCCCGGCCGCCCCGACCTGCAGCCCATCGGGGGCGCCCCGCACCTCCCACGCGCCTCCCCCCGTTCCCGAGACGGTGGCGCGCACCAGCGGGGCGTCGTCGAGGCCGAGCCGCGGCCCGGCAGCTCCTTGGGCTCGCGCCGCATCGGCAAAGGCTTGCGGCAACCATTGCTCGAAGAAGTCGGCCACCCCGATGCCCGCCGGCGGGCGATTCCATGCGCTCATCTCGCAGCGACTATACTCGCGCCGCGCCGCGCGGAGCGGCGGTGAAGGGCCACCCATCCATGATTCGTCGATTCCTCGCGACCCCGGGTAGAAGAACCGCAGAATGGCCCCCCTCCTGGGGTGTCGCGGCCGCGGCCCTGGTCGTCGCAGCCCTCGGCAGTCCGGCCGCTCGGGCCCAGAGCAGCCCGGCGACACCCTCCCTGGTCGACACCGAGGCCGGCCTCAGCCGAGGGCTTTTCGTGCCCGACGGGGCGCGCAGCGGCGAGCCCAACGCCACCGCTGTCGAGCTCAACCCCGCGCAGCTGGCCTTCTTGCGGGCGGCCGGCCTCTCGGTGCTGGCCAACGCCTGGAGCGAGGATGCGCGCCTCGGTGGCCGCGGCGGTGGCCTCTTCCTGGCGACGCCCCTCTGGCCGGGCAGCGCGTTCGGGGCGTCCTTGCAGCGCGTGTCCGGGGCGTCGTTCGAGCTCCCCACCGGGCGGACCAAGCTCGGGCTCGCGTACGCGATGGGCGGCCGCCACTTCTCGCTCGGCGTGAGCTGGGCGCACCTGTGGGGTGACACCGTGGGCGGGCTCGACACCTTCGACGTGGGGGCGGGCATCCGGTTCGCGGACTACCTCGCGTTCGGCCTGGTGGCGGAAGACGTCGGCCGTCCGGCTCTCGAGCCCACCACCTCCTCGGTGGGGGCGACCATCCCGGGGCTGACGTTGCCGCGGCGGTGGGTGGCCGAGGTCACCTTTCGCCCCACCGGCACCGACCGCGTGAACCTGGCGGTTGCCGGGTTGCACGTCGAGGACACCCCCTGGTCGGATCCGAGCTTCCGGCTGCGCCTCGCTGCCCGCGTCGCCCCCGCGATCGCGGTGTTCGGGGACGCCGCGCTCGGCCCGCACCGGAGCCCCGCGGGCCCGGGGGCCGCCGGGCTCATCGACGATGGGCACGACGTGCGGGTGACCGCGGGCCTGGCGCTCGACTTCTCGCACGCCCGGGTGGCGGTCGCCGCTCGCCAGGCCTCGGTGCCCGGCGGCGCGTCCGGCGGCGGCTGGGGATTCTCGATGGCGCTGCACCAGAGCAACGAGCGCGACGCCGAGGCGATCGGGACCGCCGAGATGGTCGAGCTGCGGCTCGATGGGCTCGAGTCGGATCGGGCGTTCCTGGCGCGCGCGCTCGAGCTGCGGGCCCTGGCCTTCGATCGGGGCATCGCGGGGGTGTGGCTGGAGATCGAGGATCTGGATGTGGGGCCGGGACGTCTCGAGGAGCTGCGCGATCTGGTCGCCGCCCTGCGGCGCCATGGCAAGCGGGTGATCGCGGCGCTGGCCTCGCCCTCGATGCGCGAGCTCTACGTGGCGGCGGCCTGCGACCGGATCGTGATCGAGCCGGCCGGGACCGTGACCTTCGCCGGCCTCGCCCAGTCGGCCACCTTCTTCAAGGGCGCGATGGACAGGCTCGGGGTGCGCGTGGATCTGGTGCGCATCGCGGAGTTCAAGGGCGCGATGGAGCCCTTCTTGTTCGAGGAGCAGTCCGAGCCGGTGCGCCGCAACCGCAACGCGCTCCTCGACGACGTGTTCGGGCGGATGACCCAGCAGATCGCGGCCGGGCGTGGCTGGAGCGCCGAGCGCCTGCGCTCGCCCGACCCGGCAGGCGGTGGTGGGCCGCCCACCCCCGGCTCGCTGGCCGCGCTGCTCGCCAAGGCCGAGCTGACCCCCGAGGAGGCGTTGCAGGCGGGCCTGGTCGACGCCGTGTTCGACCAGTACGGACGCGAGGGGTTCCTGCGCCAGCTGTTCGGGCGCGAGGTCGCGGTGCACGCGCCCGACCGTGCGCCGGTCCAGCCGGCGCGCTGGTCCCGTCCGCGCGTGGCGGTGGTCCTGGTCGACGGCGCGATCAACGAGGGCGCGAGCCGGCGCCTCCCCTTCGACATGGGCGGCCTGGTCGGCGACGACTCGGTGGTGAGTGCCCTCGACCGCTGCCGCCGCGACGGCAGTGTGCGCGCGGTGGTGCTGCGCATCAACAGCCCGGGTGGCTCTGCCCACGCGTCCGACGTGATCGCCCGGGCGGTGGCCAAGCTCCGCGCCGCCGGGAAGCCGGTGGTGGCGTCGATGGGCGACGTGGCCGCCTCGGGTGGCTATTACGTGGCGGCGCCGAGCACCGTGATCCTGGCCGAGCCGTCGACCATCACCGGCTCCATCGGGATCTACGGGTTCAAGATCGATTTGTCGGGGCTGCTCGCGAAGCTCAGCCTCAAGACCGAGGTCTACCGGCGTGGGGCGCACGCCGATCAGGTCGCGCCGTATCGTCCGTGGACCGACGAGGAGCGCGTGATTGCCACCGGTCAGATTCGTCATCTCTACGGCCTCTTCCTCGGGACCGTGGCGGAGGGCCGGCGCGCCCACGGGCTGTCGACCCCCGAGAAGGTCGACGAGATCGGCAGGGGCCACGTCTGGACGGGGGCCGAAGGTCAGCGCATCGGCCTCGTCGACGAGGTGGGTGGGGTGACGGCCGCCATCGCGCGCGCGGCCGAGCTGGCACGGCTGCGGCTCCTGCCCGACGAGAACCCGGAGCTGGTGGTGCTGCCGCGCCCGGGCGGAAGGCTGCTCGAGCGCCTGATCGGCCTCGGGCGGGTCTGGTCGGCTGGGCGGCTCGGGAGCCGCGGCGACGACCACGGCGAAGACCACGGCGATGACAGCGTCGATGGGCTCGAGCCCGAGGAGACGGGCGACGCGGACGCGGGCGGGGTCGCGGGCCTGGTGGCTGGCCCGTGGTTCGCCGGAGCGGACAGCGGCCTCGGGGCGGCAGGAAGCGCCCGAGCGTCCGCCTCCGTCGCGGGCTGGCCGGGCATGCGGGCCGTCTTGCGCTGGGTCGGATCCTACCTGTTTGGTCGGGCGACGGGCTTCGAGGCGCGGTTGCCCCTCGGGGACGGGGATCTGTCCTTCGAGTGACGGCGGCCGAGTGAGGGCGCCGCGCGTGGGGCGATCACAGCGCGCCGCGAAGGTGCGCCCACGCCAGGCCGGTCCACTCGTGGAGCGCGTTGTCGACCCGCACGAGGTTGCCGCTCGACGGAACGAGCGCGAAGACCGAGAGCGGCCCGCGGTTCATGAGGTAGTCGGTGGGGGCGGCCACCGGCTGGAGCCCGCGCGCGCGGCAGAGGGCGAGCGCCCGGTGCATGTGGACCCCGGAGGTCACCAGCAAGAACGGCTGGGCGAGCGGTTGATGCTCGGCGAGGGTGGTCCGGATGGCCAGGGCCTCGTCCTCGGTGTCCATTGCCGTGCCCTCGAGCACGATCCGGCCCGGGGGGACGCCCAGGATCCCCGCGGCGTCCGCCATGGCCTTACCCTGACCGAAGCCGTTCGACAGCACCAGCTCCGCGTTCGGGAGCATGCGCCATAGGCGGACCGCCTCGACCACGCGCGCGAGCCCCGCGGTTCCCAGGCGATCGTTGGCGGGGAGCGTGGCGTCGGGGAGATAGCCACCCCCGAGGACCACGATGGCCGCCGGGGGTGGTCGCAACGCCAGCACCTCCGCCACGTCGAGCGGAGAATTCTCGCGCTCGAGCGGATCGAGGGTGAGGCCCGCGCCGACCCCCCAGCCCGCGAACATCAGCAGGGCGGCCCCCGTGGAGGCCACGACCCTGCCGAGGACCTGCCGCTTGGTGAACCACCCGAGCCCGAGCCCCACCACCACCAGCGCGAGCCCCGCCGGAAACGGCAGCAGCCACGCCGAGACGAACTTCTTGAGGAAGAACATGGCTCGATGATAGCGGGAATGCCGCTCGGCCAAGAGCGGTCGGCCATCGCGGCGGCCGTGGGGCCTGATCAGGGAATCGGCGGGGGCGGCGGCGGAGGCGGGGGAGGCGGGACTGGAGGCGGCGTGGGGGTCAGCTCGGGCGGGGTGATGGGGAGACCGGGAGGCGGCACGGGCGGCGGAACGGGGACCGCGCCGTCGGGCTGCACGCAGGACGACAGATCGAAGAACAGGAACTCGAGCGCCTTACCCTGGGGAGACGTCTCGTTGGGCGTGCCCCCCACGGTGCCGTCGGTGGTCTTGCAGCCCGAGGGGAAGGGCTTGGTGGGATCCGAATCGTCGCCCCCGGTGGCGCCGACCGACTTCTGGATGTGGATGTCGGTGAAGACCACCCGCCCGCACTGGTTGGCCTCCGCCACGGTGGTCGGGGTGTTGAAGCTGAGGTACTGGACCGATCGGCGCTTCTGCGCGTCGGCGGGGTTCGAGGGCAGGTAGATCCACTCGGTGGTCGGCGGGTTGACCGCGGTCACCGAGTGCTCGGAGCCCGACACGGTGATCTGCCCCAGCACCGGGCTCGCGTTCACCACCGGGCCGTTCAGCCACTGGGCGAGCGCCATGCCCTTCGGGAAGGTCTGATTCACCGTCACGCTGGTCCCGTCGGCGATCGGGTTGAGGGCGATGTAGGTGGCGGTGCTGCTGAAGTCCGGGACGTTGTTCACCAGCCAGTAGAAGTGCAGGTGGCTGAGGAACAGGCGCCCGCCTCCGTTGGCATAGGCCGCGACGTTGGCGACGCTGGTGGGCGGCTTCTGATCCACGAACTTGCTGGTGCTGCCCTCGCACGACAGCGCGACGATGTCGTAGGCCGCGAGCTTCGTCGGGTTCGACCAGAGGGCGGTGGCGGGGGCGAAGGCCCCACCGGCCGAGAAGCTGTTCGTGCCTCCGCCGCCCGCGAACAGGTTGACCCGACCGTTCCCGGCGTCGGTGGTGAACTCGGAGTCGGCGATCCCGATGCGGCGGATCAGACACTCGAGCGCGTCGGCCGCACCGGTGGTGACGGCGATCTTCGGGATGTGCCCCTCGGCCTGGGTGCGCGGCAACCGCGTGAGGTTGACGTCGGTGATGGGCGTGTCGACGCAGGGGGCGATGCTGGGGATGGTGACCTGCCGGCGCCACTTGCCGACCTGGATCACGAGCGGCACGTTGCTGGCGGCGGGGACCCCCGAGAGGGTGAAGTGTCCGAGCGCGTCCGTGAGGGCGGTGGCGATGGGATTTCCCGACAGCTTGGCGTTGCACTTGTCGCAGGAGACGCCCTCCGGGATCGGATCGAGGGCCGCGTTCGGGACGTAGACCACGGCGTTGTAGAGGGGCACCTTCCCCGCCGGGTCGTACACGGTCCCGCTGAGGGTGGTCTTGGCGCCGCCCGGGCACATCGGGACCTTGCAGGCCAGGCCCGCGCAGCCCGCCATGGTCATCCCGGTCCCGGGACAGACATTCGGGACCCCGTCGGCCGCGCCCGGCGATGGAGCCCCGCAGACCAGGCCGCCCGGGCAGGTGTCTCCGCAGTCGAGGGTCCCGCCGCAGCCGTCTCCGATCTTGCCGCAGTACTGGCCGCCGCCGGCGACCATGCAGCTGATCTTCTTGCAGCTTGGATCGCCACACACGCTCGGGATGCCGCCGCCCGCGCAGGTGGCCGGCGCCGCGCAGTCCCCGCAATCGAGCATGCCGCCGCACCCGTCGCCGACCTTGCCACAGAAGCGAGACGGTCCGGCGTTGCAGGTGAGCGGCACGCAGCCGCTGTCGGCGACGCACAGGCCAGAGGTGCTGCACCGCTGGTTCGCCCCTCCGCAGGTGCCGCAGTCCTGGGCCCTCCCGCAGCCATCGCCCACCTTGCCGCAGTATTGCCCGTTCGCGTTGGCGAGTTGACAGGCGAGCGGCGCGCAGCCGGGCCCCTCGACGCAGAGCCCACCTTCACAGACCTGCCCGGCCGGGCAGTCCCCGCAGGCCAAGGTGTGGAAGCAGCCGTCTCCGATGGTGCCACAGTAGCGGCCACCGGGGGGGGTGCAGGTGGCGGGGGTGCAACTCGTGGAGCTCATCAGGTCAGGGGCGGTCCCCGCGCCGGCGTCCGCGCCGCCGCCCGCGGGCTGTCCTGGTCCGGACGGCTGCTCGCCGAGGTATCCCCCCGCCTCGGGCAGGCCAGCCCCACCGTCCGCGGGCCCCGGTGCGGCGGACGTGGAGACCTTGGCACACCCCAGCACGGCGGTGAGAGCGCACGCGATCACGATCGCGACGGACGTGTGACGAGAGGCTCGGTGGGACATCGCTCACCCTTCCTGTGTGGACGGGCCGGGGGCAGAAACCACACCCGGACCGTCCGGTGCTCAACCCAGGTGTCCGCTGTGCCGTCTCGCGGCTCGGAGGGAGGGAGGGATACCGCGCGGCCAGGCCGTCAGTGCTGCAGGCCGGTGGCGAAGTATTCGCTCGGGGTGCAGCGGAAGAGGGAGCGCCGGTCCTGGCGGTACTGGACCGTGACCCGGTCGCTCTTGCGCTCGGCCTCCTCGAGCGCGCGGACCAGCGGTGCGTCCGGGCGCTCGTCGTCGACCGAGAACTCCCAGGTCTCGAACGGCATCCCCGGCAGCGACCCCTGCAGCACCATCTCCGCCGAGAAGTACTTGCAGTAGGGGGGGCCCTTGATCGAAACCTTGCGGATCACGCCCGAGCGCGTCCCCACCGAATAGCCGCGGTACCAGAGGAACAACACACCGCGCCAGCCGAGCCAGAGCGACAGCGCCGCGAAGGGCACGAGCACGAGCAGGATCTTCGACCTTCGGGATATCGTCATGGACACCTCCCCCGAGTCTAGCAGCCACCACGGGCTGCTAACTCACCCCGGCCACAACAACTGGCGTCGGTACGTCGGTGCGTCACCCCAGCTTGCCGAGCTCGCCCCGCCGGAGGCGGCGGTAGTGCTCGAGCGAGTCACGCAGGATCTTGATGGCCTCGGCGGGCCCGAGCAGGTCCTCCACCTCGACGCTCTTTTCTTCCAGCACCTTGTAGTCCTGAAAGAACCGCTTGAGCTCTCGGCCGACGTGAGAGGGCAGCTGGATGTGATCGGTGTAGTCCGAGACCGCCGGATCGCGGACGTTCACCGCCAGGATCTTGTCGTCGAGGCCCTTGTCGTCGCGCATGCGCATGACCCCGATGGGCCGGGCCTCCACGATGGTGAGCGGGTAGACCGGCTCTTGCCCGAGCACCAGCACGTCCAGCGGATCGCCGTCCCCACAGAAGCTGCGGGGAACGAATCCATAGTTGGCCGGATAGTGAACCGCGCTGTAGAGCACCCGATCCAGGCGCAACAGGCCCGTCTCCTTGTCGAGCTCGTACTTGTTCTTGCTCCCCTTCGGTACCTCGATGACCACCGGAAACGCGCTGTCGAGCAGGTGATCGTCGACGTAGATGTCATGCCACGGATGCACGTCACTTGAATAGCACGAACGCCGGAGCCCGCGACGACGATGAGGCTAAAAAACCCGGTCGCCCGCGGGGGATCGCCTTTGCGCGCGGTTGGCCATGGGCTAATTTACGCCCGTGTCCTCGACCATCCGACCGCGTGAGCTCGTCGAAATTTTCGCCCTGGAAGCGGCCTGTCTGTGCGTGATGTTGACCGTGACCGCCTGCTCCCCGATCGACCGGGGGGAAACCACCCGGGCGGCAGGCTCGGGGAACGGCCCGGGCGGGACGGGGTTCGATTCGGGCGCTTGGGGCGCCGGATCCGACCGGGGCGGCCTGGTCGCGGATGGCGGCCTCGGGGTCGACGACGCCGGGGGCGTCTGCGGACGGGCGTTGCGGGCCGTGATCCGGGACTTTCGGGGATGGCCCGGACCGGCCGGCGAACCCAAGCACCCCGACTTCGAATACGTGATCTCCGACGAGACCGGGATCGTCGCCACCGAGCTCGGCGCCGACGACAAGCCGGTCTACGCCCACACGGGGCCGACCGTGACCACCAACGGCCCCGACGCTTACAATCAGTGGTACCGGGACGTGGCCGGCGTGAACCTGAAGTTCGAGTACCAGATCGCGCTGACCGAGGATCCCGCGCGGCCCGGCACCTTCCTCTACGACAACGATGCCTACTTCCCCATCGACGACCAGGGATGGGGCAACCAGTTCCAGTCGCACAACTTCGACTTCACCAGCGAGGTGCACTTCAACTTCCCCTATCGCGGGGGCGAACACTTCACCTTCCGGGGCGACGACGACGTCTGGGTCTTCGTCAACGGGCATCTGGCGATCGATCTCGGCGGGGTGCACTCGGCCAAGACCAGCACCATCGATCTCGACGCCCGCGCCACCGACCTCGGGATCTCCCCGGGCCACAGCTATCGCATGGACATCTTCCACGCCGAACGCCACGTCATCGCCTCGACCTTCCACATCGAGACGACCCTGCAGTGCATCGATAACGTGATCATCCCCTGAGGCTCCCCTGGGGCTCCCGCCGGCCTCGACTCAGCTCGCTTGCTCAGGCTCGTCGGCGAGGCTCATGGATTCCGCCAGCATGGCCGGGATGGGCGAGCGCACGGTCGAGCAGTGCTGACGGCTGAGATCCACCGGCACCCCGTCTCCCCCTCGCGGATCGGGGGTGCCGCGCTCGATCTCCTGGACCTTGCGAAACTTCTCGGTGTGCTCCTTCAGCTCGTCCGCCAGCTCCCGCTGCGCGGGGATCGCCCGCAGCCGGCTCGGGTCCGGGGCGCCACCGCCACCGCCACGAGGGGCGGCCGGCATTGCCGGGGGTGGGGGCGGGGATGGCATGACCGCTGACGTCAAACGACTCGGCAACTTCATCACACCCCCCAGGATCGGCAGCTCCCAGCCCCAACTTGAAACGCCTGTCCGAGGCCTGGCCAGAGGCCTCGAGAGGTCCTCTGGGGTAGATCGGGCCTCGCCATCGTCTCGATCGCCGTCGCATCCGGTCGCGGGCCGGGGACGAGGACGGCGACGAGGACGGGTAAAGACTCAGTTGGACTGAAGGGGCCGGGGGTAGAGGCTCGGGGGGAACTGGCCCTCGATTCCGCCGGACTGGTACTCGAGGAAGTAGAGCAAGGCCCACATCTGCTCGCGGGCCAGCTTCCCGGTCCAGGCCGGCATCTTCGAGCGCTTCCCGTCGCGGGGCGGCCCGCCGAGGTTGATGGTCGAGAAGACCGTGGCGTAGGTCCGCCGGTTCCCGAAGAACAGACCCTCGCCGGTGCCCCAGTCGGAGGGAGGCGGAGGCATGGACAGAGCGTCCTTGAGTCGCCGCCGACCGCCGTGACACTCGTTGCACAGCGAGCCCCAGATGTTCACCGTCTCGGTGGCCGTCTGCTGGTCCCAGAAGCCCTGGGGCGCGTGCTCGCTCGAGATGTTGCTGTCGCGTTCGTGCATCTCCCCCTCGGGGACCTTGAGATAGTCCGCTCGGAACTTCCACCACTTGTCCCCGATGTGCAGCACCACCTGTTCGCTGGCCTTGGCCTGCGCGCGGCTCTCCCGCGACAGGACGAAGTCGGAGTCACCCTCTCCGGGCCCGCGGGCGCCGGTGGGCGGGGTCGCCGGCCCCGCGCTCCCTGGCTCGATGGGCCGCTGCGAATCATCGGCCGTGGTGGCACAGGTGGCCAGCAACAGGCACGCGCCGATGGAGAGCGGTGATCGTCTTCGATTCGCGCGCCATCCCGTGGTGTGGAATGTCGTCCCCCCTGACCTCGCAAAGAGACTCACTCGTAGGACCCGTACTGTTGACCTGCCTTGTTCTTGTGCCCGGCCGACTTGGGATCGAGCTTGAGGTCGGCCTGCGCCACCGCCCCCGCCTCCACGTCCACCCAGGTGATGGCCATGTGCGAGCCCGGTGCCCAGGCCACGATCTTGCGCTTGCCGGCCGGCACCCCCGGGATCTCGAAGGTCCCGTCGGGCTTGACCTTGGCGAACAGGCGGTTCGGGACCACCAGGGCGCTGGCCGCCATCTGCGGATGGATGTTGCAGTAGATCTCGACCTCGCCGGGCTCGTTGAAGGTGTGCGACTTGGATTCACCTCCCGAGTAGAGCCCGAGATCGAACGAGTTGCCGGAGCTGAGCGAGAACACGTTGTGATAGATGTTGTCCTTGTTGGGGAAGGAGATGGTCGCCCCCCGCTGGACCACCGCCCACGACGGAGAGAAGGCCTTCCCCACCTGCTTGATGGCGAAGGACTGATCCTTCACGGCTGGGGCGAAGACGTTCTCGACGTACACGTACGCGACCGGCTCCCCTTTGGGCACGCTGACCTTTCCGTGGACACTTCCCGGGCTGGCGCTCTCCGCACTTTTCCGGGCGGCCTCCGCAGCCGCCGCACCTCGCTTGCTACCGCGGGCGCTCGGCGTGGGCCCCGGGGCCGGGGGGCTCGCCACTGCAACTGGAGCCGGCGGCGCCGGCGGGGGGGTCGGGGCCGCCGCGGCTCGGCCGGCGGAGTCGTCCCGTTCGCGGGCCTTGTACGACGAGTCGCTGAACGCACCGGACGACAGGGCTTCGAGCGCGCGGGAGAGCGCGGCCGCCTTCTGGGCGTCCCGCTCCGCCGCCTCCGCCATCGCCGACTTCAAGGCGGCAAGCTGGCCGCGCAGCACCCGCACGTCCCGGCGCAGATCCTCGAGCTCGGAGGACTGCCCATCCGCGTGGGCTCGCGGCGATACCAGCAACAGGGCCGAAACGACGAAGGCCGTCAGGAGTTTCGTCTTGAGGGTCACACAGTCGGGTCTCCAGCTGTTCACGAGCGTCCTCCCTTTAGGGTTCGCAACTTCGACAAGGCGATGCCGACCAGGAACATGGCCGTCAGCGCCACCGGAACCACGGCCGCGGTACGAATGGCGCGTGCGCGTGGCGATTGCCTGTGAATCTTGACCAGCCAGGCCACCCGTGCGGCGGTGGCCGACTCGCTGGTCCGGGTGACCCGGCTCAGCGCCTCGAAGGGGCCGCGGACCAGGTGGCTCGCCCCGTCCCCGAACGCGTTGGCCTTGCCGAGCAGGTCCAGCGTGGCCGGATCGCGCGAGCCTGCGGCGATCAGTCGGTCGCCGGCGAAGATGCCCCCCGAGACGTCCAGGCTGCGGGCGATGCCGGCCAGCTGGGCCGGTCCGAGCGTGGCGCCGAGCAGCAGGAAGGCCGTCACGCGCGGGCCGCTGCGGATGGGCGCCACGGCGATCAGCAACAGGCGATCGGGCAGCGTCCAGAAGTAGCTGGCCGGGCCCTTCTGAGCGGCCTCGATCACCGGCGAGGAGCCGAGGTCGACCTGGCGCAACCCGTCCGCCCCGGTGACCGCGCGGACCTTCCCGGTGCCGTCCAGGACCGCCATGGCGGCGGCGTTGGAGGAGGCCTCGAGATCGGTGAGGACGTCGCGGATGGTCCCCTCGTCGAAGCCGGTGGTCATGGTGGTCGAGCGAATGCGGGTGTCCTCGGCGAGCAGCCGCGCCGAGGCCAGCAGGTGGTTGCGTTGTTGCTCGACCAGCGACCCGAACGCGTCCTCGGCCCGCATCAGGGCGAGAGCATCCAGCTCGCCGAGGTGCTGGTCGAGCTGGCGCACGGTCACGATCGAGGCCGCCGTCGTCAGGACGAACACCACCGCCGCCGCCGAGACCCACGGCATGGCCGGCCAAGGACTGGAAGTGGAGGAGGAGGAGGAGGAGGAGGAAGAGGAGGTCGATGTTCCGGATGGAGATGATGCCGAGGCAGGGGAGCCTACCCCTGGAGACGCGGCGGATGAGCCCGGGAGAGAGGAGGAGACCGCTGAGGGACCGGAGGGCGAGACAGCCGGTCCCGCGAACGGACCAGTCGGGCGATTGACGCTCATGGATTGACGCTCATTTCTCCGATCCCTGGGCCGGGCGGATCGCGATGGAGTGCTCGCCCTTCTGCACGTTGATGCTCATCGACGCGTAGAGCTGGCCACCCGATTCGACCCGCAGGCGGTGTGGCCCGATGGCGGTCGAGATGGGATTCTGTGCATCGACCAGGACGTCGTCGACATAAACCTCCGCGTGCGACGGGACACCGGTCAGGCGAACCAGCCCGACCGACTCGGCCAGCGAGAGCGAGATCACCAGCTCGCCGCCCGCGGGGACCTCGGCCACCTGCCGGGCCAGTCCGTAGCCGGGCTTGTCGACCTGGATGTTGACCTTGCGCCCGGAGCGTAGCCCGGTGATCC
>Ga0265318_10000356_pt1 | contig 36349 bp, 33 predicted proteins | sample 4821metaG_FD_192431 | JGI IMG/M metagenome (GOLD analysis project Ga0265318, IMG submission 192431) | Rhizosphere microbial communities from Carex aquatilis grown in University of Washington, Seatle, WA, United States - 4-8-21 metaG | ecosystem: Host-associated > Plants > Roots > Rhizosphere >... | reverse complement strand
TGATGGTCGTGGCCTTCGGAGTCCACGTCGTGAAGATGAAACCCGAGGAGCCGCGAGGCATTCGCCTCGAGCTGCCGGCGGTGGTCGATGAGGCCCATTTTCTCCTTGAGGTGGGCGTGCCCCGCGTCATGCCAGTAGCCCGCCGGCGACGGCAGGGGTATTCCCGCGAGGAACTCGGGGAAGTCGGCGTCAAGCGGGAGTTCCTCGAACCTCTCGCGATTCTCTAGGCCGAGGCGCACGCTCTTCTGCGCCGCGTAGTCAAGCACGGCGCGGACCGACTCCTGGGTTCTCTGCCAGTAGGGCGCCATGCGCTTCCGGAACCTGAGCATCGTCTTGTCGACGAGGGCCCTGTAGGCCTTGTCGCCCGACTTCACCGCGCCGGGATTGGCCTTTCTGTACGCCGCCATGCGGCGGTCGGGCTCGAGCCAGAAGTACCTCACGCTTCCCAGGTGGCACACGAGGAGCGACGCCCCCACCTGCGCGGCAAAATCGATCGACCGCTTCGTATGCCTCAGCCACTGGTCCCTTTCCCTGGGGTCGGGCGAAGACGGCTGGAAGAAATTGGGCGCGGCCTGGAATGCGCCCATCGGCAGGGGGCAGAAGTTGTGCACCGACCCGACCTTGACGACGCCCTCCTCCACGGCCTTCAAAATCCCCGGGACGAGGGAGATCCGGATGCCGTGGCTGAGCTCGACCCGGTCAAACCCGAGGCTGGCGATCTCCCTGAGCATGTGGTCGCCGTCCTTGTGACGATGCGAACACCAGCTTGTCGAAAGCGCGGGGACGGGAGTCACGGCATCCCAAAGATCAAATAAGCGGAGCGATTTGCACTAAAAAAAAACGCGCCCGACCGGGGTCGAGGCGCGGTATCAGATTGGGCGGCCCGCAGCCTCAGCTGTCGTAGCGGCGGCGCAGCATCGCGGTGAAGGCCATGACCTTGTCCTTGCGGCGGCGCTTCTCGCAGGGCTTCTCATAGTAGCGCTTTGCGCGGGTTCCCTTGATGATATTCTCGCGGTCGAGCTTCTTCTTCATGCGGCGGAGCGCACGGTCGATGGGCTCGTTCTTGCGGATCTTGATTTCGATGGACATGGTCTGCTTCTTGAGAGGAAAAGCCCGCTAATAGGCCACCGGCGAGCGCCTCAGTCAACGGTTAAAAGGATGGGCCCGCACGGGATCCTGCCGTTCCGGCTTGCGCATCCCGCGCGCTGATCTTGGTTAGCCGAAGCGTGCCATCAGCCGACAAGAACTTCGTCCATCTCCACGTCCACTCGGACTACAGCCTGCTGGACGGGGCCTGCAGGATCGACCAGCTCACCGAGATGGCCGGCCAGCTGGGGATGAGCGCCCTGGCCCTCACTGACCATGGCAACCTGTTTGGAGCCATCGACTTCTACACGGCGGCAAAGAGCAGGGGGATCAAGCCGCTGATCGGGTGCGAGCTTTACCTCGCCGAGGGCTCAAGGCTCGAGAAGCAGGGCCGCAGCGACGAGGGCAGGAGCATCTTCCACCTGGGCCTCCTGGCCCGGAACATCGAGGGCTATCAGAACCTCCTCAAGCTTGTCAGCGACGCCCACCTGAAGGGCTTTTACTACAAGCCGAGGACGGACCTGGACACCCTGGCACGGTATTCGGGCGGCCTCATCGGCTTCACCGGGTGCCTCGCGGCCATGGTGCCCCAGCACCTACTCCACGACCGCTGGGAGGAGGCCCGGAAGGCCACGGCGAGGTTCGTCGACATCTTCGGCCGCGAGAACTACTTCGTCGAGATCCAGGACCACGGGATCGCGGAGCAGCGCAAGATCATACCCGGGCTCCTGGGGCTCGCGCGGGAGTTCGGGCTCAAGGTGATCTGCACGAACGACGTCCACTACGTGCACGCCTCGGACGCGGGCTCCCATGACGCGATGCTGTGCATCCAGACCGGCTCGAAGATAGAGGACGAGAAGCGGATGCGCTTCGAGGGGCAGCAGTTCTACCTCAAGTCGCGGGCCGAGATGGAGCGCCTCTTCGCCGAGGTGCCGGAGTCGGTCCTCAACACCCAGGCCGTGGCGGAGATGTGCGATGTGACGATCCCCTTCCCCAAGGGAAGCGAGCGGTATCCGAAGTACCCGCTTCCCCTTGAGGTCGGGACGGACAGGACCGGGTTCCTGAGGCGCCTGTGCATCAGCGGCCTAGCGAAGCGGTACGGGGTCGACAACGGCGCGCCGGAGAAGGCGGCCGACCCGGCGCAGGCCCGCATCCTCGTGGACAGGCTCAACTATGAGCTGGGCGTCATCGAGAAGACCGGATTCCTCGACTACTTCCTCGTCGTATGGGACTTCATAGACTGGGCCAAGAAGCAGGGGATCCCCGTCGGCCCGGGCCGTGGCTCGGGCGCCGGCTGCCTCGTCGCGTACCTGCTGGGGATCACCAACCTTGACCCCCTGAGGTTCAAGCTGCTCTTCGAGCGATTCCTGAATCCCGAGCGCGTCTCGCCGCCCGACTTCGACATCGACTTCTGCATGCGGCGGCGGGGCGAGGTGATCGACTACGTGAGGCGCAAGTACGGCGACGGCTGCGTCGCCAACATCGTCACCTACGGGACCATGGGGGCGAAGATGGTGATCCGCGACGTCTCTCGCGTCCACAGCCTGCCGTACGCCGAGGCCGACCGGCTTGCGAAGATGATCCCCGACGAGCTCAACATCACGCTCGAGCAGGCAGTCGCCAAGTCGGCCGAGCTCCGCGAGGAGGTGACCAACAACCCCGCGGCAAAGAAGATCTTCGAGCAGGCGCGGGTCCTGGAGGGCATGGTGAGGAACACGGGCAAGCACGCGGCGGGGATCATCATCACCGACCGGCCGCTCGAGGAGTTCGTGCCCCTCACCCTCCAGGAAGGCGACGTCACGGTGCAGTTCGACATGAACGCCGTCGGAAAGCTCGGGCTCCTGAAGATGGACTTCCTCGGCCTGAAGACGCTGACCGTGATCTCGGACGCCGTGGACAACATACGCCGCACGGCGGACCCGGCGTTCGACATCGAGAAGGTCCCCATCGACGACCCGAGGACGTTCGCGCTCCTGAACACCGGGAGGACCACCGGGGTGTTCCAGCTCGAGTCCGGGGGCATGCAGAACCTCTGCCGCCAGCTCCAGGTGTCCTCGATCGACGAGATCATAGCGCTCATCGCGCTCTACCGGCCGGGGCCGATGGACTGGATCCCCGACTATATCCGGGGCAAGAAGGACCCGAGCACCGTGCGCTACCCGCACAAGCTCCTTGAGGAGGTCTGCGGCGAGACGTACGGCGTGATGGTGTACCAGGAGCAGGTCATGGAGGCCGCGAAGATCGTCGCCGGCTATTCCCTCGGGGGCGCCGACATGCTGCGGCGGGCCATGGGGAAGAAGGACCCCGTCGCCATGGCGGAGGAGCGCGGGAAGTTCGTCAGCGGGGCGAAGGCGCTCCACGGCATCGACGAGAAGACCTCCGACGCCATTTTCGACATCCTGAACAAGTTCGCGGGGTATGGGTTCAACAAGTCGCACTCCGCCGCGTATGCGCTCCTCAGCTACCAGACGGCCTTCCTGAAGGCCAACTATCCGGTGCAGTTCATGGCGGCCATGCTCAGCTCGGAGCTCGGCAACTCGGACAAGGTCGCGCACTTCGTCGCCGAATGCGAGGCGATGGGCCTCGGCGTGCTCGGCCCCGACGTCAACGAGTCGCGCGAGATGTTCACGCCGGTCGGCGGCAAGATCCGGTTCGGGCTCGCGGGCATCAAGGGCGTCGGCGAGCTCGCGGCGCAGCGGATCATCGCCGAGCGCGAGGCGGGCGGACCCTTTGCGGACTTTGACGACTTCGTGGCGAGGGTCGACGGCCGGGCGGTCAACAAGCGCGTGCTCGAACACCTGGTGAAGACGGGGGCGTTCGAGTTCAGCCGGGCGGGCAGGCGCCGGCTCTTCGGCCGCATCGACGCCGCGATCGCCGCGAGCTCGGCCCAGGCCCGGGACAAGGCCGCGGGCCAGGACAATTTCCTCGGGACGCTCGCGGGGCCGGCGCAGCGCAACGGCGCCCCCGGCGCGAGCGGCGACCCGTCGCCGGACTTCAGCCCTCACGAGCGCCTATCCTTCGAGAAGGAGCTGCTCGGATTCTACGTGTCGGGGCATCCGATGAACACCTACCACGGGCTCTGGGAGGCGATCGACACGGCCCCCGCCGAGGAGCTCTCCGGCATTCCCGACCGCGGGGAATTCCGGCTGTGCGGGATCGCGGGCAACCTCGTCAAGAAATACGCGAAGAAGGACAACCGGCCGTGGGTCGCGTTCACGCTGGCGACCCGGACGTCGACCATCGCGCTCAACATGTTCGCGGACGCGTACGCGAGCTTCGGCTCGGTCCTAGCGGAGAACGCGCCGGTGCTCGTCCAGGGCAACATCATTCGCGGGGCCGACGGCCCGCGCGTCAACGTGAAGGAGTGCTACCCCCTCGACATCGCGGTCGCGCGGAACGTGCGCAAGGTGACCTGGCTCATCAGGCCCGGCGCGCCCGGGCTCGAGGCGTTCCTGCGGAAGCTCAGGGAGACGGTCGTACGCGAGCCGGGCGACACGAGGATGGAGTTCGCCGTCCTGATGGACGGCGGCGTGGCGCCGGTCGCGGAGGCCAGCGCCGCGCTGTCGTGGCGCCTCGCGGCGCCGGCGTTCCAGGAGCTGCGCTCCCACCCCTGCGTCGCCGGAATCAGGATCGAGACGCGGCCGCTCGAATTGAAGCCGGACACGCGATGGGCGAGACGCTAGAGAACCATGCGGCCCGAGTGATCCAGTCGCTGCGCCCCGGCGTTCCCGCCGACGCCGCGCTCCGCGAGTACCTCGCGGGCAGCCGGAGCCTGGGGGCCGTGGGGAAGCGATCCGTCAGCCGGGCGGTGTTCGCCTACTTCAGGTGGCTCAACTGGCTCGACCCCGCGCAGTCCCTCCAGAGGCAGGTCGTCGGCGCGCTCGGCCTGCAGGGCCGGTTCGACCGCGACCCCTCGTGCATAAAGGTCGCGGCGCTCGCCGCGCGCGCCGTCCCAAGCTGGCTCGCCGGGGAGATGGACGTCCCGGCGGGACTCCTGCGGCGGCTGCAGCAGGCGCCCGCGCTCTGGATCCGCGCCAAGGCCGGGACCGCCGGGGAGCTGGCCGCGAGCCTCGGGTCCTGCGAGGAGCCCGCCTTGCCCGCCTCCTTGCCGGCGCCAGCCGGGCTCTCGGCGCTGCGCTACCGGGGGACGGCGGACCTCCACAAGGCGCCGGGATTCCAGGCGGGGGCGTTCGAGATCCAGGACCTTGCGTCGCAGCTCGTCGGCCATGCCTGCGCGGCCCAGCCGGGGGAAACGTGGTGGGACGCCTGCGCGGGAGAGGGCGGGAAGGCCCTCCATCTCTCGGACCTGATGCGCAACAAGGGGCTCATCTGGGCCACCGACAGGTCGGTGCGCAGGCTGTCGCTCCTCAGGCGGCGGGCCGCGCGCGCGGGCATGTTCAACTACCGCGCGGCGGTCTGGACCGGGGCGGCGCCTGCGCCCTTCAGGGCGAAGTGCGACGGGGTCCTCGTCGACGCCCCGTGCAGCGGGGTCGGGACCTGGCAGCGCAACCCCCACGCCCGCTGGACAACCACGCCGGAGGACGTCGCCGAGCTGGCGTCCGTCCAGGCAGGGCTGCTCGGCCGCGCCGCGCAGTCGGTGAAGACCGGCGGCCGGCTGGTGTACTCCGTGTGCACGCTCACCCGGAGCGAGACCGCCGCCGTCGCCGACGGATTTGACGCTGCCCACAGCGACTTTGAGCCATCGGCGATCGCGATCGCTGGGGGGCAACCCAGGATCACGCTCCTTCCTCAGGACGTCGACGCGAACGGGATGTTCATCGCCGCTTGGAGGCGCGTGCGCTAGCCAGCGCCCCGCTGCGAATGCGGCCCGCCGGCGGGATCGCGCTTGCAGCAGGGTGATATCGGGGGATCTTGTGCCCCGGGACCACCATGATGAACGCACGCACGCGACCGCTCCTCGCCCTCGCCGCCCTCGCGGCGCTCCTGCCCGCAGGCCTGGGCGCCGGGCCCGAATACCCCGCGAAGGGCCCGGACGTCTACGACACCCATGTCGACGGGGAGGCCCAGATTACCGCGGCGCTCGCGAAGGCGTCCGTGGAGCACAAGCGCGTGCTCCTCGATTTCGGCGCGAACTGGTGCATCTGGTGCAGGAGGCTTCACTCCACGTTTGAGTCCGACCCGGCGGTGTCCAGGGCCCTGGACCGGGGATTCGTGGTGGTGATGGTCGACGTCAACACCCGCAACGGGGTGAAGCGCAACGCGGGGGTCAACGCCAGGTACGGCGACCCGATCCAGCGCGGGATACCCGTGCTCGTCGTGCTCGACTCCGATGGCAAGCAGTTGACGACGAAGGACTCGGGGGAGCTGGAGGAGGGCGAAGGCCACAGCCCGGCGAAGATCACGGCGTTCCTCGCGCAGTGGGCCCCGACGGGCCACCCGTAGGCTTGCCGGAACGCCCCGCATGGGGCAGCGTCTTCCCTCCATGCTCCCAGACCTGTCCGACCGGCAATGGCTTTGGTGCGCCGCGGGATTCTACACCGCCGGGCTCCTCCTGGGGACGGTCTCCCTTGTGCGGGGCCAGCGGACCTCGGGAATCCTCATCTACTGCGCGATCCTTGCGGGATACGTCCTCCAGTTCATCGGCCTCGGCGTGCGAGGGCGCGCCGCGGGCGGCTGCCCGCTCGGCAACCAGTTTGAGATCTTCCAGTTCACCGCCTGGTCCGCCATCACGCTCTACCTGGTGGTCGGCGTGACGTTCCGCTCGAGCCTGCTCGGGTTCTTCACCTCGTGCCTCGGGGCCGCCCTGACCGTCGTGTCGCTCTCGATCCCGGCATGGGACGCCGTGAGGCGCACCCACATCTTCGGCGGCAATCCATGGATCGAGCTCCACGCGGCGCTCGCGATCTTCAGCTACGGCGTGTTCGGGCTCCTGGCCCTGACGTCGGGACTGTTCCTTCTGCGCCACTTCTCGCTCAAGTCGAAGCGCCTCGGCGGCTGGTTCTCGTTCCTGCCCTCGATCCTGGAGCTTGACCACATCGAGGTGCGGCTCCTGGCGGCCGGGTTCGGGCTCCTGACGCTCGCGCTCGTGTTTGGCTCGGTCTACTGGTCGCGGGACACGGCCACCGTCGACCACGCCAAGCTCGCCGCCACGGTGGCCGTCTGGGCCGCGGCGGCCGCGGCCCTCGGCCTGAGGGCCGTGGGGCGCCTGCTTGCGAGGAGGTTCGCCTGGACCTGCCTCGCCCTCTTTGCCGCCGCGCTCCTGTCGCTGGAGGCCGTCGACGAGAGCCGGCATCCCAGGGTGTCGCCGCCGGCGGAAAAGGCGGCGCCATGAGCGGGGCGTGCCTCTTCGTGATCGGGGCCACCCACCAGAACGCCCCGCTCGGGGTCCGCGAGCGCCTCGCCCTTTCCTCCGAGAGCGCCATCCGCGACGACCTGGCGTCGGTGGAGGGGCTGAGCGAGCTTGCGGTCCTTAGCACCTGCAACCGCGTCGAGTTCTACGGGGTCGGGTCCGGGGACGGCGCCGCGGACTCGGTGCAGGCGGCGTACTGCGCAAGGCAGAGGTTTGACGTGGCCGAGTTCGAGAGGATCAGGATAAAGCTGACGGGCAGGGACGCCGCGCTGCACCTCTTTGAGGTCGCCAGCGGGCTGGATTCGCAGCTCCTGGGCGAGAACGAGATCTTCGGGCAGGTGAAGGAGGCGTATGCGGCCGCCCAGGCGTGCGGCTCCACCGGGGCGGTCCTCAACCGCCTCTTCCAGAAGGCGTTCCAGGCCGCCAAGCACGTCCGCACGAGCACCGGCATCGGCTCCGGGCGCGTGAGCGTGGCCAACGTGGCCGTCGACCTTGCGGCCAGCATCTTCGGCAGCCTTGCCGTGGCAAAGGTCCTCGTGCTCGGGACCGGGGAGATCGGCGAGGGCACAGCGCGGGCCTTTCGGAGCCGGGGCGCGGCGGAGCTCGCGGTGGCCGGGCGGACGCCGGAGCGTGCCGCCGAGGTCGCGGCGGCGCTGAGCGCCGAGACGGTTCCGTTCGGCGATCGCGACTCGAGCCTGGCCCACTATGACATCGTCGTGTGCTCGACCGCGGCGCCCTCGGCCGTGCTGAGCGCCGCCGCCATCGCCGCCGCCATGCGCAGGCGCCCCGCCCGCCCCCTGCTCGTCATCGACCTCGCCCTGCCGCGCGATGTGGAGGCCTCGGCGGCCGACCTCCAGAACGTCTTCCTCTACAACCTGGACGACCTCGCGAGGATTGCGGAGAGGAACCGCATGGCGCGCGAGGCGGAGATCGCCCGCTGCAGGGCGATCCTCGCCCACAGGGCCGACGGGCTCTGGGGCCACGTCCAGCGGTACCTCTCGTCGGCGGACGGCCTGAAGGGCGGCTCGCCCGACAGGAATGCCCGGGAGGCCGGCCAGGCTGCCGCGCCCTGACGGGGCGTCATCTCAGGTTCCGCAGGAGCCAGTCGGCGGCGCTGGCCCCGGTGGGGTTTGCCAGCATCGCCCTGAGCTCGGCCGACTGCGCCGCGGTGCGGGCGCGCCGGGACGGGTCGCCGACGCAGGCGGCAAGCTCTGCCGCCAGCGCGGCGGGCGACGACGCGCCCTGGATGAACTCCGGGTACATCGGCTCGCCAAGGAGAATGTTCGCCATCCCAAGGTAGGGAACCCGCACGAGCCAGCGGCCGGCCAGGTAGGTGAGCGGGTCCGTGCGGTAGACGATCGCCCCGGGGATTCCCGCCAGGGCGCAGTGCATCGACATGGTCCCGCTGCTCGTGAGGACGGCGCTCGCCGAGACGGCCGTCCCGGTCGGCAGCAGCCGGACCTCCGGCGGGAGCGCCATGGCCTGCAGCTGGGCGCGGATCGCTGCGCTCGGATAGAGGACCACCGCCGGGCGCTCCCGGCCGCCGCGCGCAAACCCGAGGAAGCCGCCCAGCAGGGCGGGCATGATGAGGCCCACGGCCTTGGGCCGGCTTCCCGGAAGAAGCAGCACGGGGCCCGCGGGGTCGTGGCGGACCGGCGGGGAATACTCGGGCGCCATGAAGGGGTGGCCCACGAATTCCACGGGCAGGCCCGTGTCGGCGTAGCATCCCGCCTCGAACGGGAAGATCACCGCGAGGCCGTCGAGGTTGCGGGCCATCTCGAACCGGCGGCCCGCCCTCGAGGCCCACACCTGGGGGCTTATGTAGTAGAGCGTCCTCACGCTGCCGCCGCCCTTCGCGCTCACGCCGCGAAGCCTGAGCGCCTCCGCGATCCGCAGGTTGACCCCCGAGTTGTCGACAAGGCAGACCGCCGCGGGACGGTGGCGGGCGATCCAGCTGACGGTCTCGTCGATCAGCGCCCTGAAGAAGGAGAGGTTCCAGAGCACCTCCGCGAAGCCGACCACCGAGACCGCGGTCCGGTCGTAGAGGAGCTCCGCGCCGGCCGCGGCGAGGCGGGGGCCCCCGAGGGCCGCGACGCGCAGGCCCGGCCGGAGCCTGAGGAGCCCGGCAACCATCCTGGCCGCATGCTCGTCGCCCGAATGCTCCCCGGCCACCACGAGCAGGTCGGGCGCGCCGCCCTGCGGCGCAGGCAGCAGGAAGGAGGGGGAGACCGTCATCTCCTGCGGATCTGGTCGGTGACGGCGATCGCCACCTCGAGCGCGCTCTTGCCGAGGGCGGCCCCGACCTTCGGCTGCCTCGAGCGGGCGACGCTCTCCACGAAGTGCGCCAGCTCGAGGGCGAGCGGCTCGCCCTTCTCGATCGGGATCTGGTGGACCGGTATCGAGCTCGTGTCGCCCGCCTTCACGAGGCCCACCTTCATCTTCAGCCCGAACGCCACGATGTCGCTCTTGCGGACGAGGTGCCCCGACTGGTTCATGAAATCGAGGGAAAGGTAGGCGTTGTCCTGGAAGATGCGGATCTCCCGGGCCTTCTTGAGGCTCATCCGGCTCGCGCTCAGATTCGCCACGCACCCGTTCTCGAACTGGATCCGGGCGTTCGCGATGTCCTCCGTCTTCGAGAGGACGCTGATCCCGACGCTGTCGATCTTCGCGATCGGCGACTTGACGAGCGCCAGGACGATCCCGATGTCGTGGATCATGAGGTCCAGGACGACCCCGACCTCGGTCCCGCGGACCTGGTACGGGGCCAGCCTCTCGGCGGTGATGTACTGGGGGCGGTTCGCCTCCTTCTCGAGGAAGGCCATGACCGGGTTGAAGTGCTCGACGTGGCCGACCTGGACCAGGCAGTTCTTCGCCCGGGCCGCCGCCAGGACGCGCTCGGCCTCCTCCACCGAGGCGCAGAGGGGCTTCTCGATCAGGACGTGGCAGCCGTGCGCAAGCAGGGGAAGGGCCACCTTCTCATGCAGGTCCGTAGGCACGACGACCGAGACGGCCTCGCACGCCGACGCGAGCTCCTCGATCGACCCGAACTTCCTGCAGCCGAACTTGGCGCTTATCTCCGAGGCGCGCGCATCCGACTTGTCGTAGACGCCCGCGAGCTCGGCCCCCGGGAGCGAGGCGTAGATCCGGGCATGGTGCTGGCCGAGCGAGCCTACGCCGGCGACGCCGCATCGGATTCTTGGGGCGGGCATGGCTAGGACGGTAGCGGGGGCCGATTCAGGGGCGAGCCACAAACCCTCGGGGCCCTATCCTCCCCCGAGGACCCCCGCGTGCAGCACCAGGCTGCGCCGGGCCTTGGCGGCGTGGGCCGCGTTGTGGGTGACCAGGATGAGCGCCGTGTCCGCAGAGGAGCACAGGCCGAGCAGCAGCTCGACGACCCCGTTGCCGGTGCGCTCGTCCAGGTTTCCGGTGGGCTCGTCCGCCACGATGAGCCTCGGGCCGTTCATGAGAGCGCGGGCGAGGGCGACCCGCTGGCGCTCGCCCCCCGAGAGCTGGGACGGGAGGTGGTGGGCGCGGTCGGCGAGGCCGACCCGGCCTAGGAGCTCGCCCGCGCGCGCGCGCGCGGCACGGTCGATTCCGCCGAGGATGCGCCGGGCCAGGAGCACGTTGGCGTGGGCGTCCAGCTCCGGCACCAGGTAGAAGGACTGGAAGACCATGCCCAGGTAGGAGGCCCGGCGCGCCGCCCCCGTGTCCGGCGAGCCCTCCCACGCGACCGTGCCCGTGTCCGGCGAGTCGAGCCCGGCGAGCAGGTTCAGGAGCGTCGACTTTCCCGACCCCGACTCCCCGCGGATGCTCACGCTCTCGCCGGCGGACACGTCGAGGTCGACGCCGCGCAGCACGTCGAGGAGGGCGTCCCCGCTGCGGAAGCTCTTCCAGAGCCCGCGGGCGCTCAGGACGGGGTCATTCACTGCGAAGCGCCTCCACGGGCTTGAGGCGGGCGGCCTTCCACGCGGGAAGCAGCCCGGCGAGGGTCGAGATCACGATCGTCATGACCACGATCAGGGCGACGGTCGAGGCCGAGGTGTGGGACGGGAGCTCGCTGAACTGGTAGTAGCGCCTCATGACCTCCTCGCGCTGGGTGACCCTGGTGATCCAGAGGACCACGTTGTTGCGGAAGGCGAGCGCGGTGAACCCGATCGCGAGCCCGGCCGCCGTCCCCAGGACCCCTATGAACAGGCCCTGCGCGCAGAAGCAAGCGGCGATGTGGACCGGCCGGCCGCCGAGGGCCCCCAGGAGCCCGATCTCGCGCGTCTTGCGCACGACGGAGATGAGGAGCGAGCTCATAACCGAGAACGCGGCGACGATCACGATGAACAGGAGCAGGAAGAAGATCATGTTCCGCTCGAGGTTCAGCACCCAGAGGAACTCGGAGAAGCTGTCCTGCCATGAGAACGCCCGGACGGCCTCCGGCAGGACGGCGTTGATGCGGGCCGCCGCGTCGTCCTCGTTCACGCCGGGGCTCAGGCGGACGTTGATGCCGTGCACGGTCGACCCGAGCCCGTAGAGGTCCTGGGCGAGCCGCAGGGTCCCGTAGACCGTGCTGCTGTCGAGCTGCTGGTGCCCGATCTGGAGGATGCCGACCACGCGGACCTGCCGCGGCAGGAACACCTCGTCCGCGCTCAGCTTGTTGATGATGAGGGGCGAGTAGACCTCGATCGTGTCGCCGACGCTCGCCCCGACGCTGGCCGCGAGCTGCTCGCTCAGGATGATGGAGTCGTCGTCCAGGTCGTCCAGGGAGCCGATCACGACGTAGCGGCCGAGGCGCGTGACGCGCCCGACGCTGTCCAGGTCGAGGCCGCGAAGCATCGGGAAGGCGCTCTTCGAGCCGAACTTGATCATCACCGCGTCGGTCGCATAGGGGGTCGCCGCCGCGACGCCCGGGACCGATTCCACGCGCCTGACGACGTCCGCGTAGTCCGAGATCCAGCCCCTCGCCTTGACCTGCACCTCCCCCTCCGTGTCCACGATCATGTGCCGGATCTCGAAGGCGAAGCCCCCCATGACGCCCATGACGATGATCAGCAGCGCGACGCCGAGCGCGACGCCGAGCGCCGAGATCACGGTGAAGAACGGGAACCAGCGCCCCGTCGGGAAAAGCTGCCTCAGCGCGAGGTGAAGGTACCAGGGCACGGAATCAGGCGCCCTCCGCGGGCTTCGTGTCGGCGGGACGAAGCTGGGGGAAGAGGATGACGTCCCGGATGCTCTCGGCGCCCGTCAGGAGCATGCAAAGCCGGTCGATCCCCACGCCCATGCCGCCGGCCGGCGGCATCCCGTGCTCGAGGGCGTAGAGGAAGTCGTGGTCGATGCTCTGGGGCTCTCCTCCCGCCTGCTTCTCGAACATCTCGCGCTGGACGTCGGGGTCGTTCTGCTCGGAATACGCGGGCGCGATCTCCATGCCCCCTATGCAGAGCTCGAAGACGTCCAGGGTCGCGGGGTCCTCCCGGTTGATCTTCGCGAGCGGGCAGAGCTCCTTCGGCAGGTTGAGGACGAACGTCGGCTGGATCAGCGCGGGCTCGATCCGCTTCGAGAAGATCTCGTTGGTGACCTCGAAGTCCTCCCAGCCGGCCTCGACCTTGAGCCCGAGCCTGGCCGCCGCCTGCGCGTGCTCGGCCCTTCCCCGGCTGAACCAGTCCGGGTCGCCCGTCTCCGCCCGGATCAGGTCCTTGTAGGTCACCTCGCGCCAGGCCCCGCCGAAGTCGATCGTCTGGCCGCTCCCCGGATGGGGGACCTTGTCGGAGCCCAGCACCTCCCGGCACACCGTGGTCAGCATGTCCCTGATGAGGGCCATCATCCCCCGGTGGTCGCTGTAGGCCTCGTAGAGCTCGAGCATCGTGAACTCGGGGTTGTGCTTCCGGGAAATTCCCTCGTTGCGGAAGATCCGGCCGATCTCGAAGACGCGGTCGACGCCGCCGACCAGCATCCTCTTCAGGTAGAGCTCGAGCGATATCCTCAGGTAGAAGTCGAGGCCCAGCGCGTTGTGGTGGGTCGTGAAGGGCTTCGCCGCGGCGCCGCCCGCGACCGACTGCAGGACGGGGGTCTCGACCTCTATGTACTTGCGGGCCTCGAGGAACCGTCGGATCGCCGAGACGACCCTTGGGCGCGTGAGGAGCCGCCGGCGCGACTCCCGGTTCACGACCAGGTCCAGGTAGCGCTGGCGGTACACCTGCTCGGGGTCGGCGAGCCCGTGCCACTTCTCGGGAAGGGGCCTGAGCGCCTTGGCAAGGAGGCAGAAGGACTCGACGCGGACGGTGATCTCGCCGGTCTTGGTCTTGAAGAGGGTCCCCCTGGCCCCGACGATGTCGCCGAGGTCGAGCTTCTTGAACGCCGCGTAGGCCGCGTCGCCGACGACGTCCTTCTTCAGGTAGAGCTGGATCTCCCCCTGCTGGTCCAGGACCTTCACGAACTGGCTCTTCCCCATGTCCCGGATCGTCACGAGGCGGCCGGCGACCGCCACCGGGACCGTGTTGTCCTGGCCCTCGACGTGGGCGCCGACCGCCTCCGCGGAGAAGTGGGTCGGCCGGAACTCGGCCCGGAAGGGGTCCGTCCCCGCCGCCCGCAGCTCGGCTAGCTTCTGCCGGCGCACGGCGTGCTGGTCGTGGGAGTTGTCGGCCGGGATTTCGCTCATGTGAGCGGGTCACCCTGCCCCAGCGGCGCCCATGGGGCAAACGGAAACTTCCGCAGGTTCCTTGCTTGTGATTCGCGGGCGTTCGCATCCATCCTAGCATACGAATCCGGAACGGAATCCGACCATGGACACCACGCGCAAGCCAGACTGGCTGAGGGCCAAGCTCCCCTCCGGCCCCGCCTACTCGGCCGTGCGCGGCCTTGTCGACGCCAGCAGGCTCCACACGGTCTGCCAGAGCGCGCAGTGCCCGAACCTCGGGGAGTGCTGGTCGCGCGGCACGGCGACCGTGATGATCCTCGGCAACATCTGCACGCGGTCGTGCACCTTCTGCGCCGTGCAGACGGGGCGCCCCACGGAGCTCGACCTGGGCGAGCCGGCCCGCGTCGCGGAGGCCGTCGCCGCCATGGCGCTGCGGCACTGCGTCATCACGAGCGTCGCCCGCGACGAGCTTGCCGACGGCGGCGCCTCGGTCTGGGCCGCGACCGTCAGGGCCGTCCGCAACCGCAACCCCGCGACGGCGATCGAGGTCCTGGTCCCGGACTTCAAGGGACGCCTCCGGGACGTCGACACGGTGCTCGACGCCAGGCCCGACATCTTCAACCACAACGTGGAGACGGTGGAGCGGCTGCAGAGGCCGGTCAGGGTCCAGGCCCGCTACGACCGCTCGCGGGGCGTCCTGCGCCACGCAAAGGGGCGGGGTTTCACGGTGAAGACCGGGATCATGCTGGGCTTGGGCGAGCGGCGGGAGGAGATCGAGCGGACCCTGCGCGACCTCGCCTCGGACGGGTTGGACATTCTCACAATCGGCCAGTACCTGCAGCCGACCCGGCAGCACCTTCCGGTCGACCGCTGGGTCACCCCGGAGGAGTTCCTGCACTGGAAGGAGTTCGGGCTTTCGATCGGGTTCGGGGTCGTGGAGAGCGGCCCGCTGGTCCGCTCGAGCTACCACGCCGACGAGCAGTCGCTCAAGTACACGGGCGAGGAGCACCTCAACACGCAGAACGCGCTCGCGAGCGCCTGAATCGAACCCCCACAGCCATGTGCGCCCTGACCACCCAGAGGGAAATCGTCGAGAACTGGCTCCCGCGCTACACGGGAGTCCCGCTAAAGAAGTTCGGCAAATACATCCTGCTGACCAACTTCCAGCGCTACGTGGACATGTTCGCCAGGCTGCACAAGGTGCCGGTCCATGGGCGCGACAAGCCGATGCCGACCGCCACGTCGGGCAACATAACGATCATCAACTTCGGCATGGGAAGCGCGAACGCGGCGACCGTCATGGATCTCCTGAGCGCGATCAAGCCGCAGGCGGTCCTGTTCCTGGGCAAATGCGGCGGGATCAAGCACCGCGCCGAGGTCGGGGACCTGATCCTCCCGATCGCGGCGATCCGGGGCGAGGGCGCCAGCAACGACTATTTCCCGCCCGAGGTGCCGGCGCTGCCGGCCTTCGCGCTCCAGAAGGCGATCTCGACCACGATCCGCGACCACGCGAAGGACTACTGGACGGGCACGGTGTACACGACCAACCGGCGGGTCTGGGAGCACCACGAGGAGTTCAAGAAGTACCTCAAGAGGATCCGCGTCATCGCAATCGACATGGAGACGGCGACCATCTTCATGGTCGGATTCGCCAACTCGATCCCCACCGGGGCGCTGCTCCTCGTTTCGGACCAGCCGATGGTCCCGGAGGGCGTGAAGACCCTGGAGAGCGACCGGAAGGTGGACGACTCCTTCGTCGGCATCCACCTGAAGATCGGCATCGATTCCCTGAACCAGCTGATCCACAAGGGCGTCACGGTAAAGCACCTGAAGTTCTAGGCTACCGGGCGACGTCGAACCAGAACGGGGCGAAGGTCTCCGTGCCGGCAAGGCTGACCTCGCTCCAGATCACGTACCGGCCGGGGCTCGGGATCGCCAGGCGGAAGGTGAACTCCGGCCGGACGGGATCGGGGGGCCTCGTCACGTCGGCCTCGTTCGGGTGGATGTGCGCGAATCCGCTGCGCCCGGCGTCAAAGGCGACAAGGTGGGCGAAGGCGCCCATGACCGGGGAGAGGGGCACGGGCCCCCCGCCCATCCGCGTGATGAGGAGCCTCAGGCTCGCGGGCGCCCCGGCGCGGACCGGCAGGGACGCGGGCGACAGCGCGAAGGCATACCCGCCCACCCTCGCTTCCCAGGACGGCGCCTGCGTCCCGGCGGCCACCGGGCTCGGGGCGCCGTCGACCGCCATCTCGGCCTCGGAATAGAGGCCGCGGTTCGTGGCCACGGGCGTGAAGTCCGCGAAGAACCGGTAGGCGCCCCCGAACCTCGGCCTGAACCGGAACACCCATTCGCCGGGCCTGGGGCCCGGCGCCGGGTGCACGTGCTGGTAGTCCTCAAGCGAGGGGTCCGTGATGAGGAGGTGTATCCGCCTTGTCTGGACGACCTGCAGGTCCTCCGGGGCGATCGGCTTGCCGCTGAAGGTCGTCAGGGTCAGCGTCGCAGCCACGTCCGCGCCCGCGCGGGCCGGCGCGGACGCGGACACCGTGAGGGCCACCGGCGACCGCACCGCGACCACGGGCAGGAACTGGGGGTTGGCCGGGTCGCAGAACTCGATCACGTTGCCGCCCCGGACGCGGAAGTCCATGTGGCTCAGGTTCGTCCCCGTCGGCAGCTCGCGCACGGCGACGAAGAGCGCGGCCGCCGCCAGGGTGATGACGGCGATGCCCCTCCTCTGGGAGGGCCCGAGCCTGCGGTCGTCCGCCTTCCCCGTCATTTGCGCATCCGCTCCACGAACTCGCCCGGCTGCCACTGGCTTCCGTCGGCCCTCCACTTGACCCGGCCCTTGTCGTCGATCAGGAGCGTCGCGAGCGTGTGGTCGAGGATGTTGCCCTTGAACTCCGCGATGACGCCGAACTGGGTCAGCAGGTCGCGGATGGCAGGCTCGGGGCCCGTCAGGAACGAGAAGTTGGCGGTGTCGATCCCCCGCTGGTCGGCGTACTCCCTCAGGACGCCCGGGGTGTCGTGGGCGGGGTCGAGGGTGATCGAGACAAACTCGATGTCCGACACGCCGGACTCCCTCGCCAGCTTCTGCGTCGCCATCATCTTCGATGTCGACAGCGGGCACATGTTGGCAACGGGGCAGCGCGTGTAGATGAAGTTGAGCATGACCTGCCTGCCCCGGAAGCGGGCGCTGTCGGCGACGCGGCCGTTCTGGTCGTAGAGGACGAAGTCCGGCACGACGTCGCCGACCTCGCGGTAGGCCTGCCCGCCCTTCGCGACCGTGTCCTGGCGCAGCATGCGGGCCCCGACGTCGACCGAGTCGCGCGCCGCCTTGTCGTCGGGCCAGATGTTCTCGAGCCTGAGGCCGTCGCCCGGCCCGACGACGAGCTCGGCGCGAATCCGCCCGCCCGCCTTCGCGGCCGCTGCGTCGCCCGCCGAGACCGCGAACTCCATCGTCATCGCGGGCATGTAGCCGGCCACCTCGTCGTGCCGGACGACGAGGGCCTTCTTCGCGGGGTCCGCGGAGACGACGACCCCGGTCAGAGGGAAGCGCCGCTCCCCGCTCGCCGCGGGCGCCCGGGCGGCGGAATCCGGGGCGGCCCTGCCGCAGCCCGCGGCGGCCAGGGCCCCGCAGAGCGCCGCCAGGGCGGCGATGCGGCGCAGGGGGTCGATTCTCATCCCATCACCAATCCTTCGGAGGAAAAAATTGTCAAAGCGTTTGGTGCGGGCACCATGTTACCCTCTCCCGTCCATCCGCCCGCACCATGGCAACCGCGACCGACCCCCGCAGAACCGCCGGCCACAAGCCCGCGCTGGCCGCCTTTTCGGCGCTGGCCGCCTCCTGGGTGTTCGTGCTGGTGACGCTCGGCGCCTTCACGACCAGCATCGGGGCCGGCATGGCGTTCCCCGACTGGCCCCTGTCGAACGGGTCGCTCAACCCGAGGGGATGGCTGACGAACGTCGCCATGTTCGCCGAGCACTCGCACCGGCTGAGCGCGGGCGTCATGACGCTCCTGACGGCCGCCCTCGCCTTCTGGGTCTGGCGGACCGAGTCCAGGCGGTGGCTTCGCGGGCTCTCCGGCTTCGCCGTCGGGCTCGTGGTCGCGCAGGCGGTCGTGGGCGGGCTCCGGGTGCGGCTTGACCCCGTGCAGGTCGAGGCGGTCGACACGAGCCTCGGCCGCCTGTTCGCGATGCTCCACGCCTGCCTCGCCCAGGCGTTCGCCTGCACGCTCATCGCCATAGCCGTGGGGTGCTCCAGGGGCTGGATCGCGAGGCCGGTCGGCGTCGGGCGCGCGGTCCGGAGGGCCGGGACCGCCTGCTGCGCCCTCCTGTTCCTGCAGCTGGGGATCGCGGCGGTGATGCGCCACAGCTTTGCCGGGCTCGCGATCCCGACGTTCCCGTGGTCGACGCCCGACGGCGGCCTCCTGCCCGCCCACTGGGACTTCAGGGTCGGGATCCACTTCGCGCACCGGGTCATGGCGTGCGTGGTCGCGATCGCCGCTCTCGTGTTCGCGGCGGCCCTCTGGCGCGACCGCGCCGCGTCGGTCGTGATGCGCTCCGGAGCGTCGGCGCTGGTCAGCCTCCTCGCCTTCCAGATCATGCTCGGGGCCGAGGCCGTCCGAACCTCGCGCGACCCGGCCATCACGACGGCGCACGTGCTCGTGGGGGCGCTGACGCTCGCGACCGCCTTCTGGCTCACCTGGCTCGCGCACCGCGACGCGGTCGAGCAGCCGCCCGCAGCATGACGGAGGACGCGCCCAGCAAGGCCCGGTTGGCGGACTACCTCGAGCTCACCAAGCCGAGGCTGAGCCTGCTCTCCGTCGTGACGGCGCTCGTGGGCTACTTCGCCGCGCGCCCCGCTCACAACCCCGCGCGCGTCGCCTTCCTCGCGCTCGGCGCCTCGCTGGCGGCGGGGGGCGTCGCGGCCCTCAACCAGTGGATCGAGTGCGACACCGACGCCCGGATGAACCGGACGGCGCAGCGGCCCATCCCCACGGGCCGGATAGCCACGGGCTCCGCCTACGTCCTCGGCTGGGGGATGTGCTTCGTCGCCCTGGTCGTGCTCTTCACGCAGGTCGGCAGGCTCTCGGCGCTCTTCACGCTCCTGACCATCGCCTCCTACCTCGGCTGCTACACGCCCGCGAAGCGCACCAGCCGCTGGAGCACCGAGATCGGCGCGGTGGCCGGTGCGTTCCCGCCGCTGATCGGGTGGTCCGCGGCCGAGGGCGGCGTCTCCGCCCTCGGCTGGATCCTCTTCGGCGTCCTCTTCTTCTGGCAGATACCCCACTTCATGGCCATCGCCTGGATCTACCGCGGCGACTACCGCGCCGTGAACTTCCCCATGCTGCCCGTGCGGGACGCGACGGGCGTCCGGGTGGCGCGCTGGTCTCTCCTCGCGACGCTCGCGCTGGTCGCCACGAGCCTGCTGCCCCCGTTCCTCGGGCTCGCGAGCGCGTGGTACGGCGCGTGGGCCTGCGTGGTGGGAGCCTGCTTCCTCTGGCGGGCGGCGGCGTTCCTCAGGTCGGCGGACCGCGACGCGGGGGCCCGCAAGCTCTTCCTCTTCTCGCTCGCCTACCTGCCGCTCCTCCTCGGCGCCCTCGTGGCCGACCGGCTCCTTGCCCATCACCCATGACCGTCCACGACCTTCCCGCAATCGAGGCCACGCTCAACGGCGTCGCCACCGCCCTCATCACGGCCGGCTTCATCTTCATAAGGGGGGGAAACCGAGGCGCCCACAGGGCCTGCATGCTCGCGGCGGCCGCGGCGTCGGCGCTGTTCCTCGTGTTCTACCTGACCTACCACGCCCTTATGCGCGGGGCCCACACCCCGTTCGGCGGGACCGGGGCGATCCGGTCGCTCTACCTTGTGATCCTCTGGACCCACATACCGCTCGCGGCCGTGATCGCCTTCCTGGTCCCCCGGACCTTCATCTTCGCCCTGCGGGGGAACTTCGAGCGCCACCGCGCATGGGCCCGGGTCACCTTCCCGATCTGGTACTATGTCTCCGTGACCGGGGTCCTGGTCTACCTCTTCCTGTACAGGTGGTGGCCGGCCGCGGGCCCGACCTAGAGAATCAGGGCGCCGGCCTCTTGCGCCCGGGACGGGACGCGAAGCGCCTACTTCACCGTCAGGGTGCCCTTCATCCCGGTCTGGTAGTGGGCGGGGAAGGTGCAGAGGAACGGGTACTCGCCGGGGGCCGCCGGCGCCTTGAAGTCGACCTCGCCCGACTTGCGGGGCCCGAGCAGGTCGATGTGGGCGATGATCTCGTCCTTGAGCGCCGCGGGGATGTACCCGGTGTCCTTCGAATTGAGGGCAGCCGCGTCAAAGGCCGCGACGTCCGTGCCGGCCCTAAGGAGGACCCAGTTGTGCCCCATGACCTCCTTCGGCTGCGTGCCGTTGTTGGTGAGGATGACCTTCAGGTCCTCGCCGGGCCTGGCCTCGATGGCCGTGACGTCGTACTTCATGGTGTCGCCCGCGGTGATCTCGATCACCCGGGGGCCGGCGGGTGCGGCGGCCTGCGTTGAGGCGTCCTTCTGGCCGCAGCCAGAGGTGACGAGGGCGGCGAGGGCGGTGGCGAGGAGAAGGCTCTTCTTCATGGGGCCGGGAAGCTCGCCCGTGTCGCCGGCGTTGGCAAACGGAAACGCGCTTTTGGGGCGGGGCCGCGCTCCCGGATGGGGCCGTTAATGCCCGTCCGGGCCGGGTTTATGGCCGCCGTCCGGGAGGCGCGCCCCTGAAGGAGTTCTGCGGGGGGTGCAAAAGTATCGCAATAGGGCTTGAAATGCCCGGACGATCCCTGACTCTACCCGGGAGTTTGACGGCCGCCTAAGGGCGGCTTTCTTGTCCGACTGCACGTAATGCGTTTATTTAGATATTCCACACAACTGACCCGATTCGCCCGCGCGGCGGCCGCCCTAGCGGGTGTACCCCTTCTCTCAGGCTGCTTCTGGCTGGATGGCCCGCAGTCGACGTTCGACCCCAACGGCCCGGTGGCGCGCCACCAGATGGATCTCTTCTATGTCACCTGCTGGGTGTCGCTGGTCATCTTCGTCCTGGTCGGGAGCGTGCTGGCATACACGATGATCAGGTTCAGGGCCCGGGGTGAGGCCGACCTGCACGCCGAGCCGCCCGAGCAGGGCCACGGCAACCCCCTGGTCGAGATGAGCCTGATCGGGGGCTCCGTGCTCGCGCTGGTCGTCATAGCGATACCCACCCTGAGGGAGATCTGGTACTCCTACGAGGTGCCGGTCGAGGACAAGGCCAACGCCTACGAGGTCACGGCGACCGGCTACCAGTGGTGGTTCAAGTTCGACTACCCCGGCGAGAAGGCGCAGACGGACGACGGGAGCGGCAAGGCGGTCGCCGCCCCGTTCACGACCGCCAACGAGCTCGTGATCCCGGCGGGCCGCCCGGTCCACGTCAACCTGCGGACCGTCGACGTCATCCACAGCTTCTGGATCCCGAAGCTCGCCGGAAAGGTCGACATGATGCCCAACCGCGCGAACCACCTCTGGATCCTCGCCGACAAGGCCGGGTACTTCTGGGGGCAGTGCGCCGAGTTCTGCGGCGAGTCCCATGCGGTGATGCGCTTCCGGGTGATCGCGCTCGGCCCGCGGGAGTTCAATGACTGGCTGAACGCGCAGATGGCGCCCGCCCGGAGGGCGCCGGCCGCGGCCGAATCCGGCCGCCCCAGGGCGCAGTTCGCCGCCTACCGCGCCTTCCGCCGCAACGAGGCCGGTTTCACGGAGAAGTTCGACCAGTCCCCGCTCGACTCGTGGCGGGCCCTGCAGCTGCCCCCGAAGGACGAGGATGCGGCCCTCATCGCCCGGGGCCGCGAGCTGTTCTCGTCGAAGACGTGCGCGAGCTGCCACACGGTCCGCGGGGACGGCTTCATCGGCGTCGTGGGGCCGGAGCTGACCCACGTCGGGTCGCGCTCGACGATCGCGGCCGGGCTCCTTGAGAACAACCGCGACGAGCTCCACCGCTGGATCCACGCCCCGAACGAGGTGAAGCCCGGCAACACGATGTGGCTCAAGGGGTACATCGCCAACAGCATCAAGCTCACGCCGGAGGACGAGGACGCCCTTGTGAACTACCTGGAGAGCCTCAAGTAACCGAACCCATGGAAGCCCTGGCAAAATCAGATTTCCTCGCGAAGGGGGAGGAGTCCGCGAAGCCCCTCGTCCTGTGGCGCCCGACGGCGAAGACCGGCCTCTTGAGCTGGCTGACGACCGTCGACCACAAGCGCATCGGGTTCCTGTACGGGATCTCGGGGCTGTTCTTCTTCATCTTCGGGGGGATCGAGGCGCTCCTGATCCGCATCCAGCTCGCGGTCCCTAACAACACGTTCCTCACGTCCGCGCAGTACAGCGAGATGTTCACGATGCACGGGACGACGATGATCTTCCTGGTCGTCATGCCGATCGGCGCGGCGTTCTTCAACTTCATCATGCCGCTGCAGATCGGGGCGCGCGACGTGGCCTTCCCGCGCCTGAACGCGTTCTCCTTCTGGACGTTCCTCGTGGGCGCGATCATCGTGAACCTCGGGTGGTTCATGAAGGACGGCGCGCCCGACGCCGGCTGGTTCGGCTACGCCCCGCTTACGACCCGGACCTTCAGCCCGACCCACGCGATCGACATGTGGGTCATGGGGCTGCAGCTCCTCGGCGTCGCCTCCATCGCCGCGGCCCTCAACTTCATCGTCACCATCATCAACCTGCGGGCGCCGGGGATGACGATGATGCGCCTGCCGGTCTTCACGTGGATGACCCTCTTCACCTCGTTCCTCATCATCCTCTCGTTTCCCGCGATCACGATCGCGCTCGTCGAGATCATGATGGACCGGCTCTTCGGGACCAACTTCTTCGAGGTGTCCAACGGCGGCCTGCCGATCCTCTGGCAGCACCTCTTCTGGATCTTCGGGCACCCGGAGGTCTACATCCTCATCCTGCCGGCGATGGGCATCATCTCGGAGATCCTGCCCACGTTCGCGAGGAAGCCGCTCTTCGGCTACCCGATCGTCGTCTTCTCGGGCGCCTCCATAGGCTTCCTCGGGTTCGGCGTCTGGAGCCACCACATGTTCACGACGGGCATGGGCACGACGGCGACGGCGGCGTTCGCCCTGATGACCATGGCGATCGCGGTCCCGACGGGCGTCAAGATCTTCAACTGGATCGGCACGCTCTGGGGCGGGCACCTCTCCATGCGCACCCCAATGATGTTTGCGATCGGGTTCCTCTGGATGTTCATGATCGGCGGGCTCTCCGGGATCATGCACGCCGCCGCCCCCGCCGACGCGCAGCAGCACGGCAGCTACTTCATCGTCGCCCACTTCCACTATGTTCTCATCGGCGGGTCGCTCTTCGCGCTCTTCGCCGGCATCCACTACTGGTTCCCGCTGATGTTCGGCCGCAGGGTGAGCGAGTTCTGGGGCAAGATGGCCTTCTGGCTCGTGTTCATCGGCTTCAACGTGACGTTCTTCCCGATGCACTTCCTGGGGCTCGAGGGCATGCCCCGGCGCACGTTCACCTACGACGCCAACATGGGCTGGAACACGGGGAACTTCTGGTCGACGGTCGGCGCCTTCATCCTGGCGGTCGGGGTCGCGATCTACTTCTCCACGATGGTCTACACGTACTTCAGGGGCGAGCGCACCACCAAGGACCCCTGGGACGGGCGCACGCTCGAGTGGAGCCTGCCGAACCCCCCTCCGGAGTACAACTTCCAGGTGCTCCCGACGGTGCACGCGCGCGATGGCTGGTGGTACGAGAAGCGGCACCGGGACGAGGTCGCCCGCGAGGCGGCCGAGCACGCGAAGGCCGAGGACTCCCACGGCGGCATCCACATGCCCTTCCAGTCCATCTACCCGTTCTGCGCGAGCCTCGGGATCCTGATAGGGGCCATCGGGGTCGCGGTCATCAATCCGGCCAACCCGGCCCTGTACCCCGGGTTCTGGGGGCCGAAGATCGCGGTCACGATCCTCGGCGGCGCGATCATGTTCGTGTCCGTCGTGCTCTGGTCCCTGGAGGGCAACGAGGGCTACCACATCCACCTGAACAAGGACGGCAGCATAAGGGGCGAGGACGCGCACGCGGGCCACGCGCCCGGCGGCCACTGACCGCGCAAAGCCAGAGAACCGGCACCCACCCTCATGAGCAGCACAGCGGCAGCGGCGACGATCGACCACCACCACGACCCGACCACCTCCACGGGCATTTCGAACAAGAAGCTCCTGATGTGGGCCTTCCTGGCGTCGGACTGCATGTTCTTCGGCTGCCTCATCTCGACGCACCTGATCTACCGCCTGCACCCGCCCCCGGGCACCCTGCCGGCGAAGGAGGTGTTCAGCATAGAGCTGACCTCGTTCTCCACCTTCATCCTCCTCATGTCGTCGCTCATGATGGCACTCGCGGTGAACGCGATCCAGAAGGGCAACCTGAAGAGCCTGCGCTGGTCGCTCCTGACGACGATCCTCTTCGGCTGCATCTTCCTCGGGTGCCAGGTCTACGAGTTCAGGAACTTCGTGTTCGAGAAGCACCTGACGATCACGAACAGCATACTCGGGACGACGTTCTTCACCCTCACCGGGACGCACGGGCTCCACGTCCTGATCGGGGTCATCTGGCTCTCCGGGATGCTGATCTACTCGTTCACGGGGCGGCTCGCCGAGAGGGACTCGATCGACGTCGAGATGATGGGCCTCTACTGGCACTTTGTTGACATTGTCTGGATCGTGATCTTTACGGCGGTCTACCTGCTCGAGTACCTCTGACCGCCCTCCCCCCGAAAAACAGCCATGAGCGCCCCCGCCACCACAGCCCCCGCCCACGGTCACGGGCTTGAGCAGAGCAAGTTCTGGATCTTCGTCCAGATCGCCATGCTCCTCGCCGTGATCACCGGGCTCGAACTCGTCACCGTCTACCTGCCCTTCATGAAGTGGCTCCTGGTCTCCGTGCTGGTGGTCCTGTCCACGGTGAAGTTCATGTTCGTCATCTTCTACTTCATGCACCTCCGCTGGGACAGGGCGTTCTGCACGATCCTCTTCTTCATCGGGCTGATCCTCGCGGGGGGTACGATGTGGGCGCTCCTCAAGCTCTTCGGGGCCGAGGCGAGCGTGCCGCCCCCGGCGGCGATGGCGGACCCGCCCGCGGCTGTCCTTCGGGTTGCCTGAGCCTGGGGCCGCCCGGGCGCCATCCGGGCTCAACACATGATCGACTGGCGCCACTGGCACAACGAGCCGTTCCTGACCGGCGGCCTCATCCTCGCGGGCTGGCTCTACGCGCTGCTGGCCGGGCCCCTGAGGCCGGCGCTCGCGCCGGGTCGGCCCTACCCCCGCGGCAGGGCGGCGCTGTTCTACTCGGCCTTGCTCATCTTCTACCTGGCGGTCGGCTCGCCGCTCGACCAGGTGGCCGAGCGCTTCCTGCTCTCGGCGCACATGGTGCAGCACCTCCTCATCATGTACCCGGTGGCGCTCCTCATCCTCCTCGGGACGCCTTCCTGGATGGTGGACCCGGTCCTCTCCAGGGCCGCCCCGCGGAGCCTGCTGCGGAGGCTCTTCCACCCGGCGACCTGCGCCGTCGCCTCGACCGTGGTCCTAAGCCTCTGGCACGCGCCCTTCCTCTATGAATGGACGCTCCAGGACAGGCTGGTCCACGTCGTGGAGCACCTCATGTTCCTCGCCGTGTCGCTTCTCTACTGGTGGCCGCTCGCCAGCCCCTCGGAGGCCTTCCCGCCCCCTAGCTACGGGATCCGCATGATCTACGTCTTCGCCGCCGAGATCGCGATGATACCGGTCTCGGCCTACGTGGTCTTCTCGGGCGACATCCTCTACCCCACCTACGAGTACGCGCCGAGGCTCATCGCGGGGTTCAGCCCGGCGGACGACCAGCTGACCGCCGGCATCATCATGAAGGCCGCCGGAATGGCCGTGTCGCTGGCCGCGCTCGGAGTCTGCTTCTTCAAATGGTCGAAGGCGTCCCAGGCCACGGGAAACTGACGGCGCGCGGCAGGCTTGCGCGCCTCGCGGCCGACCCCCCGGCGGCCGCCGTCCTGGCGCTGTGCGCGGCCATCCTCGCCCTAAGGCGGGCGCAGGCGGTCACCGTCCCCCAGTTCTGGGCCGAGGACGGGTACTTCTTCGAGCGGGCCTACGTGCTCGGATGGCACGCGTTCAGCGAGCCCTTCGCGGGCTACCTGCACACGATCCTGAGGGCCATCGCCGAGGTCGCCGTCCTCGTCGACCCCTCCCGCGCCCCGGCGATCTTCGTGGCCTGCTCGGCCGCGGTCACGCTCTACGTCGCGGGAATGGCCCTGTCCGCCCGCTGCCCGCTGCCCCGGCTCGCCGGCGCGTGCGCGCTGGCGGTCGTCCTGGTGCCGGACACGTACGAGGTGCTCCTGAACGTCGTGAACCTCCAGTGGGTGATCGGGGCGGGGCTCGTCCTCCTGCTGATATCCGGGGACCCGAGGGGGCGCGGGCAGTGGGCCCACGACCTTGCGGCGGCGGCCGCCTTGGGCCTCACCGGCCCGTTCTGCATCATCCTGCTCCCCCTGTTCGCCTGGCGCGCCTGGAGCCGCAGGACGCGGGCAAGCCTCGCCCTGGCCGCGACCATCGCCGGGTGCGCCCTCATCCAGGGGTACCTGGTGCGGACCGAGCCCCCGGTCGGCTCGGGCCCCCCCGACGCCGCGATCGCGTTCCAGCTCTTCCTGCCGGCCGTCGGGCGCCGCGTCGGCGCCTCCATCCTGATGGGGTCCCTCGCGTCGCCGGACACGGACCAGGTCATCGGGACCATCGCGGGGATCGCCACCCTGGCCGGTGTCGCGTACCTCGCGTTCAGGCCCGGCGCGGACCGCCGGGAGAGGATCCTCCTCGGGCTCGCGTTCTTCGGTCTCCTCGCGGGCTCGCTCTACAGGACGCGGCACACGCTCGGCGACTACTTCCGGCCGCTCGCGCACGCGCGGTACGTCTTCCTCCCGCAGCTGGCCGCGGCATGGCTCCTCCTCTGGACCGCGGGACAGAGGGGGATCGCGGGAAAGATCGCCCCCGTCCTCTGCGCCTGGGCCCTCCTCACCAACATCCCCCGGTACCGCGAGCCCGCGTATGCGGACATGCGCTGGGACCGCTACGGGGCGGAGATCCGCGCGGGCCGGGCCGTGAACGTGCCGATCAACCCGCCGGGCTGGTTCGTGCCCCTGCCCGCCCGCAGGAAATGAGGCCGCGCCCCGGGGCCGCCGGGGGCCCGGGGAGCGCGGCGGGTCAGGCCTTTGGCGGCGGCAGGAGGTCGTCGATCGAGTCGCTCTCGACGCTCAGGTCCGCGAAGAGCCAGGACGAGAGGTAGCGCTCGGCGGACGACGGAATGATCACGACGATCTGCTTGCCCTTGTTCTCGGGCCTCTTCGCGACCTGGATCGCGGCCCAGACGGCCGCGCCCGAAGAGATCCCGATCGGGATGCCGTCGAGCTTGGCCACCTGCTTGCTCAGCGGGGCAGCGTCATCCTCCTTCACGGTGATCACCTCGTCGTAGATCTTGGTGTTGAGGACGGCGGGCACGAAGCCGGCCCCGAGGCCCTGCAGCTTGTGCGGGCCGGGCTGCCCGCCCGAGAGGATCGGGGAGCCGGCCGGCTCGAGGGCGATGAGCCTGAAGGAGGGCTTGCGCGGCTTGATGACCTCGCCGACGCCCGTGATGGTTCCGCCGGTCCCGATCCCGGAGATGACGATGTCCACCTTTCCGTCGGTGTCCCTCCAGATCTCCTCCGCCGTGGTCCTGCGGTGGACGGCGGGGTTGGACGGGTTGGCGAACTGCTGGAGGATGACGCTGTTCGGGATCTTGGTCGCGAGCTCCTCGGCCTTGGCGATGGCACCCTTCATCCCCTTCGCGCCCTCGGTCAGGACGAGGCGGGCGCCGAGCACCTTGAGGATCTTCTTGCGCTCGTTTGTCATCGTCTCGGGCATCGTCAGGACGAGCTTCAGGCCCTTGGCCGCCGCGACGAACGCGAGCGCGATGCCCGTGTTGCCGCTCGTCGGCTCGATGAGGACCGTGTCCTGGTTGATGCGGCCGCTCTTCAGGGCGTCGTCGATCATCGCGAACCCGATCCGGTCCTTGACGCTCGACAGGGGGTTGAAGAATTCCAGCTTGAGCAGGATCTCCGCCTGCGCGCCGTGGGCGGCGGCGGTCCGGTTGAGGCGGACGAGCGGGGTGTTCCCGATCGTCTCCGTGATGTCATTGTATATCTTGGCCATTTGGGTTGTGGGTTGATTTCTCTTGTTTGGGAAAAGGCGCCGGAAAAGGTGCTATATCGCGTAGTCCTCGTCAAATGAGTGGGACTGCCTGAGGCGCAGCCGGACCAGGTCGTTCACGACGAGGTTGAGGCCGGCGAGCTCCGACCTGGAGATCTCGACCTCGACCTGCTCGCGGGTCTGCACCCGCTCGAGGAGCAGCCTCGCGTGCGGGCCCGCCGCGTGGATGTGGCGCACGATGGCCGAAAGGCCCGCCCCGCCCGCGTCGTGGGGCGTCACCTCGATGTCGTGCGGGCGGACGTAGATCTGCCCGTCGGGGGCCGCCGCGTCCGCGGCCCCGCCCCGGCGCTGGGCCCCGGCGAGCGCGGGCGCGCGAAGCACGTTCACGTTGCCGAGGAACTGGTAGACGAAGGGCGAGGCCGGCTTGTCGTAGACCTGCTGCGGGGTGCCCACCTGCTCGACGCGGGCCTTGTTCATGATCACCACCTCGTCGGCGATCTCCAGGGCCTCCTCCTGGTCGTGGGTCACGAAGATCGTCGTCAGCTGGATCTCGTCGTGGAAGCGCCGCAGCCACCGGCGCAGGTCCTTGCGCACGCGCGCGTCCAGCGCCCCGAAGGGCTCGTCGAGGAGGAGCACCTTCGGCTCGACGGCGAGCGCGCGGGCGAGGGCCACGCGCTGGCGCTCGCCCCCCGACAGCTGCGAGGGGAAGCGCCCCGCCAGGCCGTCCAGCTGCACGAGCTCGAGCAGCCTGTGCGCGCGCTCGGCGATCGCGGCCCGCGACGGCCTCTCGCGGCGCCGGCGCACCCGCAGCCCGAACGCCACGTTCTCGAAGACGGACATGTGGCGGAACAGGGCGTAGTGCTGGAACACGAACCCGACCCTGCGCTTTCCCGCGGGAAGGTCCGTCACGTCGTCGCCGTGGAAGAGGACGCGCCCGCTGCCCGGATCGGGGAATTCGAGGCCGGCGATGATCCGCAGGAGCGTCGTCTTCCCGGAGCCGGAGGGGCCGAGGACCGCCACCAGCTTCCCCTGCGGGACGTTCAGGTCGACGCCGTCGAGCGCCGTGTAGGCCCCGAACTTCTTGTGGAGCGAGCGCGCCTCGATGCTCATGGCGATCCGGTCTGCCTCCACTCGACGGCCGACTTGACGACAAGCGTCGCCAGGGCGAGGAGCGCCAGGAGCGAGGCGACCGCGAAGGCGCCCGCGATGTTGTACTCGTTGTAGAGGATCTCGACGTGCAGGGGCATCGTGTTGGTCTCCCCGCGGATGTGCCCGCTGACGACGGAGACCGCCCCGAATTCGCCCATCGCGCGGGCGTTGCAGAGGATGACCCCGTAGAAGAGGCCCCACCGGATGTTCGGGAGCGTCACGCGCCAGAAGGTCTGCCAGCCGTTGGCCCCGAGCGTCACGGCGGAGTACTCCTCGTCGGTTCCCTGCGCCTGCATGAGCGGGATCAGCTCCCGCGCGACGAACGGGAACGTGACGAACGTCGTCGCCAGGACGATGCCCGGGACGGCGAAGATCACATGGATGTCGTGCGCGATCAGCCAGGTGCCGAACCAGCCCTGCGCCCCGAACACGAGGACGTAGACGAGCCCGGAGATGACCGGGGACACGGCGAAGGGAAGGTCGATGAGCGTCGTCAGCAGGCTCTTGCCGGAGAACTTGAACTTCGAGATGGCCCAGGCCGCGGCGATGCCGAACACCACGTTGGCGGGGACCACGAGCGCCACGGTCAGGAGCGTGAGCCGGACGGCGGCCAGGGCGTCGGGCTCCCGCACGGTCGCGAGGAAGTACGCCCCCCCCTTGGCGAACGCCTGCGCGAACACGGCCACGATCGGGAGCACGAGGAAGAAGGCGAGGAACACGAGCGCCACGGCCGTGAGCAGCCAGCGGGCCCAGGCGGGGTCCCTGGTCGCGCGGGGAGGGGCGGCGCGGACCGCGCGGGTCGGGAGCGTTGTGGCGATTGCGGAGGCCAATGGGGGTGAAGGGGGCTGGTCTGGTTGCGGGTTGCGGGAGGGGCGCCGGATCCTTGGCAGGGGGGAGCGACGGCCCAATAGGGAATCACGTCATATTGCGTGGTAGCGGCGGCTCCACTTCTGGAGCAGGTTGATGAGGAGCAGCAGGACGAACGACGACACGAGCATCACGACCGCGATCGCGGTCGCGCCGCGGTAGTCGTACTGCTCGAGCTTGGTGATGATGAGGAGCGGCACGATCTCGGTCTTCATCGGCATGTTGCCCGAGATGAAGACCACCGAGCCGTACTCCCCGAGCGCCCTGGCGAACGCCAGCGCGAAGCCGGTGAGGAGCGACGGCATGAGCTGCGGCAGGAGGATGCGGACGATGGTCTGCAGGCGGTTCGCCCCGAGCGTCGACGCCGCCTCCTCGATGTCGGGCTCGAGCTCCTGGAGCACCGGCTGGACGGTCCTCACGACGAAGGGCAGCCCTATGAACGTGAGGGCCACGAAGACGCCCGTCCACGTGAACGCCACCCTGAGGCCCAGGGGCGCCAGCCACCGGCCCACCCAGCCGTTCTGCGAGTAGAGCGACGTGAGCGCGATGCCGGCGACGGCCGTCGGCAGGGCGAAGGGAAGGTCGACCAGGGCGTCGATGACGCGTTTGCCGGGAAACGAGTAGCGCACGAGCACCCAGGCCACCACGAGCCCGAAAACCATGTTCACGAGCCCGGCCGCGAGCGACGCGCCGAAGCTCAGCCTGTAGGCGGCGAGCACCCTCGGCGAGGCCACGGCCGCCACGAACTCGTGCAGGCCCATGCCCGCGGTCTTGAGGAACGCTGCGGACAGCGGCACGAGGACGATGAGCCCCAGGTAGGCCAGCGTGAACCCGAGGGACAGCCCGAAGCCGGGCAGGATGGCGCGCGAGCTGCGGGCGCTCGACATCGTGCGGAACGAGGGCGGGTTGGTGCCCCGGCGGGGCGCTGCGGCTGCGGGGCTCATTTCTGGTAGATCTGGTCGAACACGCCGCCGTCGGCGAAGTGCGTGCGCTGCGCCACGGTCCATCCCCCGAAGGCGGCGTCGATGGTGAAGAGTTCGAGCCGCGGGAAGACCGATGCGAACCTCGCCGCCGCCGCGGGGCTGCGCGGGCGGTAGAAGTTGCGGCCCGCGATCTCCTGCCCCTTGTCGGAATAGAGAAATTCGAGGTAGGCCCTCGCGACGTCCGTCGTGCCCTTGCGGGCGGCCACCTTCTCGACCACGGCGACCGGCGGCTCCGCCAGGATGCTGGACGAGGGGACGACGGTCTCGAACTTCCCCGAGCCGAATTCCTTCTGGGCCAGGAAGGCCTCGTTCTCCCATGCGAGGAGGACGTCCCCGATCTCCTTCTGCGCGAATGTGATCGTCGAGCCGCGGGCGCCCGAGTCGAGCACCGGCACGTTCCTGAAGAGGGCCGTCACGAAATCGCGGGCCCTGTCCTTGCTGCCGTACTTGCGCTCCGCGTAGCCCCACGCCGCCAGGTACGCCCAGCGCGCGCCGCCGGACGTCTTGGGATTCGCCGTTATGACGGACACGCCCGGGCGCACGACGTCGTCCCAGTCTTTGATGCCCTTCGGGTTCCCCTTGCGCACAAGCAGCACGATCGTGCTGGTGTAGGGCGCGGAGTTGTCCGGGAACCTGGACTGCCAGTCTGCGGGGACGAGGTCGCCGCGCGCGTGCAGCTGGTCGATGTCGGCGGCGAGGGCGAGCGTCACCACGTCGGCCTGCAGGCCGTCGATCACGGAGCGCGCCTGCGCGCCGGATCCCCCGTGGGACTGCTTGACCACGACGTCGTCGCCCGTCTTGGCCTTCCAGTACGCAGCGAACGCGGCGTTGTACTCGGCGTAGAGCTCCCGGGTCGGGTCGTAGGAGACGTTGAGGAGCTCGATGGTCTTTGCGGTGGCGGCCGACGCGGCGAGGAACGCCGCGGCGGCGAGGGCGCCCGGAAGGGCGCGCAATGAGGGGAAGGGATTCATGGGCTGGTTTGTGCCTGTCCTTCGGGAGGGGTTCCGTCGACGGATTGGCCACGCGCTCCGATGTCTGATATGGTTTTCTCCGGTGCGTCCGGTCGTTGTGGGAAGAGGGTCATGGGCCGGGTTCGGTCACCGGGAGGGGCCGCCGGCCCTGTCGGGCGCCAGCCGCGTCTTCTCCGTGCGCTCGATCTGGGTGACACGGCCGTCGTGGACGACAAGCTGAACGACCCCGTACCGGAGGTCCCGGACCTGCGATCTCACGAGGGCGAGCCACTCGGGTTCGCCGGCGCCGCTCAGGGGTTCTGGTCTGGATTCGGAGGACATGGCGGGACGCGTGCCGGGCCTACCGGGCCTAGATGGAGTACTCGCCGAGGATGTGGTGCAGGACGCCCTCGGAGGGCGAAGCCCTGTTGCGCCTGGGCGCGCGGCCCCTTCGGGCGAGCTGGTCGCGCGCGATCCTCGCGGGCAGGCGCGCCTGCATCGCGGCGCCGGCCGCCTGGGCTGAGAACGGGAGCGAGATGCTGTCGCTGCGCATCTTTCGAAGCGTGATCTCGACCACGTCGGCCAGCGAGTAGCGGTCCAGAATGTCCGCGATGGCGTTGCGGACGTCCAGCATGAGCATCCGGAGCCCGCAGTGGGCCTCGTCCGGGCACGTGCAGGGCTCATAGGCCGTCTGGGAGACGCACCGGATCGGGGCCAGCGGGCCGTCGATCAGGCGCACGACGTCGCCGATGAGTATCTTGCTGGCCGGCCTGGCCAGCCGGTAGCCCCCGAACTTCCCCCGCTCGCTCTCCACGATTCCGGCCTCCTTGAGGGCCTGCAGGATCTGCTCCAGGAACTTGACCGGCAGCTGCTCGCTCTCCGCCAGCTCCGAGACCTGGACGAGCTTGCGCTTCATCTCGACCGCGATTCCAAGATTGATGAGGGATCGGAGCGCGTACTCGCCTTTCTTGGAAAGCTTCATGGGAGGTATGGTTTCAATCTACATTAATTAAGTATGATTTAATACAAGTCCATTCGTCCCTGCGCGTCATAAATTCTCCCTGGCGCAAACGGGCCGGTCTATTTGTAACCCGTTGGTATAAATGATACTTGTAAACCCCGGCCAATGCCGCGCCCGTCGTGTTGGCGGCGCCTGAAACGACGGCTGTATAGGATCCCAGCGGCAGGGTGACGACCATTGCGCAATCGGCGGAGCCCGCCGTGAGCGAAAAGGCGCCGACTGCGCTCATTTCCGCCGTGGTCGCCGGCCGGGGGCTACACGGTTATCCTGAGGCCGTCGTAGGCGAGGCCGAACCCGCCGGGAAGCGCCGATTCCGTCGCGGCATGCTCGGTCAAGTGCGTCAGGTGCGTGAGCCAGACGCGCCCGGCGCCGAGCGCCCTGCCCGCCTCGACGGCCTCGTCAATGCTCATGTGCGACGGATGCGGCTGCGGGCGGAGCCCGTCCAGGATCACGGCGTCCGAGCCGCGCGCCAGCTCGACGGCCTCCGGGGGAAGGCGCTTGCAGTCCGTGTAATAGGCGAACCTCCGCCCGCTGCTCTTCTCGGTGAAGACGAGCCCGATCGTCTGCGCGCCCCCGTGGGGAAGGAGCGTCGACTGGATGGTGCCCTGGGCCAGCTCCATGACCGCCGGCATCTCGGCGAGCTTGAACGCCGGGTATCCGCGCACGACCGGCCGCTCCATGATCGCATAGGGGTAGATGGCAAGCACCCGGGCCATCCCCTCCTCCGTCGTGTAGACCGTGAGCGCCTTGCCGCCCAGCAGGTCGCAGAACCGGCGCAGGTCGTCCATCCCCGCTATGTGGTCCGAGTGGCCGTGCGTGAGCACAAAGAGGTCGAGCTTGTCCACCCCCTCCTTGAGGCACTGGAGCCTCAATTCCGGCGCGGCGTCCACCTGGACGTGGAGCCCGTCCATCACGACGTGGACGGACGCCCTCGTCCGCTTGTTGCGCGGATCCTTGGACACGCAGACGGGGCATGCGCACCCGATCATGGGAACGCCCTGGGATGTTCCGCTTCCGAGTACGATCACTTCCATGGAGTCAGGGACCGACGATTGGCCCCGGGGGGGCCCATGGCACCAAAAAAAGCGCCCCGGCTGCGAGGCCGGGGCGCTTTGAATGAATTCTTCAGGTGCCGATTAATAATCCATCCCGCCGCCCGGGGGATGCGCGGGGGCGGAATCCTTCTTCTCCGGGATCTCGGTGATCATGCACTCGGTCGTGAGCAGGAGCCCCGCGATCGAGGCCGCGTTCTGCAGCGCCGTGCGGGTCACCTTGGTCGGGTCGACGACGCCGGCCTTCACGAGGTCCTCGTACTTGTCGGTCGCGACGTTGAAGCCGTAGTTGCCCTTGTTGGCGAAGACCTCGCCGACGACAACCGCGCCCTCGACACCGGCGTTCGCGCAGAGCATCCGGATCGGATGCTCGATGGCGCGGCGCACGATCTGCGAGCCGATCTTCTCGTCGCCCTCGAGAGCGAGGGCGTCGATCACCTTCGCCGTGCGGAGCAGGGCGACGCCGCCGCCGGCGACGATGCCCTCCTCGACCGCGGCGCGTGTGGCGTGGAGCGCGTCCTCGACGCGGGCCTTCTTCTCCTTCATCTCGATCTCGGTCGAGGCGCCCACGTTGATGACGGCGACACCGCCGGCCAGCTTGGCGAGGCGCTCCTGGAGCTTCTCGCGGTCGTAGTCGGAGGTGGTCTCGTCGATCTGGCGGCGGATCTGCTTCACGCGGCCCTGGATGTCGGAGCCCTTGCCGCCGCCCTCCACGATCGTCGTGTTCTCCTTGTCGACGGTGATGCGCTTTGCGCGGCCGAGGTCGCTGATCGTCACGTTCTCAAGCTTGATGCCGAGGTCCTCGGTGAAGCACTTGCCTCCGGTGAGGATCGCGATGTCCTCGAGGATCGCCTTGCGGCGGTCGCCGAAGCCGGGGGCCTTGACGGCCACGACATTGAGGGTCCCGCGGATCTTGTTGACCACGAGGGCGGCCAGGGCCTCTCCCTCGACCTCCTCCGCGATGATGAGGAGGGGCTTGCCGCCCTTGGCGACGGTTTGGAGGAGGGGGAGCAGGTCGTTGAGCGAGCTGATCTTCTTCTCGTGGATGAGGACGTAGGCGTCCTCGATCACGGCCTCCATGGCCTCGGCGTTGGTCACGAAGTACGGCGAGAGGTAGCCCTTGTCGAACTGCATGCCCTCGACCACCTCGAGGGTGGTCTCGATCGACTTGGCCTCCTCGACGGTAATCGTGCCGTCCTTGCCGACCTTGTCCATGGCGTCGGCGATGATGTTTCCGATCTTCTCGTCCCAGTTTGCGGAGACGGTGGCGACCTGGCGGATCTCCTCGCGGTCGGAGACCTTCTTGGAGATCCTGGCGAGCTCGGCGACGGCGGCCTCGACGGCCTTGTCGATGCCGCGCTTCAGGAAGATCGGGTTCGATCCGGCGGTGACGTTCTTGAGGCCCTCGCGGAAGATGCCCTCGGCGAGGAGCGTCGCCGTCGTCGTGCCGTCTCCGGCCGCGTCGGACGTCTTGGAGGCCACTTCCTTCACCATCTGGGCGCCCATGTTCTCGTAGGGGTCGGGCAGCTCGATTTCCTTGGCGACCGTGACGCCGTCCTTGGTGACGGTTGGCGAGCCGAATTTCTTGTCGATGACGACGTTCCGGCCCTTGGGCCCAAGGGTCACCTTGACGGCGCGAGAGAGCAGCTCGACGCCGCGGAGGATTTTCTGACGAGCGGACTCGTCGAATATGAGTTGTTTAGCAGGCATTGTTATATTGGTTTTCTAATGGGTTTATCTGTCCGTTCCCGGCATCAGGCGATGACGCCCAGGATGTCGTCCTCGCGGACAATCGTGTATTTCTGTTCGTCGAGCTTCACCTCGGTTCCGCCGTACTTTCCGACGAGGACCCGGTCCCCCACCTTGACTTCGAAGGGGTGGACCTTGCCGTTATCGTCCCTCTTGCCCGTGCCGAGCGCGATGACTTCGGCCTCCTGGGGCTTCTCCTTTGCGCTGTCCGGGATGATGATGCCTCCGCGGACCTGCTCTTTGTCCTCGAGATGCTTCACGAGAACGCGATCACCTATCGGTCTGATTTTGACTTTAGCCATATGGATTATGTTTAGGGTTGAAGGTCGGAGC
>Ga0265318_10000349_pt1 | contig 36743 bp, 44 predicted proteins | sample 4821metaG_FD_192431 | JGI IMG/M metagenome (GOLD analysis project Ga0265318, IMG submission 192431) | Rhizosphere microbial communities from Carex aquatilis grown in University of Washington, Seatle, WA, United States - 4-8-21 metaG | ecosystem: Host-associated > Plants > Roots > Rhizosphere >... | reverse complement strand
CCAGCAAACGCGCGAGAGGGTAGGCGCCGCCGAACTTCTTGATGACGCGATCGGCCTGGGTCGTCATCGGGGGTTTGCGCTTGGCCGGGACATCCAGCCCTTCAAACACGTTTATTTCAGAGTTCATGGAGCGGGATTCTATCGGCACATTGAGAATAAAGCAACGCATTGAGTAAAAAATAAATGAAATCGCAAGCCGTTGTGTAGGACACATCCTACGACCGCTCTGCCTTTTGTCCTATTGACTCTGTGTACGGCAGCGAACAGACTTCGCAGCAATTAGTTGAGAATATATAAACAGGGAGGGAAAACGTCATGAAGAAAGCTGCTGATTCGCCTCATGTTTCCAAAGACTTAGCACTCGACTGTGACATTTGCCATTCACCAACCTCGGAGCCTAAAATGCACCTCCACAATTTAACTGCCCCAGCTAATCCCTTGCCCATCGACACCAAATGGTTCTTCGATCGCATCGAAGATAAAAAGCTGACCCATCGCCAGGTCGCCGCCAAGCTGGAAATGGATCCGGCGTCGCTATCTCACATGCTGCGCGGCAACCGCAAGGTGCAATTGACCGACGCTCAATGCCTTGCTGAAACGCTCGGCGTGCCATTGCCTGAAGTGCTGGCCGCCGCGGGCATCGATGTGATGGCGGGTGCCGGCAAAAGCGTCCTGATCACCGGATGGATAGGTGACGACAGCGTTGTGACCCTGGAAAAGCCCACAGGACCGCGCCGGGTGCCATCACCTGAAGGTCTGCCGGAAGGCAGTGCCGCATTGCGCTATCAGACCGCAGGGTCGGCGCTCGAGCTCATGGATGGGTGGATTGTCTACTACACGCCGCGCCAGGACGTCGACGCCTATGTGGTGGGCCGCCTGTGCGTCGTGCAAGTCGCGCCCAAGGGGCCACGCTATGTCCGCTTCGTACGCCGGGGCTACACCCGCGGCACCTACAACCTGATCAGCCAGCTTGCCGAAGAAAAGATGATCGACAGCGTGCAACTGGCGTGGGCGTCGCCGGTGACTTGGATTAAGACGGGGGCATAACCCTAGGCAAAGACGTCGACCGGCTCGCTCTGCGCCCGGTGCCATGCTCGCCGCTCGGCACGGCGCTTGGCCAGTTGAATCTCGGTAGCCGTGCGCCGGATGTATTGACGGCGCTGCTCAGTCTCGGGCGGCTCCGGGATCCAGACAGTGAAGTAGCCGGTATACGGCCCTGAGAGCATCTTCACCTTTTTACCTGCGCTCTTGGCTGCCTTGCGCACCGCTTCCCGAGAGATGGCATCCTCTCGTACGAATAGTGAATCATCGATCTTCAATTCACTTATTGGCAGATAACTCCATGATTTTCCATTATAAATGACTCGGGACATAGGATTCTCCTGATGTTCGCACCTGTTACTAGGGGGCTGTTACTGAGGTCAGAACAATGATTATACTACGATTTATTGTCGAAATCGCAATGCTAAGGGACTGCCGACCAGTCAGGCTGGGCGCGCAACAACCAGCGGGCATAACCCCCAACAGGGATGGGGCATAACCCTTATGCAGTATGTATGGTAGTATTTTATAAATATAAATAACAGTAGATACATATAGCTATTTGCTTTTGATTGAAGGGGTTAGGCTGTTACCGGGGTGTTACTGGGTTACCGAGGTCGGGCGCTGTCTCATTGATGGCCGGCAGGGCTGTCGGGCGGATAGTGGATCGACCTCCGCCGGCACCAGGCAAAAGAAAACCCGGCACGCGGCCGGGCTGTCTCTCACTGAATGGGGCATCAGGTTTTGACCTCCGCTTTAGGAATGAATACGTAGGCGCGGATCCAGGCGCCCTTGTCGGTGCGGTTGACTTCGGCATGCTGGCCGATTTCGAGCTCGCCCGGGACGTGATAGCGGTTTATGGCCTCCGCCCGGTATTTGGCCGACGTGTCGGACTGGCCGCGTAGCTCGGCGAGAATTGCGAGGGCGTTAGTGGTCATTTTGAAAACTCCCGTTTCAGGTGCTTGCGCGCGAGCCTGCGCAAGTCTTTTGCTATGGCCGCCTGGTCGCGCGGGCGTTTGTTGTCGATGCTGTGCGCCTGCCACACGTTGAAGTGCAAGCCGGCCGCCTCAAATTCGGCCGCCGTTTTAAAATCCTGCAGTGTCGGCGCGCCGGATTTGCGCAGGTTTAGGTATTCGCGGACGTGCGATGGCAGATTAGGCGCCGTATATTGTTTTCCGCGCCGCCGGGCCTGCTGCAGCATGGGCCCGACGATGGATTTTGAGAATTTGAATTCCCAGCGTTCGCGCGTTTTGGTTTCGTATTTAACGAAAAATTCGGCTAACGGATCGGTTCCAGTTTCGAGCACAAATCGCGAATAGGCTACCCAGGATTTCGTAATTTCCGCGGTTGCGGGCAAATCGCGCGCGCCGATAGTTTCGTGATCCCCGTCGGAGTAATTGTCTACGGAATATGTCGCGCGCTTTTTGCCCGGGTATATCCAATACGCTGATTTGTGCCATTGTTGCGCACAATCTTTATCTCCGCACTGCCAGGCCACAGAAAACAAAATATCATCCATTACAGATACCTCCGCAGTAATGCCTCAACGACGCCAAGCGCAAAACTTCCGCCCAGGATGACGCAGGCGACGATTAAAGACCGGAAAATATCCCGGGCAAGGGTCCGAACCGGCCAGTTTTTTAGGTCTGCGTTACGTGGGGGTGACATAAAACCTCCGCTAAAAAGTTGCCAAATCGGCAACCCGTTGCGCCCGCACCAATGGCACAGGCGCAAAAGGTCGGCGATTTAGCGAATCCAGTACGCTACGCCGTCAAAATCGACCTGCGTGTAATCCATTTTCAATTCGTCTGAGGCTTGTTCCCAATCGATGCAGGTATTCGGCCATTTCGCGTCACGGTCAATGGCGCCGATATCCTCCGCCAGTTCCATGGCGTATTCCTTGAAATAGGAATCACGGATCAGCGTTTCGCCGTATTGCCAGTCTGCAGCGTAGCCGCTGGCGTCATCGGCGAGCGATTGAAGGGCGGCCAGTTCGTTACGCTCGCTTTCCATTGGGTCATCAGGCGCACCGATGATGCTGGCCGCATATTCGCCGGCCGCTTCATCGGTGCAATCGGTTTCTGCCTGATGATCGTCGGCGACCTGCGTGTCGTGCGCGTCTATTTCCCCCTGCAGATATTCAATGCGCGCTAGCACGTCGCGCGAGTCGATTACATTGTCTGAATTGCCGATAGTGTTGGCCATGTTCAAAACCTCCTAATAAGTTTGATGATCGGCGCCGCGATAAGGGCGCCACTGGTTACGATTGCGATAAATAGGGTGGTCATTCGTCACCCATGAAGTCAGCGACAAAAGAATCCGCGCGCACCAATGCCGGCGCGAGTTTGCCTATTTCCAGTTCACGCACATGGATGCGGTATTTACCAGGCGAATCTATCGCGCGCCTTTCGATGCGCAACACGGTGTCAGATGTGAACTGTGCGTTTTGAAAATCGCCACCGTTCCGGTTTAGCAGCGCACTAAGCCCGTCGGCGAGCGATTCGCCTTTCTCTAAAAAGCCGAAAGGGCCACGCAGATTGGCGTGAATAGTTGTGCCCGCCAAAACAGCAGGCATCCAAAGATGGCCACATATGCCGCCCGATACATACGCTGCAGTTGTTTTGAACATTGTGATTACTCCAGTTAAGTTGAGAAAGTAACAACGTGTGACGCGACAGACTGTTGAGCAACAGCTATGCCCGCTTGTGGTAAATCGCTAACACGTTGATTTAACTACAACGGCCAAATGCGCCAAGTGCCGTAAAACGTCACAATATGCCGCGAATTGCGGTCGGCGTGGTAGAATCACGCGCTAAATGGCTACACTCTCCGCAGACCAACAATCTCAAGCTCTCGCACTGGCGCGCGAAGGCACATCAATTAAAAAGATATTAAAATCAATAGCTTGTCACAGTGACACGCTGTACGGAACGCTTGAACATGACCTAACCTTTCGCGAACGATTCGCACGCGCGCGGGATCAAGGGCTTGATGAATTGGCCGATGATTTGCTGGATGTGATTGAATTAGATAAGGATGTGCAGCTATTGCGCCTGCAGTCCGACAATATCAAATGGCTACTGGCCAGGCGCGCAAGCAAACGATACGGCGACAAGCTCGACATAAACATCACAGAGCGGATCGACATCGGCGGAGCTCTGATCGAGGCGCGCAAACGCACCAGTTTGCAACCAGTATGCAACCTTGAACAATCGCCCGATGTGCAATCTATTGAATACACGGACATTACGCCTATTCGGCGCACTGGTAATCAATCAGTATCCGCTAATAGCGATGATGGATCAGCCTGGGACGTTTTCGAATGACGCAGGCGCCTGAATTCCTGAAGGGGGGTGCCGGCCGGGGGAGGGGGCCGGAATTCGCCCGGCCGGCCAGCCTTTCGGTCACCCCCTCCGTCACAAATTTAATTTTTCAATTTGTAAAAACAAAGTTGAAAAAACCTCAACAATGAACGTCGACCCGAAACAAGAACGCGAACTCATGCTCGAGTTGTGGAATCCGGCCATCGCGGAGGACTTGCTGCGCTTCGTGATGTTCGTCTACCCCTGGAATGCGCCCGGCACGCCGCTCGAAGGCATCAATGGTCCGAGGCGCTGGCAAGCGCAATACCTCGACGACATCAGCCAGCACATCGCCGACAACCGAAACGCGATCGACATGGGCGCTGTGCCCGCCGTGATGCGCTGCTCCACCGTATCCGGCCGCGGCCCGGGCAAGTCCGCGCTGGTGTCATGGCTGGTCAACTGGCAGATGACGTGCAACATTGGCAGCACGACGATCGTAACGGCCAACACCGAGTCACAATTGAAAACGAAAACGTGGGCGGAGGTCGGCAAGTGGCACACGCTGGCGATCAACTCGCACTGGTTCGACCGATCGGCGCTGTCTCTCAAGCCCGCGGCATGGTTCGACACGGCGGTCAAGCGCGACCTGAAGATCGACACCGGCTACTACTACGCTCAGGCTCAACTGTGGTCCGAGGAAAACCCCGATGGCTTCGCCGGCGCGCACAATCCTCTTGGCATGCAGGTCATATACGACGAGGCTTCCGGCATTCACGAAAAGATTTTTGGCGTGACCGAGGGCTTTTTCACGGAGCCCGTGCTGCACCGCTACTGGCACCTCTTTTCAAATGGTCGTCGGCCGAGCGGCGCGTTCTTTGAAACGCACCACAAGAACCGCGACGCCTGGCGCCGGCGGCAGATTGACAGCCGAACGGTCGAGGGCACCGACCCCGCGGTGTATCAGCACATCATCGATCAGAATGGAATCGACAGCGACCCGGTGCGCGTCGAAGTGCTGGGCCAATTCCCGAAGCAGGGCGAGCGCCAGTTCATCAGCCGCACCGCCGTGGTCGAAGCGCAGCGTCGTCCGCTCATCAAAGACCCGAATGCCCCCTTGATAATGGGCGTGGACATCGCACGCTTCGGGAATGCGTCGTCGGTCATTCGCTGGCGGCAGGGCCGCGACGCGCGCAGCATTCCACGGGTCACGGCCAAGGGCTACGATAGCGTCAAGATGGAAAACCTGATAGCCGAGTGGATCGACAAGACTGACCCCGATGGCGTGTGCATCGATGCCGGCAACACCGGATCCGCGATATGCGATGGGCTCAAGGCGCGGGGATACAAGATTCACGAAGTCTGGTTCGGCGCCAAATCACCGGACGAGGCGTGGGCGAACCTGTCCACTTATATGTGGGCGGAAATTCGCGCGTGGCTGCCGGGTGGCTGCTTGGACGACAGCCCCGATTTGCTGACCGAAATGCCGGCGCGGGAATATGATTTCGTCGGACGGAGTAGCACAGTTATTTTGGAATCCAAAGAAAAGATGGCTGACAGGGGGCTTCCGAGCCCGGACGACACTGATGCCCTGGGCTGCACGTTCGTCAAGAAGTTCGCGCGGCGCGACGCTCGAGCGGGCGTTCACCACCAGCGAAAGGTGGCGACAGCGCAAGGCATGGACTACAACTTGTTTGGCGAGTAAAATGAGATTTTCACAACATGTTGCGATTTTGCAACTGGCGGGGTGCTTATGAGTTTTCTTTCCAGCCTGTTTGGCGTCGGGCAGCAACAGCAGCCAGTTGCCGCCCCGGTAGCGCCCACGGTCGACAACAGCCAGGCGCAGCTTGACGCGGCGGCCGAGAAACAGCGGCAAGCGCAACTCGCCGGCAGTTCCAGCACCGTGCTGACCGGCGGCGCCGGCCTTAACAGCGCGGGCACGACCACCAGCCAGAAGTTGCTCGGGTCTGCCTGATGGCCGATGATCAAAAGCCGCGAGTGGACCGCGACGCCAACAAGGCAGCGGTCGATAAATTGCTGGGAGAGTTCGACTATCTCGCCAGCAAGCGCGGCATTTGGGAGTCGCATTGGGAGGACGTAAGCCGGTGCGTGCTGCCGTATTACTCGACATCGTTTTATGCGCAAGGCAACATGACGCCCGGCGTCAAGCGCGGGCAGGATCAATACGACACGACTGCGACGACGGCACTGTTCCGCTTCGCCGCGGCGATGGAGTCGATGCTGACGCCGGCGAATGGCAAATGGCACCGGCTGCGCTGCACCGACCCCGACCTGCAGAAGATTCGCAACGTGGCATTGTGGTTTGAGCAATGCAACGACTTGATGTTCCACTATCGCTACGCCGCGAGTGCGAACTTCCAGGCGCAGAAGCACGACGGCTACGTGTCGATCGGCGCGTTCGGCACCAGCGGTTTGTTCACCGACATGCTGGACCCGAAGTATGGGCGCGGCCTGCGGTATCGCCACATTCAGTTGGGCGAGCTTTTCATGGCCGTCAATCACCAGGGCGTCGTCGACACCGTGTATCGCCGGTTCAAGATGACGCTGCGCCAGATCAAGCAGAAGTGGCCGGACACCTTTCCCGAGTCGCTGAAGTCGCAGTTGGAGTCGAAGCCCGAAGAAGAAAAACAGATGATCCATTGCGTGAAGCCGCGCGAGGATTACAACCCGCGCGGGCTCGCGAAAACGGCGAAGCGGTTTGGCTCCTGGTGGATTTGCAAGGACACCCGTGACCTGATGGGCGAGGACGGATACTACACGTTCCCCTATTCGGTTGGTCGCTACATCACGGCACCCGGCGAAATCTACGGCCGCAGTCCGGCGATGAACGTGCTGCCGGCGATCAAGGTGCTGAACGAAGAAAAGAAAACGATCATCAAGCAGGGCCACCGCGTCGTCGACCCGGTCCTGCTGGCGCACGACGACGGCATCCTGTCGGGTTTCACGTTGAAGCCGGGCTCGGTCAACATGGGCGCGGTCAACGCGCAGGGCCAGCGCCTTGTGCATGAACTGCCGACGGGGAACCTGACGATCGGCAAAGAGTTGATGGACGATGAGCGCATGGCCATCAACAACGAGTTTATGACCACGCTGTTTCAGATTCTGGTGGATCCGAAGTCGGGCACCACGGCGACCGAAGTGCTCGAGCGTGCCCGCGAGAAAGGCGCGTTGCTTTCCCCCACGATGGGGCGTGTGCAGAGCGAGGACATCGGGCCGCAGATTGTGCGCGAGTTCGATTTGTTGGCGCGAAACGGCATGCTGCCGCCCCCGCCGCCGGAACTGGTCGAAGCGCGCGGGCAATACAAAATTGAATACGACGCGCCGCTGAACCGCGCGATGCGCGCCGAAGAAGGTGCGGGCGTCATGCGGACGATGCAGTGGGCTGGTGAAGTGGCCGCGCAGACGCAAGACCCGAGCATCATGGACAACTTCGACATCGACGTGATCATCCCCGAGGTGGCCGACATCAATGCCGTGCCCATCCGGTTTATCCGCGACCCGAAATCGGTGCAGGCGCTGCGCGAAGGGCGCAAGCAAGCGCAGGACGCAGCACAACTCACGCAAGCATTGCCGGGCATCGCCGCGTTGGCGAAAGCGGGCAACCCTGACGGACTGAAAACTGCCGCGAATGTTTGAGCAAGCAAAACAATTCCTCGCGCGCCGGCGCACCGCCTACATCAAGGTTTTTCTGTCCAGTGGTTTCGGGCACGAAGTCATGGTCGACCTGGCCAAATTCTGCCGCGCGAACGAGTCCACGTTCCACGCCGATGCGCGCGCGCACGCTGTCGCCGAAGGTCGGCGCGAGGTGTGGCTTCGAATTCAACGGCACTTGCAACTGAGTGACGAGCAACTATGGGCGCTCTACGGCGCCACCCTTCCAACCGAAGATAAAGGAACTGACCAATGAACCGTAATTTTTACGTGCTGATGGATCAATCGGGTGGCGATGGCGGCGCGAGCGGCGGTCAAGCGTCCGCCGCGGTAGGCGGCAACGACAATGGCAACAACAGCAATGGCGGCGGGGGCACGACAGTCGTTACCCCTGCGGCGAATGGCAGCGCGGCCGCGCCTGCCGCCGGCTTCGAATGGCTGGGCAAAGACGTGCCCGAACTCGACGTCGGCTACGTCACCAACAAAGGCTGGAAAGCGCCGACCGACATTCTGGCCGCGTACAAGGGCGCCGAGAAATTCATTTCCGCGCCCGTCGATCAACGACTGGTCATGCCCGGAGACAAGGCGACGCCTGAAGAAGTCAAAGCGTTTTGGGGCAAGCTCGGCACGCCGGCTGAAGCGAAGGATTACAAGATCGCGGTACCCGCGGGCGATGATGGCGCATTTGCGAAGCAGGCCGCCGAGTGGTTCCACGGTGCGAACCTGACGCAAAAGCAGGCCGAAGCGGTGACGACGAAATGGAACGAGCACGTCGCCAATATGGCCGCGACGCAGGCGACGCAGAAGGCACAGGCATTCGCCGCCGATGATGCCAAACTCAAAGTCGAGTGGGGCGCCGCGCACGACAAAAACGTGTTCATCGCGAAAGAGGTAGTCGGCAAGCTGGGGTTGGACGCCAAGACGATCGACAAGATGGAAGCATCGCTCGGGCACCACGGCACGATGACGTTGCTGGCCAAGATCGGCGCTGGCCTGGGCGAAGATGGTTTCGTCGGTGGTCGCACCGAAAACACGTTCGGCGACGCACTGACGCCGGCCGCGGCGAAGTCGCAGATCGAAACGCTGAAGCAGGACAAGGCGTTCGTCGCATCGTATCTGAAAGGCGATGCGACGGCCAAAGCCAAAATGGCCGAGTTGCACAAATACGCCTACCCGGACCAGCAGTAATGGACGACAAAGAGATTCGACTGCGCTGTTTCGAGCTCGCGGTAACGGCTTCGCGCCTCGTTGAATTCCCTCGGGATCCGGTAGGTGTTGCAAATCAGGCCGAGTCGTTTTACAATGCTGTTGTGAAAACACCAACGCGTAGTGAAAATAGCAACACGTTGGGTTTGCCGAAGCCCCCGCAAGGGACAAGCCGCCGGTAAAGGAGAACCGCAGTAACGGCCCCCGCGAGGGACAAGCCGCAGATGGGCAAGTGATTTGGCCCCCCGCCTAGCGAGGTCAAGCCAGGGAAACGCAGCCGCCAGAAAAGGCCGCGATTGAACTGACTTTTCAACCCGCTAGGAGGACACCATGTCCGTCAACGTAAACAATGCATTCGTCCAGCAGTACTCGACGAATGTTGCAATGCTGCTTCAACAGCAAGGTTCCCGCCTTCGCAGCGCCGTCCAGAACTTCGCGTTCGTGGGTCAAGCCGCTTCGATGGCCGAGCAATTCGGTTCCGTTTCGCCGGTGCGCAATCAAGCGCGGCACAGCGACACCCCGCTCATTTCCACGCCGCAGGACAAGCGTTGGATTTACCCGAACGACTACGACTGGGCCGACCTGATCGACTCGCAGGACAAGCTGCGCATGCTGGTCGATGCGTCGGGTCCGTACACGATGGCCGGTGCCTGGGCGATGGGCCGCGCGATCGACGACGAAATCATCAGCGGCATCCTGAACAGCAACAACACCGGCCAGAACGGCACGACCACGACCGGCCTGCTCTACGCCTACAACAGCAACAGCCAGTCTGTCGCTGCGACCACGGGCGCGTCGGCGGCCACCGGCCTAAATATCGCGAAGCTGCGCGCGGCGAAGAAAATCCTGTTGCAAGCCGATGTGGACATCGACAACGACCAGTTGTTCATGGCGATTTCCGCGCAGCAGCACGACAACCTGCTGAACGAAGCGCAAGCGGTCAGCCTCGACTACAACACCAAACCTGTGCTGGTCGACGGCAAGATCACCTCGTTCATGGGTTTCAACTTCATCCACACCGAGCGCATTCCGGGTGCGGCGAACTACAACGTCGCGATCAATCCGTCGATTGCGTCGAGCGACACCGACGGTCAATACGTCACCGGCACCCGCTGGATGGTTCCGTTCTGGGCGAAGTCGGGCATGGCTCTCGGGCTGTGGAACGACATCACCACTTCGGTCGATCGCCGTCCCGACAAGCGTAATTCCTGGCAGGTGTATGTCACCGGCACGTTCGGTGGCGCGCGCCTCGAAGAAAAACGCTGTGGCATCATCAACTGCAAGTAAGCCTGAAAGGACACCATCATGTCTGCATATCTTTCGACTGAATTGGGCGGTTCCGCCAATCAAACGGCGGCTCCTGTCGGCTACAAGCCGCGCGCCACCGTGTATCAAGCCCGGCTTAAACGGCTGCGCGCGACCTTCACCTACGCGTCCCAGGTGTTCGGCACCGACACGCTGGTCGTGGGCAACCTGCCCGCCGGCGCGACCTTCGCGTTCGGCGTGCTGACTTCCGACACGTCGAGCGGATCGGCCACCTTGGCGATCGGCACGGCCGCCAGCACCGCGAAATACAAAGCGGCTGCGGCGTTCACCACGACCGATCTGCCGACGCTGTTTGGCAAGACCGCCGTTGTGGGCGCAGCGGATCCGGCGCTGACGGCCGAGGAACAGGTCATCGTCACGATTGGCACGGCGAACTTGCCGGCGTCCGGCGTCCTGGTCGTCGACTTCTACTACTCGATGCCTCAATAACGGAATGGGGGCGCCTCGCGGCGCTCCCTGCCCCGTCAGAAAGGAATAGCGCATGGCCACTTATTTTTACGGATTGAACGTGGGCGCGGGTATCCATTCCGGCGCGATCGTCGAACAGGCGACCACGACCGGCAAGGACATCGAGGTTGCGATCAACACGACTGCGAATGTGCCGAACATGGAGCAGTTGGCCATCACGGTGCAGGCGCTGCAGGACTACATCATGGGCAAAGCGACCAAAGGATTCTGACTATGTCGACTCGTCGCTGCGATTCAGACAACTACACGCTGCTCTCAAACGGGGCGGCGACGGGTTCGGCCGTCGGTATCAAGGGCGGTCAGTACACGTTCTTTGTCGAAGGCACAGTGGCGGGCGCCACGTTGGCGTTGCAGATGCAGTCGCTCAACGGCACATGGATGACGGTGCAGGTATTCTCCGGGTCGGCGGTAAGTTTCACCGCGCTGCCCGGCTGTCAGACGGGTATCGACCTCCCCGCCGGCAACGTGCGGCTGTTTATTTCCGGCGGTCCGCCTTCGGCGGTTTACGCCTTCCTGGTCGGGCTGGGCTGATGAATGGCCCAATCCAAGACCGACGTATGTAACAGCGCACTGCTGCGCTTGGGCGCGGCCACGATTGTCGACGTCACCGACAATTCACCTGAAGCGCGCGCGTGCGCGGTTCAATATGACTCCAATCGACGCAGTGAATTGCGTCGGCATCCCTGGAACTTTGCGATCAAGCGTATCGTGCTCGCGGCAGACTCCGTGGCGCCTGCGTTTGAATTCACGTATGCGTTCACGCTGCCGGCGGACTGCCTGCGGGTGTTGCTGCCGAACGACTCGACGCTCGACTGGTCGGTCGAGGGCGGCAAGATACTGACCACATGGGCAGACTCCCCGATCACTGGCAGCACGTCAAGCTCGGGCACCGGCGTGTCGTTGTCGTTGCGCTATATCTCTGACATAGAGGACGTGACGCAGTTCGACCCGTCGTTCTATGACGCGCTTTCGATCAGCCTTGCGGCCGACCTGTGCGAAAAGCTCACAAATTCCACGTCGAAAAAAGCAGCACTCGGTGAGGACTACAAGTTTGTCATGTCGGAAGCCCGGCGCACGGATGCGCTTGAATCTTTGCCGCAGGATCCGCCCGACGACGACTGGATTACGGCAAGGAACTGACCATGCCGAAAGCCACATGGGCGCAGACCAACTTCAATGGCGGCGAGTGGTCGCCGCTCGCCTACGGCCGCATCAACATCGACAAATATAAAGCGGCACTGCAGACGTGCGAGAACTATGTGCCGACGGTGCAGGGCATGTTGACTCGACGGTCGGGCACGCGGTTTGTCGCCGAGGTAAAGGACAGCACCGCCAAGACGCGCCTGCAGCGTTTCGAGTTTTCGATTACGCAAGCCTATCAGCTTGAGTTCGGAAATAAATATATCCGGTTTTATGCTAACGACGGCCAGCTTCAGGTCGCGGGCGTCGCCGCGTACAGCGGCGCCACGGCGTACAACATTGGCGATCTGGTCGTGCAGGGTGGTGTCAACTATTACTGCATCGCGGCCACGACAGGCAATGCCCCTCCGAACGTCACGTACTGGTATCCGCTGACGGGCACGATCTACGAAATCCCGACGCCGTACCTGACAGCGGACCTGTTCGCGCTCAATTTCACGCAGTCGGCGGATACGCTCTACATCACCCACAATGGCTACGCGCCGATGAAGCTGCAACGCTTCGGCGCGACAACCTGGAAACTCGTCGCGCTGGCGTTGACGGACGGGCCGTATTTGTCGACCAATGCGACGGCCACCACTCTCACGCTGTCGGGCGCCGGGCCCGGAACCGGCATCACAGTGACCGCGTCGGCCGTCACCGGCATCAATGGCGGCGCGGGCTTTCAGGTATCCGACGTCGGGCGTTTGCTGCGGTTCAAGTCCGGCACGAATTGGGGCTGGGGCACGATCACGGCGTTCACCGACACCACGCACGTCACGATGACCGTCACCGCAGCGCCATCGAGCGCGGCGGCCGCGGCAACCTGGCGCTTGGGCGTTTACGGCACATTGAACGGCTACCCGGGTGCGGTCACGTTCCACGAGGACCGGCTGGTGTTCGGCGGCTGCACGCAGTACCCGCAGCGGCTGGACGGGTCGAACTCGTCCGACTACGAGAACATGGCGCCGACGGACCCCGACGGCACGGTGCCGGCGAACCGCAGCTACGCTTTCAGCCTCAACGCCAACACGGTCAACGCGATCCGCTGGATGGCATCCGACGAGCACGGCCTGCTGGTGGGCACCGCCGGTGGCGAATGGATTGTGCGCGCGTCGGACAACACCAGCGCGATCAGCCCGACCAATGTGCAGGCCAAGCAGTCGACGACCTATGGGTCGGCGCAGGTGCAGTGCGCGCGTAAAGGTAAAGCGGTGCTGTTCGTGGTGCGCGGCGGGAAGAAAGTGCGCGACCTGACCTACGTATTCACGATCGACGGATTTCAGGTGGCGGATCGCACGGTGGTTGCCGAGCACGTCCCCGGCGGCGGTATCTCGCAGATAGCGGTGGCCGAGCTTCCATACTCGACCGTGTGGGGTGTGCGCGCCGACGGACAACTGATCGGCATGACCTACGAGCTTGACCAGGAGGTGTGGGGCTGGCACCGGCACCCGATCGGCGGGTATTCGAACGCGGGCAAAACTGTCGGCGCGATTGCCGAGTCCGTGTCGACGATACCAAGTTCGGACGCCACGCGCGACGAGGTGTGGGTCATCGTCAACCGCTACATCAACGGCGGGACGAAGCGATACGTCGAGGTCATGTCGAAGTTCTGGTCGGATGGCGACACGCTCGCGAACGGTGTTTTCGTCGACGCATCGCTCACGTATTCGGGCGCACCGGCGACGACGATCACCGGACTGGCGCACTTGGAAGGGCAAACAGTGCAAGTGCTCGCCGATGGCGCGACACACCCGGACTGCACAGTGTCGGGTGGCGCGATTACGTTGCAGCGGAGTGCTTCGACCGTGCAGATCGGTTTTGGCTACAACAGCGTGTGCCGCACGATGAGTATTGAGGCAGGTGCGGGCGACGGTGTCGCGCAAGGGAAACTCTGCCGCGTGTTCAAAGTGTTTATACGGCTGTGGCAATCGCTCGGGCTGGATTGGCTACTGGTCAAGAACGGCGTCGACACATGGACACCGCAGACGTTCCGCCTGACGGCAGACGCGATGAGCGCACCGCCCGCGCTGTTCAGCGGGTTCAAGACGTGGCCGTACGAACAGGGGCCAGTGCAGGGCGCGTATGTCGGGTTCCGGCAGTCGCAGCCGTTGCCGAGCAACGTATCACTCTTGGTCGCGAGGATAGACACCGAAGATGGCAATTAAGGTTATTCCGTTTGAGGGCTGGCATTTTGATTGGCTTGACGTGCAGCCCGAGCAAAAAGCTGAAGTTGCGGCGATGACGGACGTACACCGGAGGGTATTGGAAAGGGAAAGATCGTGGACAGCCACGACTGACGACCGAATAGTGGCCTGCGGCGGGGTCGTGCCGCTGCCGGGAAGATGCCGGGCGCTGCTGTGGGTGGCCATCGGCGCGTTGCAAAGAAGTGAGTTTTTGGCGTTCCACAGTGCAGTGAAGCGGTGTATCGATGAGTTTCCGTATCACCGTATTGAAATGGAAGTGGCAAATGGATTTGAAGCGGGGCATCGGTGGGCGAAGGCATTGGGCTTTCACGAAGAACCGATGGGTGGCAGTTACACGCTTTACGTGAGGATACGATAATGGCAGTCGCTGCTCTACCTTATATACTGATGGGAATTCAAGCACTCAGCGCGATGTCGTCGGCATCGGCTGCGTCTAAGTCGGCTGACTACAATTCGCAGATCGCGCAGCAGAACGCGACGATCGCCACGCAACAGGGCGACGCTGCTGCTGCAAAGCAGGACCGCACGGCACGGCTACAGATCGGCGCCATGACCGCCAACTACGGCGCGTCCGGTGTAGACGGCACACAGGGTTCGCCGGTCGATGTGCTGCAGGACAGCGTGCGAACGGCGACGCTGGACAACCTGACGACGAAATACAATTACGCGCTGCGCGCGGCGGGCTTTCAAAATCAGGCGGGGCTTGACAGCATGGCGTCGTCGAGCGCGTCGACGTCCGGGTTGCTAGGGGCGGGCGGCGCGATCGGAAAAGGCTACGCAGGCATTAAAGCGAACGCGCCGCCGGGTAATACGATCCACGGTGTATCGGACGGGGCGCGAGACTACAGCGTCGGTTCCGACTATACCGCTGACTTGCTGACGGCATAAATCATGGCAAAAATCCGACCCTACGAACAAGACGTGACACCCCAAGGTTCACTGCAAACGCAGGCGACGCCAGCCTCATTTGGCGCGTACGAATCGCGCGGGCTGGACGCGCTGGCTGAAGGCGGGCAGGCGATCGTCGACGTCAACCAGAAGATCAAGGTGCAGGACGACGTGACGGCCGTTCACTCCGCGATGACGAAGGCGCAACTCGACTGGCAGCAGAACCTGATCGAGCGCATGAAAACTACGCAGCCCGGCGACAAGACGCTGGTGCCGACTATGCAGAAGGACATGGCCGACTATTTCACGCAGATGCGCAGCACGGTCGCGACGCGCGAAGGTGCTGCCACGTTTGACCGGCTCTCTGGTGAAATGACGAATGCGTTTGTCGGCAAAGCGATCGGCGGTCAAGCCGAACTCGACGCGCTGAAGGCCAAGCAGGACTACACCGACATGGTGGGCAATCTGTCGGCGGGGCTGATCACGGACCCGACAGGTTACGCCAACGCGGTCGCGCAGGCGAAGTCCGCGATCGACGACCCGAATTCAAGGTATGCGAACCTGCCCGCGGCGAAGCGATTGGAATTGCAGGAAATCGCCAAGGCGCAGTTGGGCGAGGGATTGATTCGCGGTTTGGTTCAGAACGGTGCGCCCGAGCTCGCGCGCGAAAAGCTGATGAAGGGTGAACTCGACGGCGTGCTCGACCAGAAGCAAAAAGAAACGATGCTGCGCGAAGCCGACGTTGGAATCAACGCCAAAAAGACGCTGGGGGAGGCGCAGCGACTGGCCGCTGAACGCGAGAAAAAGGACAAGCAAGAAGCGGTGATGAATACGTTTATGCAGCGTATTTACACCCCGAGCAAAGAGAACGGCGGGCGCCCGAGCTACCAGCAGATCATGGCGGACTCGACGCTGACGTCGGTGGAGAAACAACACCTGGCCGACACAATGCACCGGCGCGCGAAAGAGGCAGAGAGCGACGCGCTGACGCGCAACAACGCCGCAGTGGGCAAACTGTGGGGGGACATGATTGCGGCCGACGGCGACCCGAAAAAGTCGTTCAGTGTCGACAACGTGCGGCAGGCGTATCGCGACGGCAAACTGAACTATCGCGAGGAAATGTTCCTCGAGGATCGGTTCAAGGGATTGCGCGACGGCAGCACCAATACATTTGAGCGCGACGTGAATACGCAATTGGGCAACGTATCCAATGCGGTCGGCAAAAACCCGATGCTGGCGATGCAGCCCGAGATTGTGCAGGACGTGACCGCGCGCATTCGATCGGACTTTTTCCAGCAGGTCGAGGTCATGCGCAACGACAAAAAGAATCCCCGCGACCTGATGAACCCGAAGTCGAAGGATTATTTTTTCTCGCCCGAGCACATCAGCACCTACATGCCAAACGGCGCGCAGGCGCTGGCCGCTGGCGCGCAGCAGGTTAAGGATGGCGCGCGGGGTTCGACAAACGCAATCCCGCCCGCGAAAGACCGAGTAATTGGCGCGAGTTACGACACGCCGAAAGGGAAATTGAAGTGGACCGCTGACGGGTGGGTGCAGTAATGCCGATGACCGACGAAGAAGTATTCGGCGTCCAGCCGATGAGCGACGCGCAGGTATTCGGTGACCGCCGCAAGCAGCCGCGCATTGCGTCTACCTTTTCGGAAGCGGTGGACGCCGGGTATCAAGGCAGCACGCGCGGGCTGATTGCGCGCGGCCGGATGCCGGATATTGTCCTCGACCCACAACATGCGAAGTGGTGGCAATCCCTCGCGTCGTCGGCAGCGCAGATGGTTTCCGAACTGCCCGAAATGATCGGCGGTGCTGCTGCTGGCGCACCGGCGGGCGCTGCTATCGGCGCGGCCGTCACCGGCCCGGCAGCACCGGCGGGCGCCGTGGTTGGCGGCATCATCGGCGGGGGTGCTGGCGCATTCGCCGTTCCGACCGCGATCCGGCAGTCGCTGATTCAGGCGTATTCGAAAGGTGAAGTGACGGGCGTGGCTGATTTCCTGTCGCGCACGGCGATCGTCGCCAAAGAAACGGCGAAGGACGCGCTGGTTGGGGGGTTGACTGCCGGGGCGGGTGGACTGGCCGCGCGCACGGTCGGCAAAGTGGTCGCACCGATGATCGGCGAAACGCTGTCGGTGGGTGGGGCGAATGCAGCAATTAATACTGCGGGTGCTGTGACTGAGGGCACGACGATGGTTACGGCGAACGCCGCGCTGTCGGGGCATCTGCCCGAGAAAGAAGATTTCCTGAACGCCGCGATTATGATTGGCGGGCTGCACGCGGCCACGCACGTCGCCGGCAAGGTTGCGAATATCTACGCGCGAACCGGCGTTGAGCCCGCGCAAGTGGTGGCGGACGCGAAGGCGGATCCGCAGATTGCCGCCGAACTGAAGTCGTCACAAGCGGCGAATATCGAAGGTTCGTCCACGAAAGTCGTAACGGCCGACGAGTTGCCTGTAGCCTACCGCCCCCTCGCCGCCGAAACCGCAGCGCGCGACGCCTTCCCCGGCGACAAGGCGCAAGCAGTCCTCGACCACCCGTTTGCAGACATACCGGATGCGCAGGTTCCGTATCAACTGAACCTGAAGTCGATCGACGGCCCGGACGCGCTGCGCGCCACGGTTGCCCGCATGAACGAAGTGTATCTCGCCGACGGCAAGCCGCAGTCGCACGCCGAAACGGAAGCCAAAGCCGAGGCGGTGCTGAACGACTTGATGGGACCGGACGCGCAGAAGATTCTCGCCGGACGCGAGCGCGGGACTGCCGCCAGCGCGGTCGACATGAAAGTGCGTGGCGACTTGCTGATGCAGGCGGCGAACGATGCCGCGGCCGCGATCAAGACGCACAATGACGCGAAGGCGGCGGGCACCGCGACCGACCAGATGAAGCTGGACGCACTCGACGCGATCAACAAGCTGGCGATGATTCAATCCGATTTCGCCGGTGGCCTGACCGAAGCGGCGCGCGCAGTCGAGTATGCCAAGCGGTTCAAGGAACTGCGCCAGGACACCGCGCGCATGAAGGAACTGGTCGACATGTACGGCGGCGACCCCGACACACTCCTGAAAGTGGCTGGCGAAATCAGCACGCCGGAAGGCATGGCGAAATTCTCGCGCGACGCTGCGAAAGCGACGACGATGGAAATGGTTAACGAGGCAGTGAAGATGGGCATGATATCCGGCCCGTTCACGCAGATGGCGAACCTGATGGGCAACACGACGTTTGCGGCTTTGCGTCCTGTTGTGGAAACGGTTGCAGCCGGTATAGGTATGTTCCGTTCCGGTCCTGACCGCGTGACAGCGATGGAGCCTGTAGCCCGACTGGTCGGCAATTTGCACGGCACGATTGACGCCCTTACCTATGTTGGCAAGATGCTCCGCGTCGAAGGGGTCAAGGCGACGTGGGAAAACTGGAAAGACGCGACTGACAGAGGCAGCGGCAAGACCGACACCAAGCGGGGCGCGATCCCGGGCGAAACGGGTCGCGTCCTGCGCACGCTCACGTTCGGGCAACTATCCGCAGTGGACGCGCTGTTTCGCACGATGAACGAACGCGGCGAAGCGTATTCCCTCGCCACGCGACAGGCGACGTCCGAGGGGCTGAACCCGCTGACGCGTGAATTCCGCAAGCGCGTGGTTGAGATTTCACAGAACCCCGACGCGAAGATGGCCGAGGCGATCAAGGCGGCGGGCGACCGGCTCACGTTCAACACCAAAGGTGGTCCGATTGCGCAGGCCGTGCAGGACTTGCTCGGCGCCGCGCCGGTGCTAAGGCTGGTAGTGCCATTCGTTCAGACACCGGGCAACATCGCGAAAGAGCTTCTGCGCATGACGCCCGCAGCCTTCGCGATCAAAGAGTGGCGGCAGGCGCTGTCGGAAGGCGGCGCCGCGCGTGACAAGGCAGTGGCTGAAGTGCTGGTCGGCGCCGCGATCGGCGGCGTGGCAGTGTCTTTCGCAATGGCTGGCAACATCAGCGGCGCCGGCGACCCCGATCCGAATAAAAAACGCACGATGATGGCGGCCGGCTGGCAGCCGTACTCGATCAAGATCGGCGACAAGTGGTATTCCTATCAGCGGCTGCAGCCTGTCGGCACGCTGCTGGGCATGTATGCGGACATGCACGAAGTCAGCGAGCACATGACGCCCGAGGAACGCGATAAAACTCCGAAGATGCTGGCCGTCGCCATGGGCAACGCGATCACGTCGCAGACGTTTTTGCAGGGCTTCGCCAACATCATTCACGCGATTACCGAGCCCGACCGCTACGGTGCCAAGTTCGCGCAGGGCATCGCGGGCCTGGTTATCCCCGGCGTTATCGCGCAGAACGCGCAGTTGAACGACCCCTACATTCGGGAAATCAACAGCGCCATCGATGCAGTGAAAAACCGGATACCGTTTGCGCGCGAAACGCTGGTCGCACAGCGCGACACGTTCGGCGAGAAAATTGCCAATCGGGAGCGCCTGGGCGTCGTGTCGCCGATTCAGACCAACACCGTGACGGACGACCCGGTGCGCGCGGAAGCCGCGCGGCTCAAGGTGGGTGTCGCCAAAGCGCCCGAGTCGATTGAACTGCCGGCCGGGCACGATCACAAGCTGGGTGAAGTGGCGTTGACGCCCGATCAGCAGGACAAATTCGGCGACGTGGCCGGGCATTTAGCCCATGAAATCATGGCTCCAATGGTGAATTCGCCGATGTGGGCGCACGCGCCGGACATGATCAAAAAACGGGCTTTTGATATCGTATTTGAGAAAGCGCGCGGGGTGGCGCGGGCGACCGTCCTGACGCCGGAACAGCGCCAGGCCGAGATTGTCCGCATCACGGGCGAACTGGCCAAGCGTCTTTCTCAGCCCATTGAGAAAAACACAACGGAATGAGATAATGCGAATTCGAGGGATTGAACCATGACCATTCCAGCCGCAGCAGACAACCGAGCTACCGCGACCGGAAACGGGGTTACGACCTCGTTTGCCTACAACTATGCGTTCACCGCCGCGGCCGATCTGATCGTGCTGGTTAACGGCGTGACGATGGTGCTCAACTCTGACTACACACTGTCGGGCAGCATCGACTCTGTCGGGCGCTATCTCTCGGGCGCGAATGTGGTGTTTAGCGTGGCACCCGCGAATCTTGCCTCCGTTGTCATCTACGCTGACCCTGTCGTGCAGCAAACGCTCGACCTCGTCGCCAATGACCCGCTGCCCGCGGAGTCGGTGGAAAAGGGATTGGACGTTTTGACGCTGATGGTGCGCCGGCTGAAAAGTCTGGTGTCACGCTCGTTGGTGTTGTCGGACGCGGACATATCCAGCACGACGCTGACGCTGCCAACGCCTGCGGCGAATAAAGTTCTTGCGTTCAACTCGACGGCGACGGCATTGGTGGCACTCGACATCGGGAGCGCGTCACTGCAAACGCCTGCCGACGGGTCAGTGACACCGGCTAAATTGGCAGCGGGCACGCGTGGCGACGTTCTTGTCGCGGGTGTTGCGGGTGTATGGGCCAAGCTCGGCATCGGCACGAACAAACGCGTCTTGACATCGAATGGCACCGACGTTTCGTGGACGGATTCGATCGCCAATGTTTTGACGACGACGGGCGACACGCTTTACGCGAGTGCTGCGAACACGCCGGCGCGATTGGCGGCTGGAACGGGGCTGCAGCAACTGCGAATGAACGCGGGGGCTACCGCGCCCGAGTGGTTCACCGCGACCAGCGGGATCACCCTCGGTACGCCGGTTCCCTCTACTTCCGGCACATCGATTGACTTCACCGGACTGCCGGCAGGCGTCAAGCGCGTCACGATCAGTTTCGTCGGCGTTTCGACCAACGGCACGTCCAGCTTGTGCGTTCAGATCGGGCCGAGCGGCGGCATTGAGACGTCCAGCTACCTATCTGCCGCCCAGCACACCGGCACAGGCCCGACGCAATCCACGATCAGTTTCATCGGCATCGACACGTCCGAGGCAGCGGCCAGTGTAATCGGCGGAGTCATGGTTCTGACGCTGGAAAATTCCAGCAACAACACCTGGTCGGCATTTTCGACGCTATACGACTCGAATGTCGGATTGATCGCCACCAGTGCCGGGACAAAGGCCATCGCCGGCGCACTGTCAAAAGTTCGGATAACTACGCTCGGCGGCGCCAACACGTTCGATGCTGGCGAAATCAACATAGCTTACGAGACTTAATCGTGCAAAGAATCGAAGTTGATGTCATGACAGGCGAGCAGTCAGTTATCGAACTGACACCGGAGGAAATCGCAGCCCTGCCGCCACCTAATCCGAATGCGGAGATATTGGCGCAGATCGACGCGATCGAGAACGCGCACCCGTTCACGCATCGGTATTTCCGCGAACAACTCCTGGCTGCGGTGCAGGCCGGAATCATTCCCGCACAGCATCCCGTGGCGCAAGTGGCTGCCGCCGAAGATGCGGCTGTCCAAAATCTACGGAGGCAGATCAAATGAACGATCGCACAAAGCAGGTTCTACTGGCGTTGCTGTTCTGGTTTGCCTTCGGCCCGATCGCCCTGCTGGGCGTGCTGTGCCTGCCCATCGGCATCTTCTGCTACGCGCTGGGCAACGACAACATCCGGGCATGGGTGTATCGCTGCGGCAAGGCGCTGGACCAGTTCGACAACTCGCTCATCTTCGGCGGGCTGCCGCAGGAAACGATCAGCAGCCACGCGGGCCGATGGGTTCTTTCCGGCCAGCCTATCCCGTGGAAATTCAAATTCGTTATCGCGCTGACCAATATCTTTGAGAAAGACCACGCGCTGAAAGCGGTCGAGCCGCCTTTTGTGGGGCAGCCGCTGTGACTGAGCGCCGCGCACCGGATCCGCTGCTGGCCACGATCATCAGCGACGTGACCACGCTCAAAGAGCAGATGGTCGAGAACACCACTGTCACGAAAGAGGTGCGTGAGATTCTCACGTCGTTCCGTATCTTCGCGTCCGTCTGCAAATGGGTCGCGGCTGTCGGGGCGGGCATCGCCGCAGCGTGGCATGGCGCTGATCAGGTTCGGGATTTGCTGAACGCCAAATGAAACCGCCGCCGCATCTGGTCGACGACGTGGCGCTGCACGCCGCGTATGAGTTCCTGCACCGCGCCGCTTTCTTCGATTTCGTTCTGCCCCAGCGTGTCACGCTGCGCGTGCGCCGCAAGAAGGGCTGCGACGGGTTCCACTACCCGCACCGCGACCGCATAGACGTGTGCCCCGACCAAAGCCCATACCGGCTGCTTCGCACGCTGGCCCACGAAATGTGCCACCTCGTTCTGGAAAAGCACGGCGACATCGAGCGTCGCGCGCACGACAGCACTTTCCGAGCCACCGCAACAGTCATCTGCCGGCGAATGGGCTGGCCGCTAAAGGGATTCTGATGCCCACACCGAAGCTCGGCGACAAGCTCGCGATCGAAGCCCTGAATCTGGTCGAGGAATTCGGCAGCGGGCATCTGGCGCTGAAGGCTGGCGCGACCAAGTTGCCCGCGCGCACCGTTGATTCGCGCGCAGAGCAGGCGCGACTTCACGGTCTGCGCCCCACATTTCGCAAAGATGCACCACGCGTCTACTCGCGCCAGCGCATCGGACGCATGCACCTGGTCATACCTGACGTGCAATCGAAACCCGGTGTGCGCAATGACCACCTCGACTGGATCGGCAATTACATCGTCGAGAAAAAGCCCGACGTGCTCATCTGCATCGGTGACTTTTGGGACATGGAATCACTGTCGATGTACGACAAGGGCAAGCTGCCATTCGAGGGGCGGCGCTACGTCAACTGCGTGAAGTCGGGCCAGGTGGCGATGGAGAAACTGCTGAAGCCCATCGAAGAATTCAACCGCACGACGAAGCAAAAATACAAGCCGCGCATGGTGTTCACGTTGGGCAACCATGAGCACCGCATCATTCGGCTGGCCGACAACAACCCGGAATACGAGGGCAAGTTCGACATCGCCGACCTGGGCATCAAGGACTACGGGTGGGAAATGCACGACTTTCTCAAGGTCGTGGAAATCGACGGTGTCGAGTACTCGCACTATTTCACCAGTGGCGTCATGGGCCGGCCGGCATCGAGCGCGGCGGCCATGCTGCGCGAGCGCCAGCGGTCTTGCACGATGGGCCATGTGCAGCACACCGACATCGCCATGCACAAAAAGACGCAGCAGATCGGCTTGTTCTGCGGGACGTGCTACCTGCACGACGAGCACTACCTGGGCTATCAGGGCAACAGCCAGCGCCGGCAGATCGTCGTCAAGCATGAAGTCGAGCAAGGCCGCTACGACCCGATGTTCGTTTCCCTCAACTTTCTCGAAAAGGCGTACTCATGAAAACCGCTCTCGCCGCTTTGTCGCTGCTCATTCTGTCGTGCTGCTCACTGGCACCGGCCGCCGATATTCCGGCCAAGACAAACACCGATGGCACGATGACGTTGACGCTCACGAAAGAGCAGGCCGCCTACTGCGTCGCCAATGGCGGCTGCATTGTCGTACCAATCGCCATCGTCACCGAAGTCGTGCAGCGTGCGCGCCTGTCCTGCGGGAAGGAAATCTGATGGGCGATTTTGAAAAAGCGTTCACCCTGGTCATCGGCGCCGAAGGCGGCTACAGCAACGACCCCAAAGACCCCGGTGGTGAAACAAAATACGGGATCACGAAGCGCGACCACCCCGACGTCGACATCGCGAACCTGACGGTGGCTGGCGCGCAGGCCATATACCAAGCGCAGTATTGGGAACCCGCCCGCTGCGACGATCTGCCGTGGCCAGTCAACGCGATGGTGTTCGACTGCGCGGTCAACCAAGGTGTCGGCACTGCGGTCAAGTTGCTGCAGAAAACACTTGGCACTGTGCAGGACGGCGTCATCGGGCAGAACACGCTGGTCGCCATCAAGCGCGCAGCGCAGGACGAACTGTGCGCGCTATACCTGGCTGACCGTGCGCTGCGTTACACCGGCACTCGAAACTTCGACACCTATGGCCGCGGGTGGCTGAAGCGGCTTTTCGCATTGACCATTAACTCAACCCTGAAAGGAAATTAACATGGAAATATCTGTCATCGCATGTGCTGTGTGCTTCGTTCTCGGCGTGGTCGCCGACCACTTGTTCGGCGTCAAAGCGGCTGCGCTGAACGCATCGCTGCGGCAGAAGGCGAGCGACGAAAATGCTTTGATCCACGCGAAGCTGGACGTGATCAAAGCCGCAGTCGTGAAGGCGGTCTGATATGTTCGGCGTCGACGACATCATCGGTGGCGTCGTATCGATCGGCGCGAAGCTGATTGATCGGTTGATCCCCGACCCGGCACAGAAAGCCGCGGCGCAGTTGGAACTCCTGAAGATGCAACAGTCGGGCGAGCTCGCGCAGATGACCGCCGACACTGAATTGGCTAAGGGGCAACTCGCGGTCAACCAGGCGGAAGCCGGCAGCAGCAATCTGTTCGTCGCTGGCTGGCGCCCCTTCGTGGGCTGGATGTGCGGGCTGGGGCTGGGTTTCCAGTTCATCGTGTCGCCATTGGCGACGTGGGGCGCTGGGCTATACGGCAAGACTGTCGTGTTCCCGCCGCTCGACATGGGCACGCTGCTCACCCTGCTGTTCGGCATGCTGGGCTTGGGCGCCATGCGTACGAAAGAGAAAATCGAGGGCGTCGCCACTAAATGAAACGGTGGGCACTCATCGCGGCAGCAGGGCTCTACCTGCTGACCGCGCTGGATTACTGGTCACTTGACCAGCGCAGCATGGCCGGCGCGTTCATCGCTTACGCCGTTGCCAATATCTGCTTTGCCCTGGCCTAGCAACTGCGCCATCTTGTTCCCCCCTGCCGCCACACTGGCAGCAGCAGCATCCTCCATCAAGCGCGCGTAGACGAGCGTGGTCTGCCGCGTCTTGTGGCCCAGCAGCCCGCCCACCATATCGATCGATTCGCCGCTGGCCAGCGTCACCGTGGCGAACGAGCGCCGCAGGTCGGGATACATGCGCAGGTCCGGGCAGCCGGCCTTGCGCCGTATCGTGCGCCAGAACTTCGCCGGCTGCTTGCGCCCGCAGATCGTACCATCGGGATACGCCGGCAGCGTCTTGATGATCGCCATGCCCTGCGCGGGCAGGTAGAGCGACCGCTGGCCGGTCTTTGAATCAGGCAGGCGCAGCACGCCACCCCCGTCGCCCAACGGCTCGAGCCACGACCGCTGGGCGAATTCAATCTCGGCGGGCCGGGCGCCAGTGTAGAGCAGCAGGTAAATGAACGCTGCCGACTGCGGATCCCGCGCGGCAGCCAGCACCAGCAGGTCGCCGATCTTCTTGAGCTCGTCGGGAGTGGCGAACCGGCGCCGCTTTATTTCCTGGTAGAGCTTCACGCCGCGGCAGGGGTTGCTGTTCAACTCGCGCCACTTCAACGGGCGCTCGGCGAAATTGAACATGCTCGACAGAAACTGGTGAACACGATTCGCCTGGTAGGGCGTGTCCTTCAGGCCGTCGTGGATATCGACCACGTCCTCGTAGGCGAACGCGCGCACGCGCACCTTGCCGTAGTCGGGCTCGACCAGCTTGTCCCACATGCGCTTATAGTCCTCGCCGCCCTTCAGCCGCTTGGCGTGCAGGTTCCAGAACTTCGTCCACAGGTCGGACAGCATGGGCTCAGATCGCGCGGTGCCGCGCTCTGCGATGGGGTCGGCACCGTTGGCTACCTTGAGCAGCATGCTGCGCGCCACCTCGCGCGCATCGGCCAGCGACATGACGGTCGTATCGCCCAGCTTGGGGTGGCGCGCGCGGCCGAGCTTCGTGCGAAACCACAGGTAGTACGCTTTGCGATCGGTGAACGCGCGCACTTCCAATCCGGTGACGACGTCGTCGCGCAGCACGTTACCCGGCTGCAGCGACTTGATGGCGGCGGGGGTGATCATTGGAACACGTCGAACTGATTGGCCGGCGGATTCTTCAAGTATTCAACCGCAGCAAGCAGCCGGTCGACGTTGTCGTCCAGCAAACCTATGCCACTGTTGCATTTACTGCACAGCAGCCCCCTTGCCTTTCCGGTGACATGATCGTGGTCCGCGTGCTCGTTCTTACCTTCGATTGGCAAGGCGCACACTGCACAGCGGCCCTTTTGTGCCTCGCGCAGGAGCGTAGCGAGTGCGGTTGACATGCCAGATACTTGCTCACGGCGACGGGCGCGCAAAGCCAGCGCGCGGTGTGGGTGCCGCGCGCGATACGTGGCCTGCACCAATCGCTGGCGCGCGTTGTATGCCGCCCGATGCTTTGGGTTCTTCATTCGCTTTTTCCGCCACGCGCGCTGAGAGTCTAAAAATTTAGCCCACCGTTCCGGCGTGCAAGATGCCTTTGTCATGTACCTAGATTTAGCCACAGTCCCCTCCAAGGTTGCACACTGGTTGCAAAAATGCTCCGACACCGTTTTATCTTTAACAATCAATTGTGATAATCATAACGCGTTAGCATAACAAATGCAATTAAATCAACATTTCAAGGGGAGGACACTGGTTGCGTTGAGGGTAAAACTGGTGGGTCGTACTGGGATCGAACCAGTGCAAATTCTACGTGAAAACTATTTTGCTACATATACTTAACAGAATAGTGGGCGGCTCAAGGTTGCATGGGGGTTGCACGACTCTTGCGGCGTATTGACGGCGGCATATTTCGGGTGCAATCTGGCCGCCGTAACCACTCGAAGGGAGAAAACATGCGAATCATTTTAGCAGTGCTGTTGCTGGTGTCGACCGCGGCGATCGGTCAAACACTCAATCCGTACGGCGGCCAGCCCAGCCAGCGCGACGAATACGCCGCGCGCCTGCGCCAGGAGGCCGAGCAGCAACGGCGCCAGTATGAAATGGAGCAGGAGCGTCAACGGCAAGACGCCCAGCGGCAGCAGTTCAATCAGCAGATGGGCGGCCTGCCGACGCAGGGCAATCCGTACTCGGTGAAGCGGGGCTACTGACCGTTGCGTGAACTGCTGATCGCTTTGTTCTGGTGGTCGGTGGTCATGGTGGTGGCTGCGGTTGTGCTCAAGGGGTTGGAGTTCATCTGATCATTCCGCCACCCACTCAACGCCGTGCCCGATGTATTTATCCCACGCAGCGCGCGCGTCCGCCAGTGACGGCAGCTTGTAGGTATTCAACATCGCTTGCCCGTCGCGCTTCTTCGACGCGTGGGCGCCGGCGCAGATTTTCTTGAGCGTTTTGCCGATGGCGGTGTCGTCAGGGATCCGAGAGCGTATGTTCCGTTCACGGACATACCGGCGGAACGCACCCCGGAAACGATCACACTCGGCTTGCCCTGGCCACGCGGTTTCGAAGTCGCTGCCGATGAGCTTGCCGTCGTGCAGGCAGTCGAGCCACCACTGCTGGAACGGGTCGAGGGTGGCGTGCTTCTGGTCGAGCAGCCCTTCGGTTTGAGGGGCGCTGTTGACGTCACTGAGCGTGGTCGAAAGAAGGTGGCGTAGCAAGAGCCGATACCCACCAGCCTCCATCCCGACGCGCATAGCTTCGAAATATCCGCGGTCTTGTTTGCGCCCGTCGCCCACATCAAACACAGCAAATCGGCGTTCATCGTGGGAGGCAGGCGCGAGCCAATCTTCGTTTCCAATAATGACCACGCGCGTGCGGTTGTCGACGCGGAACGGTTCTTTGCCTTTGTGCTCGATGACATGCTGGCTCCCTGTGATTAAATCTTTGATCTGACCTTCAGCCTGTTTATCGCCCGACCAAAACGCTTCATCCAGCGCAAACATGAGGCAGTTTTCGAGGTGCCCGTTGAAGTTGCCAAGCAGGTATCGTCGGTTGGAAGTAAGGAGGAAATGGCCGCCAAGCAGGCTGCCGACTCGCTCGATGAGAGCATTCTTTCCGACGCCCTTCCCCCCGCGAAACACCAGAGCGACAAGTGGTTTTTCCCAGGGCCGTTGTACCAGATGCGCAAAGTAGCCGATGAGCCATCGATAAAGTTGATCGACACCCCGGCAGACGTTATCGCGGGCGTGCTCGAGGAAAGCGTCGAGTGCATCTTGTGCCTCTTTAGTGGGTGTCTCGTCAGCGGGCAAGGGCTTCACGGCGAAGCCGCGCCAGAGGTTGTAGAACCGCGGGTCGGTGGGCTGCTCGGGGTTGAACACCAGGCCGTCGTACGCACGGCGCCGCTTGTGCTTCATCCAGAGCTCGGTCACGGGCTCGTCGCGCTTACCCGCATTCATGGTCCATGCACCGTGCCGCCGATGGAACGTGCCGATCGACAAGTGTTTGAGCACTGCCCGGCCGGCTTCGTCCGTCGTTTCCCAAATGATGTGGTCGCCATCGCCCGCGATCACGTAGGCGAATTCCTTGTTGAGCTTGTCGAAGGGGTGGTCACTTATCGGCTCGGCCGATACTTGGTCTTTATCGGTGTGCGCGATAACGGGAGTGAACGCCGCCTCGGGTGCTGCGACGCCTGGCTGATCGATGCCGTAGGCGTATGCGTTCTTGATCTTGATGGCCAGCTTGTCGGGCGCCCAGCCGGGCGGGCAGCGGTCGTTCCAATGGTCGAGCATCAGGTCGAGCGCCTGGTCCTGCGTCACGCCGAAGTCCTTTACACGGCAGCAGACTTGGTAACAGGTGGCATCCCCGCCAGCACCTTTCAACGAAAGGGGCGCTTCATTTAAAAGATAATGTTTCGCCCGTTCTACTGCGGACTCAGGGGCGGGTCCGGGAGGTCGTTCAGTGGTTGTTCGCTCGCGGGGCTTGCCTGCGCGATCGATGAGCCACTGAGGTGCGGGAGCGACTGGTCCATCCGCAGCGTGATACGGCACACCGTCGATCGTGGATCCGGGCCCGACGATATATCCACCTTTAGCGCGCAGGTCGAGGCCGGGACCAAGAACATTAACTCCCTGCTTAACTGGTTTGTCACAGCAATAAACCAGGTGCCGTCCACCCGTCGGCGTGTGATTTTCAAATGTGGGGGTAACGTCAAGCCCACTAAGTTCGAGTCCGAGTAATTGCCCGTCGCCATCTTTGTCGCCCTTGTTGTCTACGTCGATCACGACGAGCGAACCGCGCTCGCCGAATTTGCTGGTTGAAATACCGATGTTGTCGTTCGGATGCGACGCCCACATCGCCTGAATCTTGTGAATGTCCCGTGTAGCCACACGCTGCCAGCCTTCCATGCGTGGTGGGGCTTTCTTGCCCTCGACGATCGGGAAAACGTGAAAGCCTTTGGCTGCGAGCGCGCGGGCGTGGTCGAGTTTGGTCATGCCGGCCTCCGATCCAGCCACACGGATTCCGTCGGTGTGACGACCAAGGCTGACCACTGGCAGGCGCGCTCGATCATTTTTTCCGCCAGAGTCAGGGCTTTTGCTTTTATCTCAACCGGAGTGCTCGGAAATCGCGGATAGTTCACAAGCCCAACTTCGACACCTGACTCTTGCCCGCCGGTATATATGAACTCGGCGGCCTGCACCGTAACGCACAGCCCCACCTCCATGCAGTGTTCGCGGCACACCTGTTCGATGACGGCTTTATCCCCGGCCATGAAAATGCGAACCCCGTAAGATTCAACTGTTTTTGTTCTCATCAAAACGTCACCTCACAACTTTCAGTGGAGCAGCCGTCCACTACCGGCACGGCCAGTGAATCATCAACGACCGCAGTCAGATCGTCGCGCGATAGCTCATGCAAATTGATCAAGTCTATCGACGACAAATTGTTGCGGAAAAATACCCGTCGATAGCCTTTGATTCGGTGATTTGTTTCCTTGCCGACATGCCCATACCGTTCCCCCATTTCAGTTGTCCAGTCGAACACCGTTGGATCCTCATCCGCGATCGTCAGGAGTTTCAGCATTGATTTTTTAAAGCAGTTTTTGCAGTTGCCTTGGTATCCCGTAAGCTCCAATCGAAATGGCTGCGCGGCCCAATGTGCGTTGACCTGCGTCTTGGTCGTGGGCACCATGTCCATGAGCAAATACACGATGCGCTTTTCGACGTAATTCTTGTCACGGCGGGAGGGTTCGTCCGCGCGGATGCCGATGGCTGTGTCGTAAGTGCCCTTGTTCCAGCCGATGCTGGCCACATACGAAAGCATTGGATTCAATTTCAGTTCACGCGTGCAGTGCGGGAACTTGACATTGGGTATGCCATATTTTTTGATTACTTCTTCGAACGGCTCGCCATTGCGGGACGCTGAATCAAAGTCAACTACGCGGTGGCCGCAGCTCTTGCGAACCCCGTGGTTCACAACAGCCTCGACCCATATCGTCTTGAAGCCCAGCACCTGGTCGCAGAGTCGGACGAACCGCAGTGTGGCTTCGTTCTCACGCCCCGTGTTCGAGAACAGCACGACCACCTCGTCCCACAAATGCCGGAACACCGTGAGAATCAAGACCGTCATGTATGCCGACGTTTCGCCACCAGAGAACGACACGAACAGCCGGCGCGGTGTGCTACTTATGCCCATGCGCCTCCCAATCTGCTCGGCATTCGGTGTCGCACCAACGCGCGTCACCCGCTACGTCAGCGCCGCAGTTGATGCAGATGCCTATGCCCATCGGCGCGACGGCTGGCTTGACCGCGGCGCGTGCAACGCTCAAAAACAATTCGGCAGTCTCGTTGCCGCGGTCGCACTCATCGGCCATCGACGTTGCCCCGGTTCTTGATGATGGCGTAGACGCCGGCCGCGAACACGGCGACGATCCACACGACCGCAAAAACAATCACCAGCCCCTCAATCATGCGACGTGACTCCACGATTCGCCACGAATGACTGACCCTACGGTGCGGTGGCACACTCCAAGAGTCTTGCCCATCGCGCGCTGCGTCAGGACGCCCGTGTTCGCACGTATGTACCGGACGCCTTCGTCATCCAGCTTGGCGATCGGGCATTCGACACCGCGCCACTTAGGCATCGTGCCGTGCGCGTGTCGGTCTAAAGCGTTTGCAGATCGCGTGTCGTAGCGGAGGTTGACTAGCCGGTTGTCGGCGCGAACGCCGTTGTTGTGGCAACACTCCATGCCTTCTGGCACGGGGCCAACAAACACTTCCAGCACCAGCGCATGAACGTATGCATGCCGTTTCGCGCGTCCCGGCGCAGAGAGGTGCGCCATTTGATACCCACTTTTCATGGTCGGTAACTTGACCGTGCGGCCGGCGTAGACGCGCGGCTTAACCACGCCGTATGGGTTTTTAATATGTACGGTGCGTGTCACCGAGCGAACTTCCCCCTGGTCAGACACTTCATACTGCGGCCATTCCGGTATTGGTTTCCACATATCAGCCCTTTCTGTATCGACGGCCACGCCAACCTTCGACGGCGATTGGCAAGCCGGTTGCCCACTTGGGCACTTTCTTCATTTCGTTCTCCACGATCATTGGCGTGGCGTGTGTCGCGTTTTCGTTGATTTCCACAACGATTTCATCGTGAACGTGCATCACCACTGGCCACTTTGGATCGATGCGAACCATTCCCTCCGCCAACAGGTCACGCGCCACTGCCTGCGTCACGTTTTCCGACAGCGATCCGCCGTAAGTGGAAACCCGAAACCAATTCCCGCCGTTCAGCGGGTCGTCGATAATCTTGGCTTTCTTGCGGGCTTCACCGATCAACTCCGTGCGGAAGGTCAGCGTGTCTTTGACCTTTCCCCAAGGTGTTGTTGTTTCCACAACGCGGGGATAAGGGTAACAGAGCAGGCGCCCCGATGGCAACTGGCACCAGAGGAATGAGCCCTTGACTTTGAATCGTATACGCCGACCTGCCGCGCCCGCTTCGAACACCTGGCCGCCGTTTAGCACCGCCGAGATTGCCGCCTCGTCGAGCTTCGCCCAATACCCGTCGTCGTAATCCGCGATGGCGGGGTGGGCGTCGCGCCAACGGTTTTTGATATCGTTCACTTCGTTGTCGGTCATGGCCGGTGGCCGGTAGGCTTTCTCCATCGTGCGCCACGCGCCGACGCCGCCGCCAAAACCGAACGCCAGTTCTTCCACTTTGCCGACTTGGCGCACCGGGCTTTTCTTGCTCAAGGTTTTTACGTCGAGGCCGAACGATTTGGCGTACGTCAGCAGGTAGATATCCGCGCCGATACCCGCATCAAAATCCCTAAACGCCTGCAGCTTCCATTCCTCGCCCGCGAGCCACGCCAGCACGCGCCCCTCGATGTTGGCGAAGTCGGCGGCGATCAGGTCATGCCCCGGTGCTGCCGTGATAAACCCGCGCAGGCAGGAGGACACCACATCAAGCGGGCTGCCGTGCATCAGGTTCAGATACTCGGCGTCGCCGATGTGATCAATGGCATCTTCTATGCTCGGCTGTTCCAGATTCGGTCGGGGAAGGTTATGTAATTGGATCCCGCGTCCAGCCCACCGACCCGTCGACGCGCCGTGATACTGGAACATTCCACGAACTCGACCATCGGGTCCGGCGCGGTCGAGCATTCCTTTGAGCTTGGCGGTAGAGGATTTGGCCGCCTCGCGACGCAGATGGAGGGCATCGCGCACGTCCTCCGGCAGATCACCCCCGGAGAGCGCGTCAAGCACATCGGCCTTTGCGACGCCGGGCATTTCAACGCCGCGGTATCGGATCCAGTCGCCAAGCTGGCCGACGGCGCTGCAGGTGGACACGGCGCCGCCGGTGACGCGGTGCATTTCCCCGTTGAGTCGGGCTTGCTCTGCCTGCACCATCTTAATCGCAGATTGAACTGCGTGCCGGTCGATAAAAATACCACGCTGATTAATTCGGTAGTCCAGTTGCCAAAGCGCAGCTTCAGAATTTGATAGCGCGAGTAGCCGACGATGCAGTTGGCGCTCAACTTCCACGTCCTGCCGGCAATAGGCATAGAGCTTGTCCAGCTTGGCAGGGTCGTCCCACCAGATGATTGTCCCATCGGGTTTCACCTCTCTCGGTTTGGATAGCTGCATCATCACGCGCCGGCCCGCCTGGTCCTTGCGTTCTTCGATGCCGACCGCCGCGGACGCGTTCTCGAGGCTGCCGGGCAGGGCCATCGCGTAGCTCATCGCCATCGTACATTGCACTTGCTCGGGCTTTAATTCCGGCCAGCCGTAGCGGGGCGCCATGATCTGATTCCAGATGGCGAGCTCGAAGGGGGCGTTGTGGGCGACGACGACACCCCCGCGCAACTGTGCGTAATCTTCTTCGACGAACGGGAATGGCTCGCCCATCTTCCACAGATTGACCGGCCCGCCGTCGAGCGTCCACGCCATACACCACACGTCCGTCGACGGGTGCTTCGAATACACGTCGAGCCCGCACGCCTTAAGGTCGATGGCGCTGCAGGTTTCGAAGTCGATGTGGAGGTGAACGTTCATGTGGCGCCGCTCTGACCGAATTCAAATCGTGCGGATCGGGATTGCTGGATTGCGAGGCGCACACGCGAGTCGTAAATAAATTCACTGTTGTCCGCGAAACGGCCTTTCAGCCGGTCGTAGGTATCCGAATTTCCCAGATACAACCGGTTCTCGTCGCCGTGCGATCCGCCGGGTAAGTATTTTGAATAAAAATGCGCCGACCATGCCTCAAAGAAGCATTCGGTCCCGGACACGACACATGGGAGTTCATCCCCTCCATAGATGACGTAGCTTCTGGCTGCGGGCTCCCCGACCAAAAGCAAAATTGACGACAAATTCTGCTCGCTGAATCGCATTGCCTTTCTAAACTGGAATGGCTCGATGGTCGGTTTCACCTCCACATGCAGCCCTCCACTTAACTCGGGCAGATAGAAATCCGGTAGATATTTCGTGCCGTCGCGCAGTTCGTATCCTTCGCTTTCATACATATATTGGATGTCAAGTGCGTCGAAAAATACCGCCCACCGCGCCTCCAACCTACTGCGGAAGTGGTAGCCTTTGTATCTCGTCGGAATAGCTTTGAGCGGGCAACCCGTTGCAGTTTTCATTTCCGCGGCGGCAATCCCATACGGCGCCGCGCCTCGGCCAACGCAGCCGTGACGTCTACCCCTTCGGCCCTGATTTCCGTCATGCGTTCGGAGTAGGGCAAAGGCTCTCGCTGCTTGCGCACCAGGCGTATCCGCACCCATAAGGTGACTATCTCCGAAACATTGAGAAGCCACATAGACGCGAGCAGCGCGCGGCCTCCGATTTTGAGCAGCGCGAAAGAAAGTATTAACGCTAAACGATTGATCATCTAGTCACTCCTGATAAAAAGGAGCGCCCCCGAAGGGGCGCCCATGGGTTGTCGATCGGTTAGGTCGCGAAGATATCTTCGGCTGCACCAGCGCCCGACTCGGCGCCGGCTACGGCTTCGAACGCATCTTCGGCGCGCACGCGGCCACTCAGGCTGTCGCCATCGCGCAGCTTCTGCACGTTGTCGAGGCCGAACGCGACGCCGCGGTTGCCCTTGAACTCGTAGTAGTAGGCGTGAACCTGGGCGCGCGCATAGCAGCCAGCGTAGAACTCGGTTTCGTCGATGATCGTCTGCACCTGTGCGTTCACCAGGCCGGGTTTGGTCTTGGACTTCACGTTGATAAACGTGCCGCCGGCGACATAACCATCGGGCAGCTTGCCGTCCTTCATGCGTTCCTCGCACTTGCGAAACGGCGAGCGTAGGTTCGCCGGCCATTTGGTTTTGTCGGCGCCCAGCTTTTCGACGAGGCACGCTTGCGCCATCTTCTTCATCGCGGACAGGTCGGCGCCGGGCGGGAAAATCCCGTTGAGCCCGTATTCTTTTTCGATCTTCTTGGTGCCGTCTTTCTGGTCTTTCTCGACGTCACGGCTGGTCAGGATGTTCGGGTACGACACACGGAATTCAGGGGTGAGGACGGTTTCTTTTGACATGGTGTTTCCTTTTCAGAGGTTATGCGTTTGCAAAAGCATCGGCCGCGCTCTGCTTCACAACAGGGCGCGCGTCCGATTCTTCGACGAGGGTGTGGCCACTGGATACTTTTTCCACCAACGGGTCGAGAGTGGCCGCCCGGTCCGCAGGTTTGATCTTTCGTGCCGTCAATGCTTTTTCGATCTTCGACGGCGATTGAAGCTCGGGCTCGCCATACATTTCCGGTTCGCCCAGGCCCGCGGCTTTCAGCGCAGTCTCTGCTGCGGCCACGTCCTTCCAGACGCGGTTGGCGCGTTTCGCGACCAGCTTGTACCCCGGTATCGCCTTCCCGCCCTCAACCTCGTTGTAAGCGAACTGGCGTACGTTCTTCGCCCACGCTTCGAGGACAGGCAGCCACGCAAGAGTGCTGGCGAGAGCCTTCGGATCGTATGCACTGGCTGGTCCGAACACCTGTTTCGCGGTTTCGGTGGCGCGGGCATGGATGGCAGGGCACACGCCAGCAGCAGCGCAAAAACGGCAATGGTCGCCAGGGTTAAGCGGTGCATTCGGATCCTCCGTGGCTTTGGCGTAGTCGATGAGCTCGGTCGCGAAGTCCATCAGGTCAATAGCGGACAGGCGGTAACGGCGCACCGGCCCGTCAACGTGCGGGCAACGCGGCTGAACGATCACCAGTTCCACCTCGTTGACTTCGAAGCCGCACGTCATCAACGCACCCAGCGCGTAGTACATCAACTGCGGATTGGGCACGTCCTTACCGTCGATCTTTTCCACCACTTCGACAGCCACGCCCGCGCCATGCTTGTAATCCATCACGCGCAAGAGTTTTCGCGGCTTATCGAATTGAACGCAGTCGGCCGTGCCGTAGAGTCCGGGATAAACACTGGTCAGATCGAACTTGTGCTCGATCAGCGTGTTCGTGACGAGTGCCGCCTTGACCGCTTGGGCGTACACCTCGACTGCTTCCAGCATTTCCTCGGTCACTTCGAATTCGTGGCCGTCGGCTTTCTGCTTCGTGCCCAGGAACGAAATCAGTTCGGCGCCGCCAAGCACCTTGGCGCCGATGTCGTGGGCGACCGTTCCTTCTGCGGCAAACTCGGAACTGACAGACTTGATGCCTTTCGTGAGCCGGATGCTGCCGGGACATTCCGCCCATCGGTACATCGAGCTCGCGCCGATGGGGGAGTGCTCAGGACGGGGGTGCTTTTTCAAGCGACCACCTCATGCTCGTCGACCAAGTCCAGCCCGTCTATCACGACCATCGGGTCGACTTCATGTAGCAAGCCTGAAATGGCAACGGCCTTGGCTTGCTCGCCTGTCGCGTTCTGTACTTCACGCACAACCGCCAACCGCGAAATGACGCCGGCAAGACTGGCTGCCTGAATGTTGTAACCGCGCTGCAGGAACTTCCGAACGCGCAACATTGACCCGCCGGCCGCTTCTTCCCGCACCGGAAACGTGTAGACCAACCGGCGCGCGGCGAGGTCGGGGTAAAACGCGTCGTTGACCAGCGATTGCCAGCGATGGTTCTGAAACCAGATGGCGGCTTGGCAGATGGTGAAGTCAAAAGACGCGACCAGCTTCTCGGCGTCGTCGTAGCACCAGCGCAAAATGAATTGCAGTGGCAGGCGCGGCGGCTTCAGCACGGTCAGCGCGTTCATCGAACGGTGCATGCGGCCTTCGCGCTG